>ERZ827126.813-NODE-813-length-37562-cov-10.453595_pt1 | contig 37562 bp, 48 predicted proteins | sample MGYA00519780_ERZ827126 | MGnify/ENA primary metagenome ERZ827126 (study PRJEB31778, sample SAMEA3449262) | human gut metagenome | biome: human gut; feature: human-associated habitat; material: faeces | place: United Kingdom | collected 2010/2012 ...
TAAATGTAATTAAAGGTTTAGTAACAGCATATTTCAATATGTATAAAACAGTAATTATTACAGTCTTAAATGTAATAAAAACTGTTATCAGTACTATCTGGAATGCAATCAAAACAGTATTTAGTACTGTTTTAAATGTAATTAAAGGTTTAGTAACAGCATATTTCAATATGTATAAAACAGTAATTATTACAGTCTTAAATGTAATAAAAACTGTTATCAGTACTATCTGGAATGCAATCAAAACAGTATTTAGTACTGTTTTAAATGTAATTAAAGGTTTAGTAACAGCATATTTCAATATGTATAAAACAATAATTAATACAGTCTTAAATGTAATAAAAACTGTTATCAGCACTATCTGGAATGGAATAAAATCAGTATTCAGTACTGTTTTAAATGTAATTAAAGGTTTAGTAACAGCATATTTCAATATGTATAAAACAATAATTAATACAGTCTTAAATGTAATAAAAACTGTTATCAGCACTATCTGGAATGGAATAAAATCAGTATTCAGTACTGTTTTAAATGGCATAAAAACTGTTGTTACAGCACAGTTTAATGCATATAAGTCAACTATAAACTCTATTTTAAACGGAATAAAATCCGTTGTTACTAGTGTATGGAATGCAATAAAAGGTGTATTCTCTAATGTTCTTGGAAGTATAGGTAGTGTAGTTTCAAATAAATTCAATAGTGTAAAAAATACTATATCTAATGTAATGAATAGTGCAAAAAATATAGTTTCAAATGCATTAAATAAAATTAAAGGATTCTTTTCTGGTTGTCATTTAAGTTTACCAAGAGTTAAAGTCCCATCTTTTAGCATAAGCGGTAAACTATCACTTAATCCTCCAAGTGTACCTCATATAAGTGTTAACTGGAGATATTTAGCTAAAGGTGGTATATTAACAAATCCGACATTATTTGGAATGAGTGGGAATACTGGACTAATTGGAGGGGAAGCAGGGCATGAAGCAATACTTCCGCTAGATAATTTTTATAATTATTTAGATTCTAAGTTAGATAAATATATGCAAGAAGATAACACAGCAAATGAAGTAAGAAGATTATCAAATATGGTATCAAAATTAGAACTAAGACTAGACATAGATGGAAGAGAATTTACGAGAACCGCAATAGCGCCAAATCAAGATGAACTAGATGATTACAATACAACTAGAAATATGAAATTAAAATACTAAGTAAAAGGAGGGGAAAATGGAAAAGAAATTAATATTTAATAATATTTGCTCAGAAGAATTAGGAATAATAGTAGTAGAAGGCCCTCCAGAAGTATTAGCACAAGAAGAATATGAAGAAATAATCATAGAAGGCAGAAATGGAACATTAATAGAAAATAAAGGAACTTTTCCTAATATAGAAAAAAGTTTTATATTAACAACTATAGATTTAGACCAGGATATAGATCTTATGGTAGAAAAAATAAAAACATGGCTTTTTAATATAAAAGATAATAAATTACTATATGCTATTCCAAATAGATATAATATTGTAAAAAAAGTTATTATAGAAGAAGATATAAAAACGACATTCGAAGAATATGGAGACTTTAAAATTAAATTTTTATGTGAACCATTTTATTATAACTTACTAGAGAAGGATATAACAATAACAGAAAAAGAGACGAAAGTTTACAATAAAGGAGACTTTAAAAGTAGTCCTAAAATAGTTATATATGGTACAGGGGATATAAAAGTAACAATTAATAATACTGCTATACAAGTAAATAATGTAGAAGATAGAGTTTTGCTAGATAGCAAACTTTTTTTATGCCTAGATAAAGATAATAACAGCAAAAGTATAGATATGATAGGAAATTTTCCTACTTTAGATGTAGGAGAAAACACTATAACATGGACAGGAAATATAACTAAATTAGAAATTAGTCCAAGGATTATATATAGATAAGGGGGAGTATTAATGAGTAATATAGTAAAAATATGTATTTTTAATAAAGATACTCCCAAAAGTACGGTTATTTTAAGTAATGGGGATGCAATACTTGATAATATTTGTACAAGTTGCAAGGTTACAGAAAATTTAGAGGGGACATATGAATTAGATGCAGAATTTATAATTGACGACAAAGGATTATGGGAATATCTACAAGAAGAAGCAATATTGAAGGTAAAGGTTGATTATGGTGATGAATATTTCAGGATTATAAAACCAAGAAAAACACGAACTAGAGTAATCATATATGCTGTACAAGTTACTATATATGAAACTATACATTTATGGCTTAATGATGTAAGGCCCACTGGATTAAATGGAACAGCAGCAATAAACTGGATATTAGATGGGGCAGTAGGAGTCAAAGAATTAGAAGTGTATTCTAATATATCTACATCAAACACCGCTTATTATGAAAATATAAATATGTATAAAGCGATACATGATTGTGATCAATCATTCCTCAATCGCTGGGGTGGAGAAATACAAAGAAGAGGATATCTTTTAAAAATACTTGATAAAGTAGGAAAAGATAGAGGGGTACAAATAAAGTCATGCAAAAATTTAAAAGGATTTGAAGCTAATACAAATGTAGATAGTATTACAACTAGAATTAAACCAAAAGGCAATAATGGAATAACCATTGATGGTTTTATAGATAGCCCCATAATAAATAATTATGCTAGAGCTTATACTAAAGAATTTACTTACAATGATGTAAAAGTAAAGTCTGCAGATGATGAAACAGAAGGATTTAGTACATTGGAAGAAGCTCAAGCGGAACTAAAAAGGTTAGCGCAATTAGAATATACAGAAAATAAAGTAGATATTATAAGTGCTGATTACACTATAGATTTTGTGGATTTAAGTCAAACCGAAGAATATAAAAACTACATAAAAGCTGAAAGAGTTTATATAGGAGATAAAGTTTCAGTTTTTGAAAGCAAATTGAATATAAATGTAGTTGTAAGGGCAATAGAAAGAAATTATAATGTTTTAACACAGAAAGTAGAAGAAATAAAATTATCAAATAAGGATATAGGCAGAAAATCTATAAATGATGTGATGATTGATATTTCAAAGGAAATAGAAAAAAATGATAATTCAATTGAAAAATGGATACAAAGTTTTATAAATGCAGGTATAAAAGATAGTTATGTGTTCTATAACAAAGAAGAATTAATAGTCTGCGATAGTCCTACCATAGAAGAAGCTATACATGTATGGAGATTTAATAAAAACGGATTGGCCCATAGTGCTAATGGTTACCAAGGACCGTATGATATTGCATTAACTGCAGATGGAAAAGTAAATGCAAACATGATATTAGCAGGTATGCTAAAAGGCCAATATATAGATGCTAGAAATATAACTGTTCCAGACGGAAACGGAGATATTACATTCTCTGTATCAAGCGATGGTAAAGTGCGTATAAATGAAGGGGCAATACAGCTAGATGAGGAAGGCATTCAGATTTTCCATAAGAGCCAAAATGAATCCCTTGTAGGTAGGACAGTAATGGACGAGGAAGGTTTTAGAATATTAGACAAAGACGGGAATGAATTAGCAGATATAGGTTCTCAAGGATCACACTTTGCAAATTTATCTGTAGATGGTGATTTTAGGCACTATCCTACAGCACAAATTATAGACCGCCAACCTAATTGGAACGCAGATTATTATGTGGCAAAAATTGCAACTGGAGATGGCACAGGCAGGGATGAAGAAAACAAAGCAGACAGTCTACAAACTGTATTTGGATATATGAAATCTCAAGGATGTATGTTTTTTAACAAGTTAACTATAAATATAGAGGCAGGTGTTAGAATAAGAGAAAAGATAGTCCTCAGAGACTTTCACGGAACACTTATACAAATAAGTTTAGGCAAAGATGCAGTACTAAGACTAAAAGAGGGAAGTGCTATAGAGGATAATTATTGTAGAATACAATTTTACGGAGATACAAATACAAATATACTAGACGATGATACAACATCTGAAAAAATAAACAAGTTACCATGCATAGAAGTGGAGGGTGATAATGGAATAAGACTTGCAAGTAGTTCTTATGTTCAATTTGGCTGGATGAGACTAAGAGGAAAAGATAATAACAGCTATTTTGCAAATTTATACACAGGAGCTAATTTACATGTGGTATCCTGTGATATTTCAAATGTAAAAGCTCCAGCCTATGTAGACTCTACATCTAGGTTTACAATATCTTATTGTAGAGGGAATGTAGAAAAATTAGCTTATGCAGTAGGTGGAGCTATGATATCGAAATCTGTTCAAGTTCCAAAACATATAAATGATAGTGAAATATATTATCCGGCAGTCGACCTATCTGGTGGATTAGCAGGGCAACTTATACAATTTGACACTCTGTTCCAAGATACATACAGTAATGATACTGACACAAATACAATGAGAATCTTTCCTGCGATAAAACAATATACAGAAAGAGAAGGAGAAGGAACAGATGACACGGCTAATCTTCTTAATCTTGTAGGACAAGGAAAATTTAAGGAAGGATACAAGTCTCTACATGGCTATGCAACATTTGCAGAGATGGCTAGTAAAGATACTATAAAAGCTGATACACTTTCTGAATTTGCTGAGTCTAGAGAAAGTTATAAAATTTATATTAGAATGACGAGAGCTGATAATAATACTACTGCTCCAATACCAAGAGTTCGATTCCAACTAGAAAACGGTGAATATACAGCATATTATAAGTTAGACCCATTAACAAGCCCACTAACTGGAGATGGTTCAGGAACACAAATTACAGATTATAATGCAACTGAGGATAGAGAATTACCCGCAGAATTAGCAGATAAATTAGTTAAATTCGGGATTTATAGTATAGAATTCCAAGGAGATACCGTAGAAGAATATCTAATAGTAGACAATATCCGATTAGTTATAAAAGGTGCAGCGAAAAAAGGAGATAGTGGGAGCATAGACACTACAGAAGTGAAAGCAATAGGTAAAATATTAGCCAACGCCCTTAATGTAAGAAAAACTCCTGGGATAAATGGTGAATATGCTGGATTACTTGTAAATGGGGATACAGTAGAAATAGTAGGAGTTGACCCAAATACTGGATGGTACAAGATAAAATACAATGGTGAATATGCTTATATAACAAATAAATCTGAATATGTAGAAATAATCTCTGGTGATCCAAACGGTTCAACTACAGTTCAAAAAGTAGAAGTATTGGCAGAAAATCTTAATGTAAGAAGTGGAGGAAGTACAAGTTATAATTCTATTGGAATTGTAAGCAAAGGATTTGTTGCAGATATATTAGAGACAGATAAGGATACAGGTTGGTATAAAATTAGTTACAATGGTGAATATGGATGGATTACGAATAATACAACTTATGTGAAAGTAATTACTGGAACAGCAACAGTTATCCCAGAATTATATAATGGGGCAAAGGTCGCAGAATTTGCAGAAAGTTATTATAATGCAAGAAATAATTATACATCTGCGAAATCTTGGGACAATGGATTTACTTACGGAGAAACTACTCCTTGTAGTAGCACAGCAAGTGGTACTATGGGAGCAAATTATAGTATATGGGAAAAGTCTGCCCAAGGGAATTACTGGAAGATGATTGATGATTCTACATTATTATTACTATGTCTTATGGGTTATTCTTATTCAGATTCTCCATATGCAAATCTCGTTAATTTCAACAATTATAGAGCTAATATAATGGCGAAGAATAGTGAATATACAGGCGCTATAGTTCCTGCAAGTGGAACAACACTTGCGAGAACTTGTGCAGAAATTGCAAAATTCTTTTCAGATAGAGGACAAACAATTACTGTAAAAACTGATTATAGCAATATTCAAAAAGGGGATTTGATATTCTACGCAGGTAAGACTAGCAGTGGCAATTATATCTATCCAAATAGATGGAAATGTATATCCAACTGTGCTATATGCATAGGTCAAGATACAGATGGAAATGCTCAACTTATTACAGCTATGAGTAACCCTGGAGAGAAACACACAGATGGTTGGTTTGTGGGACTAAAAAAAGACCTTGTAAAAGACTATAATACTAACACAATAGTATTAGTAATACGACCAAGTACAAAAGTAACAAGTGGTGGTTCTTCTTCTAGTGGAGGGATAACAGGAGGTGGTTCTTCTAGTGGAGGAATTACTGTATCGAATATGCGTCAAACAATATGTGATACAGCAATGAAAATAGTAAATATGGGTACTAATCATACAGCTTGGTATTCTCAATATTGGAGAACAACAAGTCTTAACAGTATGGTAACTATTAAGGGAAAAGTTGAGACAGTAGGTGGAACAACATACTATCAACCTAGCTGGGTTCAAACAGGAGTGACATACGGATTTGATTGTAGCTCTTTGGTTGGCTGTTGCTATGAAAAGGCTGGAATGAGCTATATGAAAGGATTAACTTGTTCTATGGGAACATTGCAATCTACTGCAAAAGCACATGGAGCAACATTTTGGAGATATGCAGACAGTGGATTTACAAGGGCTAAGGCAGGAGACATTATTATGTTTGCTAATGACGGATACACCGTAACGACAAGCAACATGGCAACAGTAAGAACGCATCACACCGCTATATACATGGGGAATGGATATATTGCGGAGGCGAGTGGCTACAAGAAAGGCATTATTTACAGTAAGTATAATCTTAGCAAACAAGCCTTCTTTATAAGATTGCCTGAGTTAGACAAAGCGGATAGCGCAAGTTCTACAGGAGGGACAACTGTGAAAGAGGAATATGTTAACTGCTTTAATGAAAAAGGAACGATAGACGGCAAGAATTATATATACAAATTACACGATGCTAGATGTACTTGTTATGCAGCTACAGAAAGTAATAGTTCTGGACGAAGTGGACTCGGAACACACATGGGTAAAACAGTTGCAGCACAAAATATCCCGTATGGAACAAAAATATACATACCAGGTCTAAAGGGGCAAACTTGGACTAATGCAAACGGAACAAAAGTTACATTAGATGGTATATTTACGGTCACAGATAGTGGTATAGCTTGTTTTGACTTCGATATTGTAGCAGGAAGTACAAGCAGTGCTTGTTTTAGTAATTATTCAAATCCACAAAGATTTGATGTCTATATTTTAGAGTGGGGAACAAGTACAATACAAAATTATAGCTTTTCTGATACGTACAGAATTGCCTATAACAATGGTGTACTATCTAGATACAAATCAGCATTCAAAAATTATATTAGCAATGGTGGAGTTTTGATAAACCTACTTAAATTCTATAATGATGATGCAAATATAAGAAGTAGTACATATTGGAGCATATTAAACAGTTAAGAGGAGGTGCAACATGAGAGATTTTGATATAGATAGCGATTTGAAGCAAGAGAAATTTCAATCTCTTAAATTAGTGCAGGGAGATAGAGGAAATAAAATAAAAATTAATATCTATGAAGATGGGCAACCAGTAAGTTTAACTGGTTGCTCTGTTACTGCCAAATATAAAAGAGCAGACGGAGAGGTAGTAGACGGAACAGTAGAAAATAAAACAGATAATTATTTTTACGCTGTTATGAATAGTAATATAACGAAAGTAGCAGGAACTTTAAAAATGTTATTTAGCATTGAAAAAGATGATGTCAAAGTTAGTACTTTCCTATTGTTTGCAGATGTAAGAGAAGGCATAGGAGAAAATACAGGAAGCTCAGGAGGGGATACAGAAGTAACAGTAGATCTAGAAGATTACCAAAAGAAAATGGACAATGGATTAGAAACAAAAAATAAATACATTGTTGGAGCTATTAATGAGGTAAATTCGCAATGTAAAGAAAAGGCGAATACACAATACGTTAATGAAGAAATTGCAAAAGCTCAACTTGAAGGGGCTGGAGTAGATACATCTAATTTTATAGTTAACTCAGATTTGACAGCATTAGAAAATGAAGTTGGTTTCACAAGAACTAGATTAGATAACTTATTCATTAGTGATTTTAAAACGGCTCATACTGGTACATGGAGTGGTTCTCAAACAGCTAAAACTTCTAATATTAATAAATCTACTGTTTCTAAAGAATTTTTAAGTGGAAAATATTTCTGTGTCATTAATTTTGACCTAAATTTTAATGAAGAATTAACAAGTGTATCTCCCTATGTAAAATTAAATTTAAAGGGATCAGATTTCAATAATAATATAGATTTATCCAATGGAGGAATTATACCATCGAAGTATAGTTTGCAACAATACAACAATAATATATCATTATCATTCGTGACGGAATTTACGGAAACAAAAAATGCTTGGGTATCATTAAGTCTTGTTGGTTTAAATGAAAGTGCAACTAGAACTTACGAGGCAAATATACATTGGGCAACAATAATTAAAGTTGATGATTATAATGAAAGATATGATTCTTTAGTAATTGATAATAACTATCTTGAACAATATGTATATGTAAATGACAATGGTAAAATAAGTAGATTGCAAGGTGAAGTAAGTGAACTACAAAAATATATAAAAAATCAAAATATAGTTGATTATTGGGGGGATTCACTAACATATGGTAACCAAGATGGTAGTGGTGTTACAAGGGCAACTGTGTTAAAACAACTTTTAGGAGATTCTTGGACTGTTAATAATTACGGAAGTGGTGGCGAAACTTCTAATACAATAGCTTGTAGACAAGGTGGTATTCATTTAGTGGTTCAACCTGACTTTACTATTCCTGAAACAATAACAGCTGTGTCAATTGATATTGTTGATTCAGAAGGAAATTCAGTAAACTTGAGAAGTTCAATAACAGATACAACAATATTAGATTCAGTAAATCCAGTAGAAATAAATGGTGTTAAGGGAAATTTAGGACAAGGGAGTACTTTTGGAGCATCTCCCTATACATTTACTAGACTTGAAGCAGGTGATAGTGTTGATGTTAACCGTCCTACTAGAGTTATTACAAAATCTATGCGAGAATTAAATAATACTAATAATGTAATGATAATTTGGATAGGGCAAAATGGTGGGTATGATGATGTAAATACCTTAATATCTCAAATAAATCAAATGATAAAATTAAATAATACAACTAACTATCTCGTTATTTCACTTACTTCAGGAGGGAAAGAAACAATAAATACTGTCTTAAATAAAGAGTTTGGAGTAAAATTCATAGATGCTAGACAATATTTAATAGACTATGGATTAGATGATGCAGGATTAACTCCTACACAAAAAGATTTAGATAATATATCTAATAATCTAGTGCCTAAGTCCCTATTAGTAGATAGTGACAATGTTCATTTTAATAAGTACGGCTATACTATAATAGCTAACTTAGAATATAAAAGAGGTAAAGAATTGGGATATTGGTAGTTCACAATATAAAAATATTGCGTACTTAGTTTTGCGATATGGTGGAGTATAAAGGTACACCATTTAAAGATGAAGGAATAAAAATCAAGGAATTTTGTCCTTATTGTAGAAGTATTACAATTGATAAAAATGAAGTCAAATAGGTAAGATCATAGAGCAGTTATTAATTTAGCTGCTCTTTTTATATAAGAAAGGAGGATTTAACATGCAAATTAACATAAAAACTCCAGAGGGAATTAAAATAGAACAAGAAGAAATAGAAGCTTATATAAAACATGTAAGAAAAAATAACCCCAATAGAGAGATAGAATATCTTAAGATAACATTAGATAAATTAGGATATGCTGATTTAGAATATAAGTTAGCACCAGTTGATTTTGAGAGAATTAGAAGAATAACTGGATATTTAGTGGGAACCACTGATCGTTGGAATAATGGTAAAAAAGCTGAACTTAAAGACAGAATAAAACATTCATGTGGAGAATATTAAAATGGATTATTTTAAGGAAGTGATAACAATGTAAAATTATTATATTTATGTATTTAATATATAAAACTTTTAAAGGACTGTAGAAATACAGTCTTTTTATATAGAAAGGAGAAGAATATGGATACAGAAGTAATAGTTGCGGCGATTGCATTTATTGGAACATTAGTAGGATCTTACTTTGCGAATAGTAAAACAACTGCAGTTATGCAGGAACAAATTAAGAGCATAAAAGAAGAAATAAATACTCTGTCAAATAGAGTCAATAAGCATAACAATTTAGTAGAAAGAATGGCAAAAGTAGAAGATTCAGCAAAATCAGCGCATCATAGGATAACAGAACTATCAGAAGGAGGAAAATAAATGTTAGACTTAAATATATTGGGTGATTATATAGTATTGTTAGTTGTAGGAATTTGTGTATGTATAGGCTATGTAATTAAAACAAGTTTCGATTTTATAAATAATAAATATATACCATGTATAATGACTATACTTGGATGTGTTCTAAATATTTGGGTAGCAGGAGATATAAGTCCAGAAATAATTTTAGGCGGTATGTTATCAGGACTTGCATCAACTGGATTACATCAAACTTTTAAAAATTTAATAAGGGGTGAAAAAAATGAGTAAATATTTAGTAGCAATCGATGCAGGACATGGAATGTGTACACCAGGTAAGCGTTCTGTAAAATTGTCTTCAGATCTGTATGTTAATGGAGTCTTAGTTAGAAAAAAAGGTGAAATAATTAAAGAAAATGAATGGAATAGAGCTATATCTGAGTATTTAGCAAAAGCATTAACTAGATGTAGAATTGGCTATATGTATACTGCTGATATGACAGGAAAAACAGATGTACCTCTAGCAACTAGATCATATAGAGCAAATAAAGCAGGTGCAGATATATTAATTTCTAACCACTATAATGCAGCTGGAACAGCAACTGTTTGGCAAACAAAAGTTAAAGGATTACTTGTTTTACGTACTAAAAATTGTTCTTCTAAGTCAATAACATTAGGTAAATTAGCAGTAAAACATTTAGCAGCAGATATCGACTATGAATACAACTACGGTTTGATGAGAGATGTCGATATGAGTGGATTTACACTAGCGATTTTAAGACAAACAAATATGCCTGCCATACTAATTGAATATGGGTTTATGGACTATGAAAAAGAAGCAAAACTTATGTTAAATCCATCACATCAAGAAAAATGTGCAGAAGCAGTTTGTAAAGCAATTTGTGAGTATTTTGGTGTTAAATATGTATTGCCAAATAATAAAGAAGAAAATAAAACACTATATGTTCGTATAAAACAAGATATAAACATACGTAGTGCAGCTAATTTTGATGACAGTAGCATAATTGGTAAAGTTACAAAAGGTGGAGTATACACAGTTGCAGAAACTATTAAGAAAACAGGTACAGATATGTATAGACTAAAATCTGGAGTATATATTACAGCATCTCCTAAGTATGTAGAAGTTTTTGAAAAATGAGTATAAATATTATAATGTGCGACTATACTCCTAAAAAGGAGGTAGACGTATGTTACTTAGATTAGGATATTTTATATTAGGAGCACTATTAGCAACGGCCATAGTACCTTTATTGATAATAAGATAAAAGCTAGGGATATTATTCCCTAGCTTATTTTATAATTTATAAAAAGATAATAAAAAGCTTGTCCGCGTATATTTTGGATTCACATAAGATTAAAATTAAAATTGTATACCAGAAAAATTAAAATATAAAAAATTGCTATACCAAAACTACGAAATATATAAGAAATAAATATAAGTAAAATACAAAAAATATAAAAAAAGTGTATAAAAATTTTAAAATAGGAAATAATATAAGTATAATAAATAAGAATTGAATATAAATATACTCCTGCTACTTTAGTTATTTTTAATATAAAATTTCAATGCAGAAAAATAACTAAAAATAAAAGATGGGGGAGTCTGTGCGGCGGGGCCAATAAATAAAAAGACATTGGTGCTGCTTTTTATTTATTTAAACCACGCAATTGTACAAGCCTAACTCTAGCGATATCAACAAAAATTAGTGTGAAGCGTAAAAAACACACTTCACATAATCAATCACATAGTTAATCAAATAATTTTTTAAAAAATAGTCAAATATGTGAACCGCATTGCATATATATTAAATATAAAAAGAAAAAGGGGGAAAATAATATGCAAGAACGAGATCTAAAAATTTTAAGTTTCTTAACTATGTGTAGAATATGTACTAGAAAACAAGTACAGGAATTATTATTTCCAGATGTCCATGAAAATATACCATTAAGAAGATTAAAAAAACTAAGCGATGAAGGTTATATAAATAGAAAGATGTTTAATGTAGAAGGTACTAAGAATATGTACGTATACTATCTTGATAAACAACCTAAAAAGAAATTAATAACACATGATCTTTATATAACTGATTTTTTAGTGAAGCTTATAAAGAATAAATATGAAATTTTAGATTTTAAGAAGAGTCCACAAATAGGCAATATAATTCCAGATGCATACTTAAAGATAAGAAAAAATAAAAGAATAAAACGAATTTTACTTGAAGTCCAAATAAGTCCTAATGACTGCTTATCAAAATATAAAGAAATTAAAGAGATAATAATAGAAAATACAGATTGGCCTGTTATGCCTACATTATATGTTATTAATAATCAAGGCTTAAATAAAAGAATGAAAGATATAAAAGTTATATATGATAGCATAAAAATAGAAAAGGTAGGTGATATAATTGATTAATCTATTTATAGATAGTATATTTAATGCTGCTAAATCAATAGAGAATATAGTATTAAAAAAGAAGTATAACTGGGATAAATTATTCTTTGAGATTAACCTATGTAATCGTAGTAAAGAATATCCTATATTACATCATCAATATAAAGATAATGATTTTTATTTTACAATTCCTATAGGGCTTTCAGTAAATGATTTTATAAAATATAAAATAGAAATAGCTACTTTTCTAAAGGTAAATCCAGATAAACTAAAGATAGAGTATAAAAACACGTTGATATTAATTCATATAAATAACAATGATGAAAAATACAATTATAATGATTTTTGCTTTGACGATAAAAAAGGAGTGCCAATCGGAATAGATTTAGACACACATAATATTGTTTACTGGTACTATAGTTCAGCAAATGAATGTCACCTATTAATTGCAGGGGCGACGGGTTCAGGCAAATCAGTTTGTTTAGATGTAATTGTAAATAATTTAATAAAGAGAAAAAATATAGATTTGTATATTCAAGATACAAAATTAATAGATCTGTATCAATATAAAAATAAATGTAAGTATTATGGAGAAGGTAAAAATGGTATAGAGGACATTATGGAAGAGTTAACAGAGGAAATGGAAAAAAGATATAAAGTTTTAAGAAGAAATAAAGATAAGAAATATAAATCTATATTCTTAATAATAGAAGAGTTAGCAAGTTTTAATCCAAAGGTAGATAAGGAATTTTATAGATTACTAGGAGAACTATTAGCAAAAGGTAGAGCGGCGAGTATTTATGTAATACTTACAACACAAACACCATATGCTGAAATATTACCGGGGATACTGAAATCTAATATTAACACAAAAATCGGATTAAAAGTAAATACAAAGGAAGCAAGCAAAGTAATAGCAGGAGATTATGAAGCTTTAATGAATTTGAGAGGAAAAGGACATGGAAAGATTTTTACAGGAAATTGTGTAAGAGAAATTCAATGCTTTAATATAAAAGAAGCATCTACTGCTGCAACAGTAAATGCTCCAGATAGTAATAAGGCCAACAGAACCGAAAAAACTATCTAATAATATTATAATAGTATACAGAAAGAAGTACAAATAATTTTTACTGTACTTCTTTCTATTTTAGTGCTTGTACTAAATAACATTAACCAGGTGGTGATAGTAACTTAGTACAAGTAAATGTGTAAAAAAAATTATAAAAATTTAATGTCAATGTTATAATTTCCATCAATAGTTATAACATCGATAAAAGAGGACCAAAATCTTTTACGTTCAGTTGCATCTAAATTATAATATATAGTTTCTATATTATCTAATATAGAAAGTATCTTATCGGCATCTTTAGGGGCTACTTTTGTAACTTCTTTACTTTCTATTTCTTTTAAAGCCTGAGTAAATATAGCATAATCTTTTTTATAATCTTCTAATGAAATTAAGTCATTTAGATATAATTCTCTTAATTTATCTACTTTCTTTTGAATTTTTGATTTATTTTGAGAAACATCAATAGAGTTTGTTTTTTTTGAAGAAATATCAAAAGAATACAGATAATTTTTATATTCTTCAACTATACAACTCAAAAGCACTTTTTCAAGTTTTTTTTCATTTATAGATTTTTTCTGATCACAATCTTTATAGATACTATATCTATTACATCTATATGTCTTTATTACATTTTTACCACTTCTATTACTATAATGCCCAACAATTTTATAGCCACAGTGTGAGCATCGTAAAAGGCCACTAAAAATATAAGTTTCCTTTCTATTATTAGATGTATATTGTTTATTATTCTTTAATATCCTTTGAACATTATTAAATTGTTCTAAAGAAATAATTGGTTCACAGTAATTTTCTTTATAATAGTTTTTAGATTTATAAGTTCCAGTATAAATTACATTTTTTAATAATTTACTAAAACTTCTAAGGCTTGTAGGCTGATTATAAACAGTATTTATTTGAATAAAAGCAGCACGAGCCGACATTAATTCTTCAACTAAATCGAAACTTTTTTTTACAATCCAAGCAGTATTTTCATCAATTGCTAACTTTTTATCTACAATTTTATAACCCTTTGGAACACTACCAGATATAACTTCATTCCTTTCAATCTTGTATCTAAATATGTCTTTTATACGTTCAGATGTTTTATCTAGTTCTCTTTCGGCTAAAGATAATTTTAAGTTAAATGTAAATTTACCATCTGCAGTTGAAGTGTCTATATCATCTTCAAAGATTGCCTTCATACAGACATTATTATTTTTAAATTTTTCATCTAATAAATTAGCATCTATTATATTTCTGCTTAATCTATCTAATTTTGTAAAAAGAACTATATCAAATTTATCTTTATCAAGATCTGATAATAGATTTTGTAATCCTTGTCTTTTTGTGTTTTTAGCGGTTAAACCTTCATCAATATAAAATTTATATATTTTATAATTATTTCTTTTACAATATTGCTTCAAATCTTCTTTTTGTGCTTCTATAGATAATCCATGAAGCTTTTGTTCTTCATGAGATACTCTACAATAGCAAGCAGCTTTTTTAACTATTGTTTCCATTATGATTACCCCTTTGCTAAATGTTATAGTATATAAATATTTTAAACAATAAATTTTGGATTTACTCATAAAATATAATTTTTTTAAAATTTTTTTTTAATAAGTTACTTTTTAGTTATAAATAAATAAGCAGATTTCTATCATATAAAAACGCCAATTTTGGGGAGACTAAAATGAACGAAAGGAAAAAGGATATGATAGAAATTAAAATACGTGAAATGCGAGATAAAAAAAGAATATCTTTAAGAACATTAAGTAGAAAAACGAAGATAAGTATAGGGGCATTAAATAATTATGAAAATAATAAAACAAGTCCAACATTAGATAATATTGAAGAAATAGCAAAAGCACTTAATTGTAAAATAAATGATTTATTTGAGTCAGAATTCAAGTAAATGAAAAAAAGTGTTCACATATATGAACACTTTGTGAAAATTGTAGAAAAAGAGAGAAAATATAACTACAATCAAACTATATAAAATAAAACAAAAATTCAAAGTTGCATGATTAAAAAAAAAGATTTAAAATTATAATTATATCGAACATATGTTCTAAGTAAATTTAAATAGGGGGATTTAGAATGGATAAAAAGGTAGATAAAAAAGAAAATAATTATAAAAAAGAAAAAGATTTATATACAGAAACAATAATAAAAATGATGAAAAATATGAATGAAATTGAAAAGAAGAGAATATATAAATTTGTATCATATGTTTATAATAAAAAATAAGTCCAGAAAGCTGGACTTATTTTTTATTCCGATTCTTTTTTTATTTCTAGAAATCTATCAATTATTTTTTCTAGTGTTTCTAATTCATCCTCGCTCAAAGAAGCAAAAGTTTTAAATAAGTTTTTATGAAAATTATTCTCCCCTGTCATTATATACTCAATCTTTCTTAAACAATCCTCATCATCTTTATCATTAGAAAACATTTCACCTTCACCAGTTGTAAGCCATATATAATCAATTTTAAATTCACTACAAGTTAATCTTATACTTGCTTCTTTTAAGTTATATTTTCCGTTTTCAATATCACTTACAGTATTTGCTTTTAAACCTATTTTTTCACCAAAATCCTTTTGAGTCATTTTTAAAGTTTTTCTTAAATATTTTAATCTTTCACCTTCATTCATGATATCACCTCTATATTAATAATATCGGAATACGAAAAAAAAATCAATAATTTTATTGACAAATATCGTGAATTGAAATAATATATAAGTATAAAATCGAGATGCGATAAAAAAGGGGGATAAAAAGATGAAAAACGAAAAAATAGAAAAAATAGCTGAAAAATTCATGTCATTAGACGAAAAATCAAAACAATTTGTCGCTGGATATATGTCAGCTAGAATTGAAGCAGCAGAGGAAATAAAAAAGCTTAAAGAAGAAATTAAGGCAATAAAGGAGAGTTAATCTCGCCTAAGGGGGAATACGAGTGAAAACTAAAAATGAACCTAGAGTAACATTTGTGAATGAACTTGACATAAATAAATTGATAAAAGGCTTAGAAAGTATATTAGGTAAAAAATACGATGTAGACATAAAAATAACGGTTACAAGGAAAAATCAGAGAGAGGAGGTTTAAAGATATGAAAAAGGTCGTAGAGTTTACATTTCAAGAAGCATCTGATTTAGAGTGTATTCTTTATATGCAAATAGAACAAATAGAAAAAGATATTAGAAGATACGAAGAAAAAATAAATAATACTTCTAAAGTTTACATAAAAGCAAGCTATAAAGATATGATTGACAAATCAAAAGAAAATAAAAAGCTTATAGAAAATCTATTGAGAAAAGTAAAAGAAGCTAAAATAACAAATTAGGGGGAAAAGAATATGAAACACCTAGAAGATTTGACAGTTAAAGAATTAAGACAAGCAGCAAAAGAACTAAATGTAAAAGGAAGAAGCAAAATGAATAAGGCAGAATTAATAGAAGCCTTAAAGACAAGAGAAGCAAAGACTAATCAAGAAGCTAATCAAAACACAGATCATAAAGCAGTAAGAAAAATAACACAAAATACAGATTCTAAAGGACTAATCAGAATATGGCACGATGTAGTGAGAACATTACCACCAGGAACACCAGTAACAGTTAAGATGTTTTCAGATGAAGATGTAATAAAAACATTTACTGGAAGACTTAAAGAAGGCAATAGAAAAAGGGATGATGGATTACCAGATGTTTTTATAAAGATACATGCTAAAAAACCTTTCAATATACAGTTATACGATAATATTCAAGTATTCATGACAGAAAAAGATTATCAGAAAGCAAGATATGGTGAGTAATTTTTATACTCCAAAATAAATTATGAGTAGTAAAGAGAAGGGGGAAAGATAAAAAATGGTAGTTTATTTAAAAGATGAGGAAACAATGGTTATAGAAACAGAAGGCAACAAAGTAGAAATCAAAATAAAAGATAAAAATCAAGATAAAAACTTGAAATTAGAGTTTGAAAAATAGCTAGAAAAGTTAAAGTAAAATCAAGTCGAGAGTACACTAAATGCGGTGTTTACCGACTTGATAATACTATTAACTTTAGAACATATAATAAATAATTTTAATTTATATTATTTATGATTTGGGGGAAGTAAAAATGTCATATATACAAAAGACAATAATATCAGGGAAAGTAGTAGAAGTTATAAAACAGTATGACAGAAAACACTTCCCTAAAGGTAAACATACTAAGTTTAAGAAAAGTGATATTAGAGGACCAAAAGAAAATAAAACTACTGAACAACAAGAAAAAGTGAATTATAGACAAAAAGAATTAAAACTTACTAGACTATTAAATTGTAACTTTCAAGGTGGAGATTATCATATAGTTTTTTCTTATAAAGAAGATCTTAGACCAAATAGCATAGAAGAGTTAAAAGACGATAAAAAGAAGTTGCTAAGAAAAGTAAGAACTGAATATAAAAAACAAGGAAAAGAACTTAAATATATAGCAGTAGCGGAAGTAGGAAAAAGAAAAGCATTACATTTTCATTTTGTAGTTAATGCTATAGATACTTCTATATTCCAAAAGTGCTGGAATAAAGGATTTATCAAGATTAGCTTACTGGATAAAAGTGGACAATATAAAGATTTAGCAGCTTATTTATTAAAATATACTAAAACAAATAAAGAAGAAGCTAAACAACTTAATGGTGCTGCATGGAACAGTAGTAAAAATTTAGACAAGCCAGTTGTAAAAGTAAAAGTAATAACAAGAAATGAGTTTTTTAAAGAAGAAGTAACAAAATCAAAAGAATATGCAAATTATTATTTAGAAAAAGACAGTGTTTATTCAGGATTTAATGAATTTACGGGATACAAATTTTTTAGATACACACTAATTAGATTAAATTGATAGGGGGAATTTGATTTGAGTAAATATAGCAATACATACTACTTAAAAGTGACATTAGAAAAATACGATATCTATGACAGTTTTAATATAGATAAAAAAGTAGTAGAAAAAGAGTTTAAAGTAAGAACAATAAAAACGGATACTGGATTTGTTATAAAAAATAAATTTAATGCATTTAGAGATAGTAGTAAATACAGAATTGTAAATAATACAGATGGAACAACGGATTTATTGATAAAAAATATTCAGTATTTTAAGGAGGGGTAGATATGAGTGGATTAACACCAGTGAATTTTAATAATGAAATAGTAATAACTACTAAAACATTAGCCCAAGTTTATGGATGTAAAGAGCTACAAATACAACAAAACTTTAAGAACAACCAAGACAGATTTAAAGAAGGTAAACATTATTACAAATTAGAAGGTGAGAAATTAAAAGAGTTTAAGAACATCCTAGATAATTTCGAGGATGTTACTGGTTGTAAGAAAAATACAGCAAGATTAATACTTTGGACTAAAAGGGGAGCTAGTAGACATTGTAAGATGTTAGGAACAGATAAAGCATGGGATATGTTTGATTCTTTAGAAGAAAATTATTTTAATCCTAAAGTAGCACAATTAACAGAAGAGGACCAAGCAATATTAAGTATAGTAAATTCATCTACTAAAGCTGAAACAGCCTTAGCTATTAAGAATTATAAAGAAATAGTAGAAAAACCATTACAAGATACAATTGAAAAACAATCTAATACTATAAATGAATTGTTACCTGCTGCAAATTATACTAAAAAAGTTTTAGAAGATAATAATACATTGCTTACTATAACACAAATAGCAAAAGACTTTGGAATGAGTGGACAGGCTTTAAATGATTTATTACATGATTTAGGAGTTCAATACAAACAAAATGGCCAATGGCTTTTATATTCTAAATACCAAGGCAAGGGATATGCAAGAACTGTTCAATCAGAAATTAAAAATGCAAAACCACAAACAAAATGGACTCAAAAAGGTAAAAAATTTATAAATGATACTTTGAGAAAAAAAGGAATAAAAACTATTTGGGAACAAGAACAGGAAGTACTACAAGTTCAACAAACATTTGATTTAAATTAAATATAAGGGTATGAAACTATAACTATGGAGGATTAATATTATGGATTACAAGATATATACACTTGCTGAAGATATAAAAATAGAAAAAACAAGTTCATTAATAGCGACAGTTGGAGATATAAGAGCAGAAAAAGAAGCTGATACACATTGGGTTAATATATTTATAAATGACAACTCAGATATAGGTTATTCATTTATAGATCAAGTTGAACTATTTGCAAAAGACGATATAAAAACTCAAGAAGAACTATTAGTTTTTACTATGAACTGGTATTTTGAAAATGTTCAAGTTGTAACAGAAAAACAAAATAAAATAAATATACAAAAAGCAATAGAGTATAGAGAAAATCTAGAATATGAAAAAGCAATAGAAGATTTATCAAAATATACAGAAGAGCAATTATTTGAAGAATTAGAGAAAAGAGGGTTATGTAAGACAAGAATTTTAGAAGACAAAGAAGCTAATGATTACTTAGTTTTAGAAGAAATTAAAGAATTATTTGATGCAAATTCACAGTCAAAAATAAAAAGTATAAAAAATAGAGAAAAAGAAAATGAAGTAGTTTTAGAAAAAATAAAAAACCTTATAAGCTTTTTTTATAAAAATCAAAGTGAAATAATTAATTAAGTACATAGTTTTAATCTTAATAAACCTTCTAATCTTGTAAATATCTAGATTAGAAGGTAGTAAAGGAGGATGAAAAATGAATACATTAGAAGCATTAATACATTTAAAAAGTATTTGTGACAAAGAAGAAGATTGTAGTAAATGTGAAATAAAAAAACTACTACATGAATGTGTTTATCAGACTATTCCAGGAGAATGGAAAATAAATGATAAGGAGAAATAAAGGATATGAAAATAATACTAAACATTATAGGAGTTTCCGCCCTATTTTGTATCGGATTTGTAGTTGGAGCATGGTGGAATTATGTACATACTATAAATAAACAAATAGAAAGAATAGACGAATACCTAAAAAAAGAAAATGAACGATTTGAATTAATAAAAGAGGGAAAAGGGGGAAAGAAGAATGACTAAATTTCCAATCCTAGATACAACAAATATAAAATTTGAGGTAGAACTAGAAAAACTAAGAGAAGAATCAGAAGAGTTAGTAGAAGCTGCAAATAAATATAGTAAAAATGAAATTATATGTATAGATGAAGTATTAGAAGAAGCTTGCGATGTAGTCCAAGTAACTATAAACATATTAGACAGATTAGGAATGATTGAATATGTACCAGAGGCAATAGAAAAACATATAGAAAAATTAAAGAAAAGAGGATGGGATTTTAAAGGGATTATTTAAGGGGGAATAGATATGGATTATAAAAAAGACCCTTGTTATGAAAACTATTTAGCACTTGCGTATACTATTTTAAATGGGAAAAAAGATATTCCAAATTTTACGAGTTTACAAGATAAAGCAGAAGCTAAAAAAAGAATAAATGAAATAAAAGAAATAAGAGCATCAGGGGGAAAAACAGAGCTAGAACAATTATTTCCTAAATTTGAGAATAGAGAGCCTAAAAAGAATAAAGTATATGTTTTAGACTTAGATCTTAATAAAAAATATTCTTTTAAAAGTAAAAAAGAAGCTTTAAAAAAGTTAAGAATAGGGCAAAAAGAAATAACAAATATAAAAGAACCCAAATTAACCAAAGATTATAAATATATTATTTATGAAAAGAAAATAAAGCTAAAACAGATTAGACCAGGAGATTTTATCGCTATATTAGAAACAGGATATCCAAAAGGATTATACTGGATAGAAAATAATGGAGGTAAAGAATATATAAGCATAGATAGTAGAAAGGAAACGACAATAAAAAAACATGACTGTAAAGAAGCTGCGGTATTATATTTACTAGATTTAATGAAAGGGGGGAAAGACTTTGAGACTATGGACTGAGGAAGAAGTAACATACCTAAGAGATAATTGGGGAGTTACAAGCATAAAAACAATATCAAGGGTTTTAAATAGAAGTGAAAGAGCAATCTCAATGAAAAAGTACGAGTTAAACTTAGGAGCATTTTTAGAGAATGGAGATTATATAACTTTTAATCAATTATTAAAGACAGTAGGATACAATGTAGACATGAATACTAGAAATTCATGGATTAGGAGAGGATTACCTTTAAGAAATAAAAAGGTTAATAATAATAGTTTTAAAGTTATAAAGATAGACAGGTTTTGGGAATGGGCAGAAGAAAATCAAACATTCTTAGATTTTTCAAAATTTACAAGGTTTTCACTTGGAAAAGAACCACAGTGGGTAGAAGCTAAAAGACAAAGAGACATAATCAATAATACATATAGGAAAAAAACATGGACCCAAGATGAAGATGAAAAGTTAATTTTTTTATTAAAACAATATAAGTACAATTGCACAGAAATAGCAGAAAGGATGCAACGAAGTGAATTCTCAATAAGAAGCAGATTAAAACAATTAAACATAAAATATAGACCTATTACTAATGAGGAAATATCAAGATGGACAGAAGGAGATATAAAACTACTAAATAAGTTAGTAAAGGAAGGTTATGACTATAAAACAATACAACAAAAACTTCCTAATAAAACTGCTGGAGCTATACGAAATAAGCTTTATCGTATATATGGGACAGGAGATTTAGATAAAATAAAGGGTAAAAAAGAGAAAACACAAGAATTTAAAAGCAGTAATAAAAAATGGACCGAGGAAGAAAAACAGATTTTAGAAGATATGATATGGGAAGGTTTAAGCATAAAAGAAATACAGAAATACTTACCAAACAGAAGTATAGAAGCAATAAGGAGAAAAATGAAAAGATTAGTTGAATAAATACAGAAGGGGGAAAAAAACAATGAATAGTGTAGTATTAGTAGGGAGATTAACAAAGGACCCAGAGCTAAGATATATGCCTGGAACTGGAACTGCAATTGCAACATTTACAATTGCAATAGATAGAGATTATAAGAAAAAAGATGGTACAAAAGAAACAGATTTTATACCTATAGAAGTAATAGGAAAAGCAGCTGAGTTTTGTGCTAATTACATAACAAAAGGAAGATTAGTTGCAATTCAAGGAAGAATTAAAGTAGATAGATATAAAACTCAAGCAGGGGAAAATAGAAGTTTTACAAAAGTTAGCACAGGAAGTGTACAAGCTTTAGACTATAAAACTAACCCACAAGATAATCCAAGTTTTGAACCAACACCAGGATTAGATCCAAATGGATTTCAAGCTATAGATGATGATGACATACCCTTTTGATGCTTCTATATTTGAAAATAAGCTTAGAGGATTTAGAGATAGTAAAGGAAATATAACAAATATAGTAGGAAAGGTAGAAGATTTTGATAGTAAAGAATCATTCTTTAAATTCTTAGTAGAAAATAATATAACTATTAAGAAAGAACAAATAAGAGAAGCTTATATAAGATATTACAGTATATTACCGAAGAAAGCTAAAACAGCAGAGTATATATCCGAAAATGAAGGATATACATTTTGCAAACAAGGTAGGGGAGCAAGTAAAGTTTATACTGTAGAAGTTTAGAAAGGAAAGATATACCTTTAATTAAAAAGATATTTATAAATATAGGGGGAAAAGAAATGAATATAAATTTAAACAATAAAGAAATAAAAACTTTAATATCTTGTATGAAAGAAGCAACAAATAAATCTATAGAAATACTAGAAAGTAATAAAAATGCAGATTTAGAATTTGAAAATAATAAGTTAGAGCTTTTTGGGAAAATATTAGATGAATTAGGAATAACAAATAGTGAAAATGAATCTGAGGTAGAACTAGAAAAACTAAGAGAAGAATCAAAAGTATGTGAAAGATGTGGATTAACAAAAAAAGATAAAATAGATATTAGATATTACAGCTATGCAAAACAAACATTATGTGACTGTTGTGTAGATATATTTAATGGCAATTCATGGGGATATAATAAGTTAAAAGAATTATTTGGAGCTGAACAAGCTAAGAAAATGCTAACAGCAGGATTTAACGAAGTACCATTTGGATTTAAAATTTCTACAGCACTTCCACCGTTTTTAGGAGAAGAAAATAATTTAAAAAATATAATACAAATAGCTAATGAGCTAAATAGTAAATTATATGATAAATAATATAAAATTTGAAAATGAAATCAGTTAAGTATGAGCAATTAAGTTTTTTAAAGGAGGAAGATTAATGGAATGTAAAATTAAATGTAAAAACTTTGAAAAAGAAGATGATAAGGGAAATTGTAAAAATTTTATAGGCTATAGCATTATAGGAAGAGCTGATGGGAAAGAGTTTGTATTAAAAGAGAGTTGTAAAAATAGATGTAAATATATTGATAATAAACTTGAAAAATTAGAAGGACTAAAGAGGGGATGATACGATTTGCTATTAAGCAAAGTAAATGAAATTGTAAATAGAGCAAAGAAAATAATGGAAGCTAAGGGGCTAAGTCCTCTAGCTTCTGTAATAGAAGCAATAGAAGAAGTAGAAAAAGAATTGGAGGAAAAATAATGGAAGAAAAAATAAAACAAGCACTCAAAATAATCAAAGAAGAGTGTGCAAGATGTACATCTACACAATGTGAAAGCGAGTGTATAATATACAAATTATTAGGAGATTGTATAGCAGTTAACACAGTGCCAGATATGTGGGAAGTATAAAAGTACATTAATTGGGGGAAAGATTATGGCAGATAAGAAGAGTAAAAAACTAGATAAACAGTTTAAAAAAGCAGAAAGAAAGCTTTACGATTATACAGGACTAAAAGCTGATGTAGAATGTCTTGAATATGAACTAGAGATATCAAAACAAGAATATGAAGGATGTAAAGCTATTACATATTCTTCTGAAACTACAGGAATAACAAATAATATAACTGATACGGTATATGAAGAATTAATAAGAAGAGAAAAAGATATATTAGATAAAACAAAGAAAATAAATAAGAAAAAAATACAAATAAAAAGAGTAGAAGCTGCAATGAGTTTATTAGATGAAACAGAAAAAAAGATTGTAGAAGCTAGATATTTTAGCAATGATAGGAGAAAAAATAATTGGAATCACATAGCTAAAATGACTGGTTACTGCGATAGACAGTGTGTAAACATAAGAGATGGCTTGATAGAAAAAATAAAAAATAGATTATAATATAGAATGAAAAAGTTCGGAAGTATTTCAGAAAAATTTCAGAAAAATTTCAGAAACAATATGTTACTATTATATTGTAAAAAAATATATAAATTCCCTACATTAAATAGTAATATAGGTCTAGAGAAGCTGATGTACTTTAAATAGAGTGCATCAGCTTTTCACATTCAAGGAGTTGGAATGAAATGGGGAAAAAGTATATAGAGATATAAATGAGGTTATAGAAGCTACAATAGAAGTTCCGAAGAAGTATTGGGAACTGGAAGAGTTGATGCGAGATAAACCTAACTTTGATAAATCTCCAGGAGCAAGAAAGATATATCAAAGAAAGGAATATGTTATATATCAAGTGAAACATGGTTATATAGTACATAATACTAAGAAACATTTTGAGGAAGGACATACACATATACATAACTACAACAAAGCTAAAAGTATAATAGATTTAGCCGTAAGAAAGAAGATACCGAATACACCACGAAAATGGGAAATAGAATGTTTATTAAGAATAGTAAAAGATGAAAAATACAAAGAAAAATTAAGAAGCTTATTAGAAGAAATTAAATAAAGTGTTGCAAAATATAGGGTAAATATATACTCTTTAATTAATGATAATTAAAGGAGTGATTTTATGGGAAATATAAAAAGATTAATAGTAGTATTATTAGTAGGTATGATAGCAATTGGATGCATTGCCTGTAGTAGTACATCAATTGAAAGCAGTAAGGTTAACATAGAAGATATGACGGGTTCAGAAAAAGTAGATTACTTTTTATCTAAAGGTAAAAACGATTATGAAGCTGTAAAGAATGATGATGATAAGTTAACTGATTTAGGAAGTCAATATATAAAAGATATTAGTAAATATGTAGATGATGAAACACAATTCAATAGTGATAATATGGAAGATATAATGACAAAAGGTAGCTTTCTAGAACAGTATGGAAAAGATAAAATGAATATGTTCAGGGAAGCTGGACAAGAAGATAGCAACGGATATAAAACAGCTAAAGCAGTTAACTCTTTAGGAATAAATGCAGTACAAATGGTTAAATATGTATATAGAGAAGCTGAGACAAAAGAAGATGATTCTACAAAAGCAAATATAAAACAAGTAAAAGAAAGTCTAGGACAATTACAATAATATATGACAAGTAAAGGATCTTATTAGAATTAATAAGGTCCTTTATTATTGGGGAGGAAAGATAATGAATAAGAAATTGGAAAATAAGATTAATAAAGAACTTATAATACCTAAAATAGAGTTTCAAAAACAAAATAAGGAGATAACTAAGTGGATAGAAAAGTTAGTTCAAGAAAACAAGATTATATTATTCTATCACAGTGCCAAATGGAAAAAAATGAGGAATGTGGTACTTCATGCTTATCATAACGAATGTGTATTATGTAAGTTAGATGGGAAAATAACAACACATGATAATAGATTAAAGAATGGAGATTACAGAGGATTGCAAATACATCATATGAAGGAAATAGAATTAAATCCAGAGCATGGGCTTGAACCAATCATTACAGATTTAATTACAGGGAAGAAGATAGTTAATCTAATTCCCTTATGTAATTATCATCATAATATGATACACGGAAAAGAAAATAATATATTGAAAGTAAAAGAACAGTTAAATAAAGAACGATGGTAAAATAAATTAGTTTATGAGACATGGGGGAATTAACATGAATAAATTAGAAAGGGACTTTATAGAAAAGTTTGATTCTATTCATGGAGATAAATGGGAATATGTAAGTGGATACATAAATAATAAGAGTAATATATTGATTAAGTGTAAAGACTGTAGAGAAATAAGAAGCGTTTCTGCGGATAGAAGCAAAAGAAAAGATGCTAATATACTTTGTAAAAAATGCAATGAAAATAATTTTAAAAAGTCATTTGATAACAAATACATAAATGTATATGAATATATAAGAAGAGAGCACAAAGTAAATGATTTTAATAAGGATACACATATTGTTAAATGTTTAAAATGTGGAAAAATTAATAAATGGAAAGGTTCTACATTATATAATGAAAAGTTTAGTTGTAATCATTTAACAGAAAAACAAATACAACAAAGAAGATTAGAGAATGAAATAAATAACACTATACTTGAATTAAGAAAAGAAATAAAAGATATAGAGAATAGGAATGATTTATTTAAAAAAGAATTAAATAAAATAAAAGAATGTGTATATTGTGGAATCGTATTCTATGCTAAAGATTATAATTGGTATTGCAGTGATATATGTAAAGCTATTATGAAGAAAGAAAAACAAAAGATACATAAAAGACTAAGAGAAGCTAAAGCTAAAGAAAATGGGAAGATAGAGTGGAACATATCATTAGAAAAGTTAACACAAAGGGATAAAGGAGTATGTAAGATATGCGGAAGAGAAGTAGATATCAATGACTATTATTATAGTGATGAAGGGTATTTTATAGCTGGTAATAATTATCCAAGTATTGATCATATAATTCCATTAGCTAAAGGTGGAACTCATACATGGAATAATGTTCAGTTAGCTCACAGATATTGTAATAGCATTAAGAGCGACAATATAATAGAACAAGAAGAAAAACAAAAGCTGGTTTTAGAATTTTAATACTTCTATGCAAAATTGATTGTATGGAAGTATTTTTATTTTAAATTATTTAAATCTAATAAAATACCCCCCTAGGGATATATAGGGGGTAAAATTTTTGGGGGACTAATCAAGGCGAGGGGGAGTAGACAAACGAAAAAAAACTCCCTAAATGAAAATTTGAATTAAAATAAGGAGGTGAGAATATGGTGAGGCCAAGAGAACCAATAAAGTTGATTCAAGCTAAAGGTAAAAAACATCTTACAAAAGACGAAATTGAAAAAAGAACAAATGAAGAATTAGATGTAAATTTGAAAAACATAAAACCACCAACTTATTTAACAGCTGCAGAAAAAAAGACATTTGAACAAATATCAGAAAAACTTTTATCGGTAGGAATAATGACAGAATTAGATGAAGATTGTTTAGCACGATATATAATAGCAAGGAGATTATATATTGAATATACAAAGACATTAACAACTATGATAAAAAAACATAAAAAAGAAGAAGAGGAAATTGATATTGATGATATAAATAAAATGCAAAATATGCAAGATAAAGTATTTAAGCAATGCCAAAGTAGCGCTAGAGACTTAGGATTAACGATAAGTAGTAGATGTAAGTTGATAGTACCTAAGTTAGAAGAAGATGATGACGATGAATTATAACAAATATATACAAGAATATTTAGATATTGTAGATAATGATATAATTCCTGTTTGTAAAGAACAAAAGTTATTATCAAAATTCATAAAAAAAATATTTGAGACAGAAAATCTAATTATAGATGATGAAAAAGTAGAAAAATATTTTTCATATCAAAAATATTTCCCCTTTGATTTATTTCCATGGGAAAAATTTTGCTTCGTATTACATAATTGTATATTTAAAGAAAATGGATTACCAAGATTTCCAGATTTGTTTATTTTAGTTGGCCGTGGCTCAGGTAAAAATGCATATTTAGGATATGAAGATTTTTGTTTGATTACTCCAACTAATGGAATAAAAAACTATGATATAGATATTTCTGCTAATAGTGAGGACCAAGCTAAAACAACTTTTATGGATATTTATAATATATTAGAAGATCCAAAACATACGAAAAAAATGAAAAAACATTTCTATTGGAACAAAGAAGAAATTATAAATCTTAAGACAAAAAGTAAAATAAAATTTAGGACTAATAATCCAAAAGGAAAAGACGGGCTAAGAAGTGGGAAGGTTGATTTTGATGAAATACATGCATACCAAAACTGGGAAAATATAAATGTATTTACTACAGGCTTGGGGAAAAAAGAGCACCCACGAAGAACATATATAACAACTAATGGAGATGTAAGAGATGGTCCACTAGATAATCTATTGGAAAAAGCTATGTTAATCCTAAATGGAGAAGTTGAAGATAATGGATTTTTACCGTTTATTTGTCGATTAGACAATGAAGATGAAGTACATAATCCAGATAACTGGGCAAAAGCTAATCCAAGTTTACCTTATAGACCTTCACTTATGGAGCAAATGAAAAAGGAATATGCAGACTATAAAATAAATCCCTATGTCAATAGTGCGTTTATGACTAAGAGAATGAATATCCCAAAAGGGAGCAAAGACATTGAAGTAACTACATGGGAAAATATATTAGCAACAAATAAAGAAATACCAGATTTAGAAGGTGCAAGTTGTACTGTAGGGATAGATTACACGAAAGTTAATGATATGATGACTGTAGGGTTACTTTTCTTAAAAGGAGGAGTATATTATTGGATAACTCATAGTTGGTTTTGTACTAATTCTAGAGATAAAGATAGAATAAAAGCGCCTTTGGAAGAATGGGCAAGGCAAGGGTTATTAACAATTGTCGATGACATTGAAATTAATCCAGATACGGCTACGGAATGGATACAGGAACAGTTAACTAAATATAATTTTGTTAAATTAGGTGTAGATAACTTTAGACTTGCATTACTAAATAAATCTATGAAGAATATTGGAATAGATGTATCGGAAAAAGAACAAGTAAGGATAATTAGACCTTCTGACATTATGAAAATAGTACCGGTAATAGACAGTTTATTTAATAATCATCAGATAGTATGGGGAGATAATCCCCTTATGAGGTGGTTCACCAATAATACTAAGCTGACAGGTAAGACTTTAGGAAATTATATATATGACAAGATAGAACCTAAAAGCAGAAAAACAGATGGATTTATGGCGTTTGTTCATGCTATGATTGCTGCACAAGATACATTAGAAGATGAGGATAATTCAGAATTATTCTTTATGCCACCATTAGTATTTTAAAAGGAGGTGAGAAAATTGTGAGTATAAAAACATGGCTTGTGGATTTTTTAGGGACAAAGATTAATAAAGGCAAAATAGTAGATGATGTAATAGAAAATGAACTACAAGAAATATACTATAAAGAATTAGCAATTCAAACAGCTATAACTTTAATATCAAACGCAATATCAAAGTGTGAAATTAAAGTATATGAAAAAAATAAAGAAGTAAAAAATAAACTCTACTATACTTTAAATGTTGAAGCTAATAAAAATGAAAATAGCAGTCAACTTTGGCATAAAGCTATAGAAAAAATGATTTATAGAAATGAAAGTTTATTAATTAATATAAATGAAGATTTTTATTGTGCTGATAGTTATGCGTGTGATGAATATCCTATTAAAGGGAATGTTTATAAAGGAATTTCTATAGGAAATTTACAACTAAACAGAACATTTAAAAGTGATGAAGTATTAAGATTACAATTAAATAATGCTCATATAAAGAAATTAATTGATAGATTATACGAACAGTATGGAGAATTATTATCTTATGCTGCTAAAAACTATAAAAAAAGCAATGGAACAAAATATAAGTTGATTCTAGACCAAGTGAAAGCATCAGATGAAAAATTCCAAGAAACTTATAGAGAAGTTGTTCAAAAACAATTAAAAGATTTTATAGAAAATGAAAACGCAGTATACCCACAATATAAAGGGTATGATCTACAAGATGTTTCTCCAACTACAAATAAAGATAGTTCTGATTTTAGAAATTTAAGGAAGGAAATGTTTGAGATAGTAGCACAAGCATTTCAAATACCAGTAAGTTTAATGCTAGGTAACATTACTAATATGAATGAAATAACAAAAACATTCCTTACATTTTGTATAGATCCAATAGCAGATATGATTTCAGAAGAAATTACTAGAAAAACATCAGGTAATTATGACAATTGGGTTAAAGGAAACTATGTAAAAGTAGATACATCAACTATTAACCATATAGACATATTAGATGTTGCTGAAAAAGCCGATAAACTAATAGCATCTGGTACATGTTGTATAGATGAAGTTAGAGAAATAATAGGATTTGACAAACTTAACTCTGAGTTTAGTAAACAACATTTCATAACTAAAAACTATGATACAGTAGAAAATAGACTAATAGGTGATGAACAAAAAAATAAAGGAGGTGAATAAAATGAAAAATAAAAAATATTTTCAATTAACTCAAAATGATAACGAAGTCGATATCCAAATTTATGGAGATATAACATCATGGGAATGGTTTGAAAGTGATATATCAAGTTATACATTATCTAAACAGATAGAAGGATTAGAATGTGACAAAATAAATGTATATATAAACTCATATGGTGGAGAAGTTGCTGAAGGATTGGCAATATACAATCAATTAAAGCGACATAAAGCAAAAGTAAAAACTGTATGCGATGGTTTTGCATGTAGTGCTGCTAGTGTAGTATTTATGGCAGGAGATGAAAGAATAATGTCTACTGCATCATTGCTTATGATACATAATGCATGGACATATGCTAGTGGGAATTCAAAAGAATTAAGAAAACAAGCTGATGATTTAGATGTTATAACTCAAGCATCAATAAATGCTTATATGCAAGAAGTAAATATTACAGAAGAAGAATTAAAACAAATGCTTGATAACGAAACATGGATAGCACCTCAAGAAGCTTTAGAAAAAGGATTTATAACAACTATAGTAAATGAAAAAGAAGTTGAAGAAGTTAGCCAATCTGTTAAAAAATCATTAATGAAGTTGATTTTAAGTGCAAAAAACAAAGAAAATCAAGAAGATGATGAAGATGACACTACTAATAAAGATAATGAAAATAATGAAACTGATAAAGAGGATAATGAATCCGACAAAGATAAAAAAAATAATGAAGATAATGAGCCAAAGGAATTCAGTATGAATTCTTTTTTTAATGCAATAAAAAATATAAATGTAAAATAGGAGGTAGACAAATGTCTTTTTTAGGAAATAAAAAATTAAAACAACAAGAGGTTGCAACTAAAATGCAAAATGCTATGGCAGGAGGAAATGAAGAAGAAATAAAACAAGCATGGATAGAATTCCAAAATGCTATAGTAGAAGATATAAAATCTGACTTTGAAGAATATCAACAAACTGGAGATAAAAATATATTAGCACAAAGAGGTTATAGACAATTAACTAGTGCTGAAGAAAAATTCTATAATAAATTAATAGAAGCATCAAAAATGAGAAATGTTCAACAAGCTGTAACTACTTTAACTGACTTAACTGATAATAAATTAATGCCAGAAACAGTTATAGAAGATGTTTATAGGGACTTAGTTGAAGAACACCCATTATTAAGTAAAGTTAACTTCCAATCAGTAAGATATGCTACAAAATGCATATTTAATGACCACACTAAACAAGCAGCAGTTTGGGGAGAAATAGATGCAGAAATAACTAAAGAAATAACTTCAGCATTCAAAGTTATGGAAATAACTCAAAACAAATTATCTGCTTTTGCAGTAATTCCTATGGGAATATTAGATTTAGGACCAACATTTTTAGATGGGTATATAAGAGCAATATTAAAAGATGCTATAGCTGTAGCTTTAGAAGAAGCGATAGTTAAAGGTGACGGAAAAGGAAAACCAATAGGATTAATGAAAAAATTAACTGGAGCACTAGATGGTGTTTATCAAGATAAAGATGCTATAGCTGTAACTGATTTTGGTGTAAAATCAATGGGTGGATTAATAGCTAAAATGACTAAAAATGAAAAAGGCCAAAATAGACCAGTAAGAGGTTTAACATTAATATGCAATGCTAATGATTACTATACTTTAGTAGCGCCTGCTGTAAGAGTTCAAAATATGAGTGGGGCATATGTAGATAATTTTGCATTTCCTATGGAAGTAGTAATAAGCGAAGCAGTTCCAGCAGGTAAAGCAGTAGTAGCTATGTTAGATAATTACTTTGTAGGTGTAGGTTTTTCTAAAGATGGAGTAATAGAATTTTCTGACGAATACAAATTCTTAGAAGACCAAAGAACATACAAAATAAAAACATATGGTGTTGGTAGAGCTATATGTGAAAATGATGCTTTAGTATTAGACATAAGTGGATTAGGAGAAGCTGTTATCCCTGTTAAAGTAAAAGGCACTGTAGCAACTAAGGAACAAGCTTAATCAAAGAAGGTGATCTTATATGGATAACCTTCTTCAAAGATTAAAAGAAAAATTAAATATTACATGGACGGAAGAAGAAACAGAAAACCGTCTACAAACAATTTTAGAAGATGCTGTATTAACTTTAGACTATAAATTAGGAGCAGATGTAGATTATTCTAAAGGCATGGAAAGAAATCTATTGCTTAATTATTGTATGTATGCATGGAATAACTGTGAAAATGAATTTGACGATAATTACTTTAACAACATTATGCAGTTAAGACAGAAATATGAGGTACAAAATGAAGATAACCAATTATAACGATGGATACATACGAGTATATAAAGAAAAAAATAAAGAGAGTGATTTTGGAGCTAGAAAAAATATAAAAACACTTAATGATTTAGAATTTATAGTTAAATTAGCTTATAAAGAATGCAGCAAAAGACAACAAGATTTAGAATTTGCTGAAGCAAACAGCAGAACATTAACTTTAAAAGTTAAAACTAGACTCTACGACAAAGCTAAAAACAATCACAAAGTAGTAATTAATAATACACTATACGATATAATTTACATTGATTATGACAGAGCGAATAGAGAGATGTATTTATATCTAGAGCAAGTGAGAGAGTTGGAGGGAAGATAGAAATTGAATAAAACAATAGGTATTTTAGGAAAGATACAAAAAACACTTGAATCATTTAGTTATCCAGTTTATTATGGGCGCTCATTTGCTAAAAAAGATGATGATTGGAACTACTTTGTGTTTAATAGATACTATATTGAAAAAAGTGGTAAAAGCAACTGCGACTTTAATTACCACTATCAAATTCACATCATTATGGAAGATTATATCCCAGAAGGTTTTGAGCAGGAAGTAATAAAGACGATACAAGAAAACACAAATTTGAAGCTGGTTGATAGCTCAATGAATTTTAATTACGCAACAAAAAGCGGAACTGATATGGTAGTAGAAATGCTAACTATTGAATTTACTAAACCAGTTAGAGGGTGTAATTTAAATGGCTAGAGCAAACTTTGGAATGTCAGCTGAGGATGTCGAAAAATTACAACAGGAAATAATGAACTTTGGTGAAGGGGCTGAGCAAGTAATTAATAATTATTTAAAAACTGAGGCTAGCCAAATTTTTACTGAATCCATAGTTCATTTGATTCCTGTATCAAATAGAAATAAGAGACATGCTAAAAATAGTAATCCTTTAAAAGCTGAACAAAAAGAAAACTTATCTTTGTATATACACACAAAGAGTCAATATAACTACTTATATTTTCCACAAGAAGCAGAAGGTACAAGCAGTGGAAAAACTCCAAATGATTTTATGCAACATGGGATAGATGCTAAATATGATACAGTAGTAAATCAGATGTTAGAAAAACTACAAAATAAACTTAACGGATAGGAGATGTAACAAATGGCAATAACATATAAAGATGTTTTTTCTGAATATGAGATAAAAGAATCTTCAATAAAAATTGAAGGCGAAGAAACATTTGAAAAAATAGGTTGTGTTGGTTCAATAGAAGAAACACTAGAAACTATAACTGTGACTAAAAAATGTGAAGGCTTAGTTGTCAAATCAGTTACTAGAGGTTCTGGTAATGGAGAAGTTAAATTATCTTTACATATGAGATATGACCTATATACAAAAATGTTTGGGATGGAAGATGAAACACTAGCAGATGGGGTATTAGGATATGGACAAAATTCAAGACATAAAAACTTTGCATTTGTAGCTAAAGTAAAAGATGAAGATGCAAATGTTAAATATATAGCTTATCCTAAATTAATAATACAATCAGGACCAACAAATAAAATAGAAAACGGGGCAGAAGATGTAGCTGAAATAGAAATAACTGCTACTGTTCAACCAGATGAAAATGGATTTGCTAAATATGAAGCACTCGATACTTTATTAGATACAACTATTAAAGGGCAATGGATGACAGCATTCACACCAGATTTAGTTAAGAAAACTCAAGCATAATTTGATACAAAGGTAGGGACAAACAATGAAATGTACAATGTTAGAATTAGAATTAATGGATGGTTCTAAAATTAAATTAACTCTTAATTTTGCTAGATTATTAAAAGTGAAAAACTATAATAAAAAGCTATACGAAGAATATATGCATGCACTAAAAAATCAAGACTTCGATGTTATATTTGACAGTTTAAAAGTAATATATGTTGCTTACCTTTGCGCTAATAGTGATAAATTAGGCAGCGAAGAGTTAATGAGTGAGGAAGAGTTAATGGAAGTAGCGCCAATGGATATAGCAACTATAAATAATTTGGTAGCAGATTTAATTCAGCCTAAAAAAAAGTAGGCTTTAGAGAACCGTTTATAAAAGCAACTAGAAAAAGCAAAGAAAAGTCAAGTGTAAAAATCCCCAAATTTAAACTTGAAGACATTGAGGATTATTACACTTATTTTGTTTTAATTTTAGGAATGAGTGAGGATATATTTTGGAATATAGATTATTCTTCACTCATTTCCATTTTGGATAATAAATTAGCTTATGACAATTACATGAATTATGTAAAACAAAAAGAAATAGAACGAATAAATAGAAGAAGATAGGAGGTGAAAGGATGGCTAATAATAGCAGAGAAGCCAAGATTACCTTCAAAGCTGAGACAGCTGAATTTACTAGTGGTATTAAAAACATGAACAGTGATATAAGTACACTAAATAAACAACTGTCTCTTAACGCTACTCAAATGAGAGCTAATGGTGATAGTGTTGAAGGACTGCAAAAACAGCAAGAATTATTAGAACAAAAATTAGAAGCAAGTGCTCAAAAAGTAGAATATACTAGGGAGTGCTTAGAAAAAGCTAAACAAATCTATGGTGAAAATAGCGAAGAAGTTAGAAAATGGACAGATAAATTAATTTCAGCTGAAACTCAAAATGCAAGTATCCAAAATAGTTTATCTCAAACAAGTAGTAGATTACAAGAGTTAGAAAATGCTACTAGACAATCTGAAAGCGCTTTAGGACAACTTGAATCAACTATTAGTGAACAAGAGCAAGAGCTAAATCAATTGAAACGTGAATACCAAAACGTATGTCTTGAGCAAGGTGAATCATCACAAGAAGCACGAGATTTAGCGCAAGAAATACAAAGACTATCTGGCGAATTAAGAGAAAATAGAGATGCTTTAGAAAATGTTGAGAACGCAGCTGATGATCTAGATACTTCATTAAATGATGCAGGCGATGCAGCAGAAGAAGCAGGTGATGGATTTACTACTGCAAAAGGTGCTATAGCTGAATTTGCCGGGAATGTAATTACTCAGGCCGTTGAAAAAGTAGGGGAGTTTGTATCGGCATTATGGGAACTTCCAGAAGCTACCGAAGAGTACAGGAACATGATGGCAAAACTAGAAGCCTCAACACAACAAAATGGATATTCTATAGACGAAACAAAACAAAAGTATACTGAATATTATGGGTATCTTAAAGACGATATGGCAGTTACAAACTGTATAACCAATACACAAAAGATGCAGTTAAGCCAAGAGCAAACAAATGAAGTCCTTGATAGTGCAATGGCTGTATGGACAGCTTATGGTGATAGTATACCAATTGAAGGATTGACAGAATCTATTACTGAAACAGTTCAAGTAGGACAAGTAACTGGTAACTTAGCTGATGCATTAAACTGGGCAGGTATATCAGAGGATGAGTTCAATAAAAAACTAGAGGCTTGTAGTAATGAAAAAGAAAGAGCAAAATTAATTACTGATACCCTTAATGGGGCATATGGTGAAGGTAAAAAAGTATATGATGAAGCAACTGAAAGCCAAAGAGAAAATGCAGAAGCCCAGCAAAAGTTAGTTGATGCACAAGCTGAATTAGCAGAATCAATATTACCAGTTCAAACGGCGGTTACAGAACTTAAAACAGCTCTATTAGAAGCATTAGCTCCAGCAATAGAAACCGTGTGCGGATGGGTAGGAGATTTAGTTGATTGGTTTAAAAATTTAAGCCCAGAAGCTCAAAATATTATAAAGATTATAGGAATTGTAGCAGGAACAATATTAGGAATAGTTACAATTATTGGAACGGTTCTTGCTGTTGTTAGTGCGCTAAGCGGTGTTTGGGGCATGATAACAGCTGGTGCTGGGATTGTAGCAGGAGCTATCGGTGCAATAAGTGCTCCAGTATTAATTGTAATTGCAGTTATAGGTGCATTAATAGCTATAGGTATTCTATTATATAAGAACTGGGACACAGTTAAGGCTAAGGCTACTGAAATCTGGAATGCTGTGAAAGATACTATCTCTAACGTGTGGGAAGGTATTAAATCAAAGACCACAGAGATATGGAATAGTATAACAAGTACAGTCTCTAATGTGTGGAATAATATAAAAACTACAGCCAGTAATGTTTTCAATAGTATAAAAGGTGTTATTTCCAATGTATGGGAAGGCATAAAATCAGTATTTAATACAGTACTAAATGTAATTAAAGGTTTAGTAACAGCATATTTCAATATGTATAAAACAGTAATTATTACAGTCTTAAATGTAATAAAAACTGTTATCAGTACTATCTGGAATGCAATCAAAACAGTATTTAGTACTGTTTTAAATGTAATTAAAGGTTTAGTAACAGCATATTTCAATATGTATA
>ERZ827126.822-NODE-822-length-37212-cov-12.533278_pt1 | contig 37212 bp, 31 predicted proteins | sample MGYA00519780_ERZ827126 | MGnify/ENA primary metagenome ERZ827126 (study PRJEB31778, sample SAMEA3449262) | human gut metagenome | biome: human gut; feature: human-associated habitat; material: faeces | place: United Kingdom | collected 2010/2012 ...
AAAACTTACCGTTTCTCAGAGGGCATTCTCATGTCTCTCTTTATGAATAATCGCCTGATAGTATCAAAGCAGTATCACAGAGCCTTTTGGCTCTCAAAATATTGCATTGCATCAATACTTTTCAGGGTTTGCAGATTACTCGAGCTCGATCGTGGCCGGCGGCTTACCGGTGCAGTCGTAGAACACGCGGTTGACGTGCTTGACCTCATTGACGATGCGGCTGGTGACAGTACCCAGCACGTCCCAGGGCATATTGTAGCTCTCGGCGGTCATGAAGTCAGTGGTGGTGACAGCGCGCAGGGCCACGGCGTAGTCGTAGGTGCGCTCGTCGCCCATGACGCCGACGCTGTGCATATTGGTCAGAGCCGCATAATACTGGCTGATCTCCTTATCGAGGCCCGCCTTGGCGATCTCCTCACGCCAGATGGCGTCGGCGTCCTGCACGATAGCGACCTTCTCGGGGGTCACTTCGCCGATGATGCGGATGCCCAGACCGGGGCCGGGGAAGGGCTGGCGGCTGACCAGATACTCGGGCAGACCCAGCTCACGGCCAGCCTGACGGACTTCGTCCTTGAACAGGTTACGCAGCGGCTCGACCAGCTCCTTGAAGTCCACGGTGTCAGGCAGACCGCCGACGTTGTGGTGGCTCTTGATGACGGTGGACTCACCGCCCAGACCGCTCTCGACGACATCGGGGTAAATGGTACCCTGTGCAAGGAAATCGACCTTGCCGATCTGCTTTGCCTGTTCCTCAAAGACGCGGATGAACTCCTCGCCGATGATCTTGCGCTTGCGCTCCGGCTCGGTGACACCGGCCAGCTTTGCAAAGTAGCGGTCACGGGCGTCCACACAGATGAAGTTGATGTCAAAGCCGTTGGCGTTGCCGGGGCCGAAGACAGAGCAGACCTCTTCCTTCTCGTTCTTGCGCAGCAGGCCGTGGTCAACAAAGACGCAGGTCAGCTGCTTGCCGATGGCCTTGGCCAGCATGGCAGCCAGCACGGAGGAATCGACGCCGCCGGACAGGGCGCAGAGCACCTTGCCGCTGCCGATGCGCTTCCGCAGGGCCTCGACGTTGTTCTCCACGAAGGAGTCCATCTTCCAGTCGCCGGTGCAGCCGCAGACGTTGTACACGAAGTTGTGCAACATCTTCTTGCCCTCAGCGGTGTGGAGCACCTCGGGGTGGAACTGGACGGCGTACAGCCCCTTTTCCTCGTTCTCCGCTGCGGCCACCGGGCAGTTGACGGTGTGGGCAGTGATTTTGAAGCCGGGCGCAGCCTGCTCGATATAGTCGTTGTGGCTCATCCAGCAGACGGTGGAGGGCTGCACATCGGTGAACATCTTGCTGCTGTTGTCCACGAAGACCTCGGTCTTGCCGTACTCACGCTCGGGGGCGCGGCAGACGTGACCGCCCAGCAGGTGCATCATGAGCTGGCTGCCGTAGCAGATGCCCAGCACAGGCACGCCCCAGCTGAAGATCTCGGGGTCGATGGTGGGCGAATCCTTCAGATAGACGCTGTTGGGGCCGCCGGTGAAGATGATGCCCTTGGGGTTCTTCGCCTTGATGACGGACAGGTCCGTCTTATAGGAATAGATCTCACAGTAGACATTATTCTCGCGGACGCGGCGCGCGATGAGCTGATTGTACTGGCCGCCAAAGTCCAGCACGATCACGGTTTCATGCTGCATGATGTTCTCCTCTCTATATATCACTGGTGTGCTTCTTATAGCTAAGATTTAGTATAGCACATTTCACAACCAAAAGCGACATCTTTTGTGTATTTTTCTGTTTTGTTTTTCGTTTTGAATTGTAAACCTTTTCGCGAATCCAAAGTTGACGCAGCGTTTGCAGTCTGCCATACTGGGAGCATGGCCGTTTTGGGCCAGAATGTATAGGAGGAACAATTCTTATGAGTCAGAACACCCAGGCCGCTGCGGCCACCAAGTCCAAGTTCTCTGTGCGGGACATCTGCTATGCAGGTCTGTTCGCCGCCGTTATCGCTGTCATGGCCCAGATCTCCATCCCGATGCCTCTGGGCGTCCCCATGACCATGCAGACCTTCGCCATCACGCTGGCTGCTGTGGTGCTGGGTTCCAAGCTTTCCGCCATCGCTTCGCTGGTGTACCTGGCACTGGGCGCTGTGGGCGTGCCGGTGCTGGCAAACTTCTCCGGCGGTTTCGATAAGTTCGTCGGCCCCACCGGCGGCTTCCTCATTTCTTTCCCCCTGATGGCCTACATCATCGGCCTCGGCGTGGAGCACCGTGACGCCTTCAAGGGTGCTTTCGTCACCGCTGTCATCGTCGGCACGGTGGTCAACTATGTGGTGGGCGTTGCAATGTTCGTGGTCGTCGCCCACAGCACCATCGCCGTGGGTATCACCGCCTGCGTCCTGCCCTTCATCCCCACTGCCATCATCAAGGCAGTTCTGGCCTGCGCCATCGGCCTGAATCTGCGGAAGCGCATTCCGGGGCTGAAAGCATGAGCATCGTACTTCGTCCCCATCATCTGCTCTGCACGCAGGGCTATTCCGGCAAAGGCTATGACAACGATTTCGTGGCCCACATGACCGACGTGGTGCATCAGCTGCGGGATGTTCCCGGCACCACCATCCACCTCACCTTCTCCACTGACACCCTCTGCTCCTGCTGCCCCAACAAGCTGGGGACTGACCTCTGCGACACGCAGGAAAAGGTCAAGCGCTACGATGCAAAGACGGTGGAATACTTCGGTCTCGAGGAAAAGGATTACGTCTACCAGGATCTCATTCGCGAGATCGACGCCAAGGCCACGCCAGAGATCCTCGCCGACATCTGCCGCGACTGCTGCTGGTTCCCCATCAGCGCCTGCTGCAAGAATATCTGCGAAGGCCGGTATGTGAAATAAAGCGATAAAAAATACGGGATGCTGCAAAATGCCGCATCCCGTATTTTTGTTTTATCAGGCGATGAACTTATCGTACAGGCCGAACACGAAGATGAACAGGACGATGAGGGGCAGGCCATAGGTCAGGTAGCCGCGCATCCAGTCGTGCATCTTGAGGCCTTCGCCGGTGTTGACTTCCTTCTTGTAGTTGTCCCAGCCCCAGCCGTAGCGGGTGACGCAGAACAGCAGGTAGACGAGGGAACCCAGCGGCAGGAAGAGGTTGCTGACGAGAAAATCCTCCACATCCAGCACCGCACCGCCGAAGATGGCGAAGCCGTCCCAGGCCCAGACGTTGTAGCCCAGCACACAGGGCAGAGAGAGGGCGATGATGAGGAAGAAGTTGACGAGGCTGGACTTCTGACGGTTCCAGCCGGTCAGCTCCATGCCGCAGCAGATGATGTTCTCGAAGACGGCCAGCACGGTGGAAAGTGCCGCAAAGGCCATGAACAGGAAGAACAGGCTGCCCCACAGACGGCCCATCGCCATATTTGCGAAGATGTTGGGCAGGGTGATGAAGATGAGGCTGGGGCCGCTGGTCTGGTCCACACCGTAAGTGAAACAGGCCGGGAAGATGATGAGGCCGGCGGTGATGGCGACGAAGGTATCCAGCACCACGACGCGGACGCTCTCGCCCAGCAGGGCGTGCTCTTTGCCGATGTAGCTGCCGAAGATGGCCATTGCACCGATGCCGAGGCTCAGGGTGAAGAACGCCTGATTCATGGCCCCCACCAGCGTATTGACGATGCCCACTTCCTTCATCCGCTCAAAGTCGGGTACAAGGAAGAAGGTCAGTCCCTCCTTTGCGCCGGGCATGAACATGCTGTTGACTGCCAGCACCACCATGATGACCAGCAGGGCGATCATCATGACTTTCGTGACTTTCTCGAGGCCGTTCTGCAAACCGCGGGCGCAGACGAAGATACCGATGGCCACAACGACCACCATCCAGAAGCCCATGGTCAGCGGGCTTGCCAGCATCTCGGTGAACTTGCCAGCCACCTGGTCGGCGTCAAGGCCCACCAGCTTACCGGCAGCGGTCATGTAGAAGTAGTGGAGCATCCAGCCGGCCACCGTGGTGTAGAACATCATCAGCAGGTAGCAGCCGATGAGGGTGAAGTAGCCGTGGATGTGCCACTTCTGGCCGGGCTTTTCGAGGGCCTGATAGGCGCGCACCGGGCTCTTGTGGCTGGCACGGCCCACGGCGAACTCCATGGTCATGATGGGCAGACCCAGAATGACGAGGAACAGCAGGTAGAACAGCACGAAAGCGCCGCCGCCGCCCTGACCTGCCATGTAAGGGAACTTCCACACATTTCCGATGCCGATCGCGCAGCCGGCGGAAAGGAGGATGAACCCGAGTCTCGATTTGAGTTTTTCGCGTTCCATTGATTGTCTCCTTTATTGCACCTTGCAAAAATCTGCGCCCGTCGTTTCGTCCACGACGGGCGCACAGTATATTGATTATATCACAGCTTACGGCAAATCTCCCAGAAGTCTCGCTTGAATCTTTTTCATGTTTTTCTTGGGAGAGTTTGCTGTATTTTCATGTTTTGAGCAGTTCCGACTGCATTTCGTCCAGCTGCTCGTAGCTGTAAAGGCGGTTGAGGGCTTCCACCAGCTCTTTTTTCGAGAGCCGGGGCGGCAGGCCGAGAGCGCAGAGCAGCTTTGTTTTCCGCTCAGCCGAGCCCGCCGTACCCGAAAGCCCCCACTCATAGAGGTCGGTATAAGTAATTTGCCGCCCCTCCGGCTTTACAGGAGCAATGCCGGCTTCTTCGCCCAGAGCGTCCCGGAGTGCCTGCAAAACAAGGGCATCGTCCACGCCCTCGACCCCCAGAAGCCCCTCTTTGCCGGGCTGAGCCTTCCGCTTTTCCTTGCCGTGGATGGCCGGAACGTAGGCTTGCACCACGTTCTTCTCCCCCACCAGATTCGTGATGTAGGTGCGGATGCGGAAGCCCGCCGCGTCGGAGTCCGTCAGGAGGATAAGGCCGTTTTTGTGGGCCAGCTGTTTGAAGAGCTGCTGACGCTTCTTATCCTTATAGATGCCGAAGCCGTCCGTCAGCAGGATCATGGCGTCGGTCAGGTGGGAGAGACGGGCCGCATCGTATTTGCCCTCCACGATGAGCACACGGTCGGTGTGCAGCAGTTCCAGTTTCTCGCTCATCTTCTTCCTCCCGCCATCGCCAGACGGCAGAGCGCCGTTTCCAGCAGGGTCTGCGCGCTCACGGGCTGGCTTTTCAGACTCTTGTCCAGCTCAAGCAAAATCTGCATACAGGCTTCCAGCTGGGGCAGCGTGTAGTGGCTGGCTGTCTCGGCAGAGCGCTTGAGCCGGTAGTCGCTGCCCTTGTAACCGAAATCCTTGAACACGGTGCTGTAGCTCTTCCGCTTGGCTGCGCCCAGTTTGACCCGATAGAGATCCACATAGCTGCCGATCATGGCCGCCGTGATGGGGATGGGCTCCTGCTGCAGGCGGAGAAGCGTTTGCAGTTTTTTGCAGGCACCGGTGGCGTTTTTCGCCGTTATCATCCGTATCATCTCGAAGACGTCGGCCTCGAGGCTCACAGTCCCCATCTCGGCCACCATGGCCGTGGTCACGGTCTGGTAGCCGGAGAGGGCGCAGAGCTTGTCCACTTCGTTCTCGAGAAGGAACGGGTCTTCGCCGCAGCGTTCCAGCAGGGCCGTCGCCGTACCCTCGGAGAGGGTGGTGTCCTGCGCCTTGGCGCGGTCCATCACCATGACCTTCAGCTCGTAGGGCTTGGGCTTGGCCAGCTCTTCGGCAAAGCCGACCTTAGTACACTGGGCGATGAGCTTCTGCGCCCGCTTGCCCAGCTTGAGCTTATTGCGCTCCATCTCGAACACGCTGCCCAGCACCACCACGGCATTCTCGAGGCTGGCCAGCGTGGCGCACAGCTCGTCGAGGTCTTTGTCGCTGTAGGCGGCGGGGTCCACCTCGGGCAGAAGCACCACGCGCCGCGTCCCGAAGAAGGAGATGGTGCCTGCCGCCATGATGAGCTGCTCGATTTCGGGCGCTGCACCGTCCAGAACGGTCGTCTCTTCGTCCTCACCCTCGGCCAGAAGCTTTGCCGCCCGGGCCACAGCCTGCCGGACAAGATAGCGCTCGCTGGAATAAAAATAGTAGACCGGACAGCCTCCCTGGGCCAGCTGCCGGAGTTTCGTTTCCGTTGCCAAATGATCGGCTCCTTTGTATTTGGATTATTTTATTCTATCATACTCTGCCCGCTTTGAAAAGCGCTCACCCCTCGAGACGGAGGCGCAGCCGCGAGACAGGCTCTGCGTCCTCTTCCATCCAGCGGTATTTGCTGCTCAGGGTCAGGCAGTCGGTGTACCGGATATTGTCCGGCCTTGCCATCGAGGCCAGCAGCCACTCGGCCCGGATGGGCTTTGCAGGCCGGACCGTGCCGCTGAGGGTGATGAACCTCTGCCCGCCGACACGCATCCGCAGAATGCAGCCCTGCCGGGTGCGGAAAAGTTCCAGATCCACTTCGCCGCAGGAAGCACGGCGGGTGGTGTTCTCGGCCAGAGCAGCAGCATTGATGCACTTTTCCACTTGCAGGGTACAGCGCATTTCCGGCTGCATCCGCAGGTCAACCAGAAGTTCCACCGTCCTCACGCCCCGCTTTTCCAGCTGATTTTCCACCGCCCGCTGGGTGATGCTGCTGCCCCGGAAGAGGACGACTGCCTTCCCCCTCTGGGTGATGACGACGGCAGGCGCAGCCCGGGTCCCCACGAGTTCGATGTTCACCACGTTCCAGCTCAGGGCCGTTTCCAGCCCGATCGCCAGCGCCGCCAGCAGAATGACCGTCGGCAGAGCTACCCGGAGTCGGATGTGCCGCCGCATTGCCATTACGCAGAGCAGGATCAGCGCAAGACACACCAGTGCGGCATAGGTCCCATCAAACCAGAGGGACGCTCCCGGCAGAACGGACACCCGGAAAGCCCACTCGTTCATCAGCCATGCCAGCCCTTCGGCACAGAAGGCCACCGGGCGGCGGATGATCTCAAACAAAGGCAAGCCCTCCGCGGCCAGACCCAGCAGAGCTGCACCGAGGCCGAAGCTCAGCATCGGCCCCACCAGCCAGAGGACGGCCACGCCCGACGCCACAGCCCAGACCGTCGTGCTCATCCCCCGCAGCACCAGCACCGGGAAGGTCGCCGCCGAGGCACAGAGGGAGACGCAGAGCGAGTCCCACACGCCGCCCGCAAAGCGCCGGAAGAGGAGCACTGCGCGGGATGGTTTCTCCCGGCGGCTTTTCCGTTTCTTCTTTCTATCGTAATAGCGTTCCCACCCACGCCCTGCGCACTCAGCACCGGCCAGTGTTCCCATCACTGCCGCAAATGACAGCTCGAAGCCCACGTCATAGACCGCGTACCCGTTGCCCAGACACATAAGGACGCCTGCAGCGCCCAGCGAGGTGAGCGTATCCGCCGGGCCTCCCACCCAGACGCCGAGGGAGCTGACCCAGACCGCCACCGCCGCCCGGAGGACAGAGGGCGTCGCGCCGGTGATGCCCACCAGCAGAAGGGCTGTTCCGGCCCGGAGCAGCGACCTCGCCCGCCGGTAAGCCCGGCTCCGCTCCCGCTCCTTGTGGGGCAGAGCATCCAGCAGGCCGCAGAAGATGGTGACGTGGAGGCCGCTCACCACCAGCACATGGGAAAGCCCCGCGCCCCGATAGGCACTGCGAAGAGTCGAAGTCAGATGGCTCCGGTCGCCCACCACCATCGCGGCCAGAACGCCGCCGGTGTTTTCGGCCATGCCTTTTCGCAGGGCGCGGCTCAGCGCCGCCTGGAGCCGAGCCGTCCGGGCGCGGAAGCTCTCGCTGGACCCAAGACGAAGCATCCCGGACAGATATTCCGCGCTGAGGACAATGCCGTCGGCGTAGTCGTCCAGACGCTGGGTAGCGTCCGGCACATCCAGCGAAAAGCGGCCCCGGATGCGGCCTCCGGCCTCACATTTGGGCAGACTGGCGCACTCCACCCGGAAGTGGACAGCTTCCCCGTCCACTTTTTCCACCATTAGCACGGCGCTCACCCGGCCCGCCGTGTAAGCGCGGCCTGTGCTCTCCACTTCGGCGGTGAGGGTCACGTCTCTCCCGGCGTAAGCGTCCTGTATCTTTGCCAGCCGTGCGCCGGTCATCTCCATGATGCCGACGCCCAGCACTGCGCCCAACAACAGACAGACCGCATACCCTCTCGCGGCCCCGCCTTTCCACCAGACCAGCAGACAGAAGACAACAAAAATTGCCGCAGACGGCAGCAAAAGCCCCATCTGCGGCAAAAATGAGCACAACGCTAACACACCCAGCGCACTCAGGCAGAACGCGCAGAGCGGGCGTCGCATATCGGTTTAGTGGAGGAACAGAGGCAGCGGCTCGAGGAAGATGATGTCCTTGCGCTGGGCAGCATCACCCTCGGCCAGAACGGCGGCCTGACCCACGATGGTACACTGGGTCTGCTCGGCCAGCTTGTCCAGAGCCTTGAGAGAGCCGCCGGTGGAGATGACATCATCCACGACCAGCACCCGCTTGCCGCTCATCTTGTCCAGCTCCTTGCGGTCGATGACCAGTTTCTGCTTGCCAGCAGTAGTGATGGACTGGTCCTCGACGACAACAGGGTCGGGCATATACAGCTTGACGCCCTTGCGTGCGCAGACGTAGGGCTTGCCGCTCTGGCGGCTCATCTCGTGAGCCAGCGGGATGCCCTTGGCCTCAGCGGTCAGCAGGATGTCAAAATCCGGGCATTTCTTGAGCAGCTCAGCGGCAGCAGCCACCGTCAGCTCGGCGTCGCCCAGCATGATGAAGGCCGCAATGTCCATGTGGTCGTTCACCTTGCAGATGGTCAGCTCACGGGTCAGGCCCGCGACATTCAGCGTATAAGTCTTAGCCATATTCAACGATCTCCCTTACTTTTTCGGAATCAGACAGGCAGCTTCTCGCCGCCCAGAACATGGAAGTGCAGATGCTTGACGGTCTGGCCGGCGTCCTCGCCCACATTGGAGATGACGCGGTAGCCGTTGTCGAGGCCCTGCTCCCTGGCGAGCTTTGCGATGACCGCAAACACATGGCCCAGCAGAGCGCCGTCTTCCTCGGTCAGCGCAGCGGCCGAGGGGATGTGCTTTTTGGGGATGACCAGGAAATGCACCTTGGCCTGCGGGGCGATGTCATAGAATGCCACCACCTGCTCGTCCTCATAGAGCTTCTTCGAGGGGATGTCCCCCGCTGCAATTTTGCAAAACAGACAATCTTCCATGGGAATCGCTCCTTCCAGATTTTTTATCATTCTGCCTGTCCGTCAGGCGTGACGGAGAGGTTTATTCCAGAATTAGCCCAGCTGCTTCTCCACGATGCTCTTGACAGCGGCCAGAGCCTCGTCGATCTTGGTCTCATCCTTCAGACCAGCCATAGCGAAGTCGGGCTTGCCGCCGCCCTTGCCGCCTGCGATGGCAGAGATCTCCTTGACGAGATTGCCGGCCTTCAGACCCTTTGCCTGAGCGTCCTTGGTCACGGTAACAGCCATGGTGATCTTGTCGTCAGACTTGCCCACCAGAACAGCCACAGCAGCAGCCTTGGCATTGTCACGGATGGTGTCGCACATGCCGCGCAGGGTGTCGCCGGAGGTACCGGTGAAGTAAGCGGAAGCGATCTTGACGTCGCCGACGGTCTCAGCGTTGTCGAACAGGCTGGTGACCTTGGAGGCGGCGACCTTTGCCTTGATGTCCTCCAGCTCCTTGCTCATGGCCTTGTTCTCAGCCATGACAGCCTCCGCACGAGCGGGCAGAGCGGCGACGTTGTTTGCCTTCAGGGTGTTAGCCACAGTGTGCAGCATCGCTTCCTGCATATTGGCACGAATCAGCAGATTGCGGCCGGTGACAGCCTCGATACGGCGGATACCAGCAGCAACAGAGCTCTCGCTGACGATCTTGAAGCCGCCGATCTGAGCGGTGTTCTTGACGTGGGTGCCGCCGCAGAACTCGGTGGACCAGCCCTCAATATCAACAACACGGACGACCTTGCCGTACTTCTCGCCGAACAGAGCCATAGCGCCCAGCTTCTTGGCCTCTTCGATGGGCATCTCCTTGACAGTGACGTTCATCGACTCGAAGATCTTGTCGTTGACGATCTTCTGCACACGGATCAGCTCCTCGGGAGTGACAGCGCTGAAGTGGGTGAAGTCGAAGTGGGTGATGGAAGCGTCCTGATAGGAGCCTGCCTGATGGACGTGGTCGCCCAGGACCTCGCGCAGAGCTGCCTGCAGCAGGTGGGTAGCGGTGTGGTTGCGGGCGATGGCCATGCGGTATTCCTTATCCACGCGGGCGGTCAGATGGTCGCCGACATGGACGATGCCGCTCTCGAGGGTGCAGGTGTGGACGTAGTAGCCCTTGGGGGTCTTCTTGACGTCCTGCACACGCAGCACACACTCAGCGCCGGTGATGACGCCATGGTCTGCGGCCTGACCGCCCATCTCAGCGTAGAACGGGGTCTTATCGAGAACGACCAGCACGCCTTCCTTGGCCTGCTCGTCGGTGGCGATGGCGTCGGTCAGAGTCTCCTCGTCGCTCAGAGCCACAACGACGCTGTCACTCTTGAGGGTGTCGTAGCCCACGAACTCGGTGGGCTCAGCGGTCAGAGTGCCGAACAGGTCTTCGCTCCAGCCGGAGATGTTCTTCTTGAGGCGCTCTGCACGGGCGCGCTCCTTCTGCTTGGTCATCTCGGCGTGGAAGCCCTCCTCGTCGATCTCGATGCCCTGCTCCGCAGCGATCTCCTTGGTCAGGTCGAGGGGGAAGCCGAAGGTATCGTTCAGCTTGAAGACGTCCAGACCCTTCAGCAGGTGCTCGTGAGCCTTTTCCAGACCGTCGATCATGTTGTTCAGGATGTTCATGCCGGCGTCGATGGTGCGGGCAAAGTTTGCCTCCTCGGTGCCGATGACCTTCTTGATATAGGCGTCGTGCTCACGCAGCTCGGGGTAAGCGGACTCGCTGGACTGGATGACCGTCTCCACCAGCTCCACGAGGAAGGGGCGGCTGATGCCCAGCATACGGCCATGGCGGGCAGCGCGGCGGAGCAGACGGCGCAGCACGTAGCCGCGGCCTTCGTTGGAGGGCAGGATGCCGTCAGACACCATGAAGGTGCAGCTGCGGATGTGGTCGGTGATGACGCGGATGGAGATGTCCTCCTTGGGGTTGGCACCGTAGGTCTTGCCGGCGATGTGCTCCACATGGTGCAGCACGCTCTGGACGGTATCGACCTCGAACAGGTTGCCCACGCCCTGCATCACGCAGGCCAGACGCTCCAGACCCATGCCGGTATCAATATTGGGGCGTGCCAGACGCTCGTAATGGCCCTTGCCGTCGGCGTCGAACTGGCTGAACACCAGGTTCCAGATCTCCATATAGCGGTCGCAGTCACAGCCCACGCCGCAGGTCGGCTTGCCGCAGCCATACTCGGGGCCGCGGTCGAAGTAGATCTCAGAGCAGGGGCCGCACGGGCCGGAGCCGTGCTCCCAGAAGTTGTCTTCCTTGCCCAGACGGACCATGTGGTCGGGGGCAACGCCCACCTTCTTGGTCCAGATGTCGTAAGCCTCATCGTCCTCTTCGTAGACGGAGATGTGCAGTTTATCCTTCGGGATAGCCATCCACTCGTCGGAAGTCAGGAACTCCCATGCCCAGGGAATGACCTCTTCCTTGAAGTAATCCTGGAAGGAGAAGTTGCCCAGCATCTCGAAGAAGGTGCCGTGGCGGGCGGTGATGCCCACGCGCTCGATGTCAGGGGTGCGGATGCACTTCTGGCAGGTGGTCACGCGATGACGGGGCGGCTCCTCCTGAGCGAGGAACCACTTCTTCATAGGTGCCATGCCGCTGTTGATGAGCAGCAGGCTGGGGTCGTTCTTCGGGACGAGCGGGAAGCTGTCCAGACGCAGGTGGCCCTTGCCCTCAAAGAAGGTAAGGTACTTGTCACGCAGTTCATTCAAACCGGTCCATTGCATAGTTTTAATCTCTCCTCGTGTATCGGCGTCCTCCTCCGGACGCAGTTTTTATGGCAGTCGGGCAAAAAACAAAAAACAGCCCTCATCCCGAAAAGGGACGAAGGCTGTCTGAAAAGCTCCGTGGTACCACCCAAATTGCAGAAATGCCGCCGGGGCGCTCCTGCCGCTTTGTGCGCTGTAACGCTGCGCAGCGTCCGGTTTGTTTCGCCGGAAGCTCCGGGGTGGCGTAAAAAATGCTCTGCCGGAACGCCTTTCAGCCAAGGGCGTTCTCTCTGGGCGGCGGCACACATCCTTCTGGCCCCATCCTTGCCATTTGCCATAATTACCATTCACGCGCAAAGGGCATACTGCTCCTTTGCGTTCATTTCAGATTATAGCATAGTCAGGCCATTTGTCAACGGGTTTTCCCAAAAATCGCGCGTCACGGCACCCAGATGCGGAGGATATTGCTGACGACGCCGTCCTTTGTGAAGACGGTGGTGTTGTAAGGCGTCCAGTCGTCCTTGTCCTCCGAGACGGCCTTGCCTACCTCGATGGCGCCGTTCGTCTCCACCGGCACAGCGTCTACGCTGGCGGAGCTGTCGCTGAGGGTCACACTGTCGTCCACAGGCAGCACGAGTTCTCCCATCATGTAGTAGACCGGGTAGTCGTCGTAGGTGACGGTGCGGTAGATGTCGCCGCTGCGCCAGAGGTCTACGCCGCCCTCTTCGATGCCGCCATTGATGGAGACGGTGCCGTTGTCCTCATTCTTTTCGATTTTTTCCACAGTCACGTTCTGTGCTTCCACAGCGCCGTCCAGATGGGTGCTGAAAACGCTGCCCACATCCAGCGCGTCCACGTCCTCGGCGCGGTAAGCGTCGTAGCCGTAGACCGTCAGGGTCATCTGGCGCTTCTTGGCGTCCACGCTCGAGATGTTCGCGGCGAACTTGTAGGAGCCGGTCTTCATCTCCTCGAGGCTGCCCTGATTGATGGGCATCATGACGCCCTCTTCGCCGGGCAGGACGCGCACTTCGCTGCTCACCTCTTCGGCTTCGCTGGCGGCGGGCATCGAACCGGCCATGCCGCTGGCGGCACTGGCAGCGCTGGCAGAGCTGCATCCGGCCAGCATCCCCAGAGCCAGAACGCCTGCAAGGAGCATCAGTTTCTTGTCGTTCGTCATATCAATACCTTCTTCCCTCTTCAATCATGTAAGGCTCTCATTATACCATAAATGGAGATTTGATGATGAAACCATCGTTAAATTCCGATGAATTCTTTTTGCACCGGCACAGTATACTCTTGTTTTTTGAAAAAGTAAACAACCAACTTGACGTAAGAAGGCGGATTCGCTACAATAAAAGCAAATCTTAACCTATTCTTAATTTAGAGAGGAAACTTCCGTGAAAATATTGAAAGTCAAATGTCTCGCCCCCACCCGGCTGGACAACTATCTGATGCAGCAATTCCCCGCGCTGAACCCGGGCCGTCTGAACAAGGCCCTGCGCGAAAATAAAATCAAACTGAACGGTAAAAAGCAGCCGCTCTCCACCCGCGTGATGGCAGGCGATGAGATCAAGCTGTTCATCCTTGACGATGTTCTGGACGTTGATAAGCGTGTGGACGGCCCGGCGTGGAAGAACGCCCGCGGCCCGGCGCAGGTGGTGTACGACTGCCCGCAGATTCTCATCGTCAACAAGCCCGCCGGCCTCGCCGTGGACGGTCCCGACGACGACACCCTGCTGAACCGTGCTCTGCTCTACCTCAACCAGCAGGGCGAGTACAAGGAGAATGACGTCTACACCCCCGCCCTCTGCCACCGCCTCGACACCGGCACCAGCGGCCTTGTCATCATCGCAAAGACGCCGGAGGCCGAGGAGCTGTTCCTCGCCGCCATCAAGAGCCGTGAGGTGAAAAAGACTTACCTCTGCGTCACCTTCGGCCGTCCCACGCCCCCGGACGCCACCCTCGGCGGCTACTTGCTCAAGGACGCCGACCGCGGCATCGTGAAGATCGTGGAAGACAAGCAGCCGGGTGCCAAGGACGTGGAGACCCGCTACGAGACCATCGCCGTCTCCGGCCGTCTGGCTCTGCTCAAGGTTCAGCTCATCACCGGCCGCACCCACCAGATCCGCGCCCACATGGCAAGCATCGGCTGCCCCATCCTCGGCGACAGCAAGTACGGCAACAACACCGCCAACCGCGAACTGAAGCTCAAATATCAGGCCCTCTGTGCGTGGGAGCTGACCATGCCCCACTTCAACCAGCCCGATTTCGAGTTCCTCAGCGGCAAGACCTTCCATGCCCCGAAGCCGTGGTACTATCAGCAGGTCCTGGATGGAACGCTGAAATAAAACGATACAAAAAAGGGAGCTGTCGGCATGGGCAGCTCCCTTTCGTATTTATAAGGTATCAGACCCGCACCATATCCGGCGTGATCTCCGCGATGGAGTGTGCGCCGCACATCTGCATGGTGTCGGCCAGCTCACCGGCCAGCTTGTCGATGTAGCACTTGACGCCTTCCTCACCGCCGCCGTAGACAGCCGTGACGAAGGGGCGGCAGATGAGCACGCCGTCCGCGCCCAGTGCCAGTGCCTTGAAGACATCAACGCCGGTGCGGATGCCGCCGTCCACCAGGACCTTGACGCCGGTACCCTTGAGGGCCGCGGCGATCTCAGGCAGGACTTCGGCAGTGGCGGGACACTGGTCGAGGACGCGGCCACCGTGGTTGGATACCACGATGGCGGCGGCACCGGCCTCCTTGGCCTTGAGAGCACCCTTGACGGTCATGACGCCCTTGACGATGAAGGGACGCTCAGCCAGCTTGACGATCTCAGCCAGTTCGGCCACGCTCTTGCTGCCGGCCGGAGGCGTCATATTCTTGAGGAAGGGCAGGCCGGCGGCATCCACATCCATTGCCACGGCGAAGCAGCCGCTGGCCTTGGCCTGTGCCATCTTCTCTTTAATAGTGTCGATGTTCCAGGGCTTGATGGTCGGCACGCCGCAGCCATCGGCATTGCCGATGGCCTTGGTGGCCATGGTCATAACGTCAGGATTGGTGCCGTCGCCGGTAAAGGCAGCAATACCGCTCTCGGCGCAGGCGCGCACCAGCACGTCGTTGTAGGTCATGTCGGTGTAGACGTCGGAGTAGTGGAGGTTCACCGCGCCCACCGGGCCGGCGAAGAAGGGGTACTTGAAACTGCGGCCAAACAGCTCCACGTGGGTGTCGGGAGTGCCGTTCTCGCAGAGGGTATCCATGTTCACACGGATGTCGGCCCACTTATTATAATTGCGGATGGCCGTGTCGCCCACGCCCTTTGCGCCGGGGCCGGGGATCTGATTCTTGCAGGCCACGCCGTTGCACACCGGGCAGGCCTTGCAGTATTTGCCGATGCACTCGCGGGCATTGGCCAAAACATCTGAATAATTCATCTGTTTTTCCTCCCAAATTCCTTTTGTTTTCCGCAGAGTTTCCCGCTCTGCATGCTCTCTGCCTTCATCATAGCCCCGTTTGCCGCCTGCGTCAAGGGGGTCTTCGTCTCCTTTTCATTTTCGGTCATCGAAGCTGCGTCATTTTTGAAAAAATGCAAACTTTTTCGAAAAAATGCTTGACAAAAGACCTTCTTTCAGGTATTATAGTGGAGCGCTGAGGGCCGCGGCCCGAAGCACTGAGAACTGAAGATGTGGAAAGATGGCTGAGTTGGTCTAAGGCGCACGACTGGAAATCGTGTAACGTGTCAAAAGCGTTCTGGGGTTCGAATCCCCATCTTTCCGCCACAAAACCCAGAACCGATGGTTCTGGGTTTTTGTTATATCCAGAAGTTGAAAGGATGCTTGCTATGTCTGTCACCATCGCCATGCCCCGGATGAGCACTGACCCGGAGCTTACCACCGCACAGTCAAAATATGTGGAAAGTCTGGCCCGGGCCGGTGCCGAGGTACACTGGGTAGCGCTTTCCGACCCGGATGCCGCCGTGGCCGAGGCGCTGACCTGCGACGGCCTCTTGCTGCCGGGCGGCGGCGACATGGACCCGGCCTTCTACGGGCAGGAGCGCATCCCCGCCTGCGGCGAGCCGAACCTTCTGCGGGACGCCGCCGAGCCGAAGCTGCTGCGGGCGTTCCTCGCGGCAGACAAGCCGGTTCTGGGCATCTGCCGGGGCATTCAGGTGATGAACGTCGTGCTGGGCGGCACGCTGTATCAGGACATCAAGCCTTTCGAGCACGTTCCCCACAATGACCACTGGGCGAAAGTCCATACCGTTACGGTGCGGCGGGGGACCCTGCTGTCCCGCCTGCTGGGGCAGGACACCGTGCTCGTCAACAGCCAGCACCATCAGGCGGCAGACCGCATTGCCCCCGAATTAGAAATAGCCGCCCTCAGCGAGGACGGCATTGTGGAAGCACTGGAAAAGCCGGACGCACACTTCTGCCTCGGCGTCCAGTGGCACCCGGAGTGGCTTAGCGACGCAGACCTGGCACAGCAGGGGCTGTTTGGGGCGTTTGTTGAAGCCTGTAAAGGTTAAGTGTATCGCGCGCCTATGCGCGGGGCAGTTTTCTCTTTCGGTCAAATGGCTTTGCGCTCCGCGCGGGCCAGAGGTAGAGCTGGTTTTTTCTTTAAGCTGGTTCTCGCGCTGGTGGCGCGGATTTGGTTCTCTTTTTCGGTCAAATGGCAATGCGCTCCGCGCGGGCCAGAGGCAGAGCTGGTTTTTTCTTTAAGCTGGTTCTCGCGCTGGTGGCGCGGGGCTGGTTTTTTCTTTTGGTCAAATGGCTTTGCGCTCCGCGCGGGCCAGAGGTAGGGAGGGGTGTTTCGAATCCCCCCTCCCTACCTCTGGACTCCACTCTCCCCGCAACGAGTTAAGGGCTGCTCGCCCTTAACAATTCCGAAGATGAGGTCGAAGCCCAAAAATGCTAGCCGCTTCGCTAAACGCATTTTTTTGTGCTTCTCCCATTTACGGCTCCGCCGAAGATTTCACGTTTCTGCTGAACGTTACCGTCAGCAGAGAGGTAACACCAGCTGCGAAGCAGCAAATCGGAGAAACGAGAAAAAAGCGTTAAGCGCAGCGACTAGCTTTTTTCCGTTTCGACAACTCCTTCGGGATTATCAAGGGCGAGCAGCCCTTGATTCGTGCCTCCCGCGCCTCGAAAGTAGCGGGTGCTTTTCTGGTTCTCTTTTGGCACGCAAAAGAGAACTTAACCTCGCGTAACCGCGCTCTACCCCCGCGCCACCGGCGCGAGAACCAGTTCAAAGTTCCTTTAAGAACCCATCCAGCTCCCGCTGGTTCCGAATCAATACATATTTCTCCGGGTACTTTTCCCCGATCCGCTCCATCTTCGCCCACTTTTGCTTCGTGCGCCCATCGTGGAGGATCCAGCGGACAAATTCGGCATCTATCTTCTCTTCGCACCCGGGCGCAGACGACTCCCTCACACGGCCTTTGTTCTGCTGCCAGCGCCGTATCGCCCGCCAAAGGCAGACCAGCGGTGAAAACCAGAGCACGATGATTTTATCCGCTTCTTTCAGCCGACGGGCATAGCAGGTCTTGCTATAATTGCCGTCGATGACCCAGCCGCCTGCGTTCTCGTCGAGAAACTGCCGGACAATGGCTTCTTCCTCGGTGAAGGGCCGCTCCACCCAGCCGGGCAGGAAATGCACGGTATCCATATGGAGCACCGGCAGGCCGTATCTCTCCCCCAGGCGCTTTGCCAGCGTGGATTTCCCGCTGCCGCTGGTACCAAGTATCGCTATTTTCATTTCTGCCTCCTTTTACCTTATATAAGATGTATCAGACAGTATACGCTGACCGTCTGATAACGTCAAGTTCCGGCTTGACATTTCGTCCACCTGCTCGTATGCTATAATCATAGAGTCTATGACAGGAGGTCTTGCAGATGGCATCTCCAAAAAAACGTATCAATCCGCTTTTTGTTGCTTTAGCGGTCGTGCTGGTGGCCGTAGTGGTCGCTGTGGGCGTGGTCTTTTTCCAGCTGCACAGCAAAATCTCGGCTCTGCAAACCGGTGCATCCTTCACCTTCCGGTATGAGATAACGCCCAACAGCCCGGATAAGCCGCCGCTGCTGAACATCCTCGAGCGGGTGAACGCTTCCAGCGGCAGTATCAGCGGCCAGTATGCGCCCGGAAAGCTGCAGCTCTCTTTCTACCAGCTCAACGAAGACGACTCCGTCAAGACGTCTCCCTTCACCCGGGTCTATATCGACTCGGAAGAGACTCTCTTCGACATCGGGCAGCTCTACACCGTTCTGCGTCAGGCTGTCACCGATAAACTCTCCATCGCAAGCGTTCTTCTGCCCGAGTGGAGCCTCGGAGACTACATCTCCCAGACGCAGGCTTCCGCCGTGCTGGGCGTCGAGACGAACAAGGTCGAGCTTCAGGAGCTTTCCGGCTTCACCCTCTCGCTCAAGGGGCTGAAAAAAGTCTCTCCTTCCGCCGCGCGAGACGGCTACCGCTACTATCAGTTCCCCGCCGCAGCCGACGGCACGACCCTCGTGCTCGGCTTTTCGACGGACGCTCTCTTCTCGAAGACCACGCCCATCCATGTGTTGCTGACCATCCCGGACCACAACGTCCACATCCAGCTCACCGGCACGGTGACCTCTGCCAAGACGGTGCTCTCTCCCCCGGCTTCCCGGATGAGCGACGAGGACATCGCCACGCTGGCTCAGATACGCCAGAGCATCGAGTCTGTCTGGAAGATGATCCAGTCCGCCACCCAGACCACAAACTGAATGATACAAAAAAAGCAGACGCTTTGTGCAGCGTCTGCTTTTTTGTTTGCGATTATTTACCGGTCGAGGATACGGCCATCCACCGAGAAGGTGACGACATTCCAGGGGATGAACTTGCCGCTGTTCTTGAGGGCAGTGACGGCGGCGTGTTCGAGACCTCCGCAGCAAGGCACCTCCATCCGCAGGACGGTAACGCTCTTGATGTCGTTATTGCGGATGATCTCGGTCAGCTTCTCGCTGTAGTCCACGGCATCCAGCTTGGGGCAGCCGATGAGGGTAACATGGCCGCGCATGAACTCCTGATGGATGTTCGCGTAGGCGTAGGCGGTGCAGTCGGCGGCGATAAGCAGCTTGGCACCGTCAAAATAGGGTGCATTCACCGGCACGAGCTTGATCTGGCAGGGCCACTGGGCCAGCTGCGAGGGCTGGGCGGCGGCAGGAGCTGCAGCCGGTGCGGCCTGCTGGCGGTCAAACTGGCGCATGGCGCTGCCCGGGCAGCCGTGGAAGACGGGCTTTTCGGCAGCGGCAGCAGCCTTTTTCTGTTTGTTTTCCAGCACAGCCTGCTCATCGTAGGCAGCGGCCTCCCGCTCCTCGAAGGTGATGGCACCGGTGGGGCAGCCGGGCAGGCAGTCGCCGAAGCCGTCGCAGTAGTCGTCGCGCATAAGCTTGGCCTTTCCGTTCACGAGGCCGATGGCACCCTCATGGCAGGCAGTGACACAGGCACCACAGCCATTGCATTTTTCTTCGTCTATATGAATGATTTTACGTATCATATCCACACTCTCCTTTTCTTGATGGGCCTATTATAACAGATGCTTCGTCCTATTTCTGTTGTCATGACCACAAAGAGAGAGGAAGTTTTTCTCAGTAATGCACGACATTGCCCGCATTGCGGATGCGTGCCAGCACCGACTCTGCCTCCGGACTGCGGAAATAGTCGAGGCTGGTCTTGGGCAGCAGCGTCTCGAGGGTATCCCAGTCGCCGCTCTGCAGGCACTGGCGGACGGTGGAAGCACTGATGGCCTTGCCGTTTGCTTCTTTGCGGGGTACAACGACACACTCGATACCCGCTTTGGGCAGCTGCTCGCACATAATCTGGTTGTAAAGCCCCGTCACCTGACTGGTAGGCTCCTCGCCCACATAACGGGCAGTGATGTTCAGCGCCGCCGCGATTTTCGTAAAGACGGCGAGGTCCAGCCGGGCGTGGCCGTCGATGACAGCTGCCTCATCCTTCAGGAAGTAACTGGGGAAGGTGGCATTCGAGATGATGTAGGGGCCGCTGTCGTGGAGCACCACATTCGGCAGATGGGCCACGCCCGCCTCCACCAGCTTCCTGCGCACGGCAAAAGGCACGAGGCTGGCGTCCTCACTGACCACGAACAGGTGGAGCGTGTCGCAGGCGGCAGCAGCTTTTTCCACAAGATACTGATGACCGAGGGTAAAAGGGTTCGCGTTCATGACGAGGGCCGCACTTTTGCCCTCGGTCCTGGTCTTTTCCAGATCGCGCAGATAAGCCCCGAAGCCGTCGCGGCGGTTCTCCATGAAGACAAGGGTATCCTCCACCCGGGCGATCTCGTAGAAGCCGAGGTCGCCGAAAAACTTGGAGCTTTTTACCTTGGTGTAGAGAAACAGGTGCATATTCCCCCGCGCGCACTGCACCTCGATGAGGTGGGTGATGATCTGGTTCAGCAGACCCTCGCCCTGATGGGCACTGCTGACGGCGAAGCACCGCAGGGTATTGCCGAAGCAGCTGCCGGTGCCGATGACGTTATATTCCTCGTCGAACATGGCGCAGATGTAGTCCAGATTGCCGTCGCGGCGGATGCCCTCCTGACCCAGCAGTGTGTCGATTTGGGCCAGAACGGTTTTATCGGTCGGATAGACCTGCGAAATGGTATATTCACTCATCGATATTCCCCTCAGTAGTTGCAAAATGGAGCAGCCAGGTCAGCGCCAGCAGGTCGGCACTGCCACCGGGCGAGAGATTTTCCGCAATGAACCGGTCATCCAGCGCCGCGAGCGCATCTTTATCCGGGTAAGGTGTCTGGGCGAGAAGGGCTTTCAGCTCTTCGGTGAGGGCCAGCTGACGCTCCCGGCTCGAGCGGGCGATGATGTTGGTATCGGTACTGTTGGCCAGGATGGCCAGCAGTGCGCCGCCGCCGACGCGGTCGAAGTCGTAACCCTTGGCAAGGCCCTCTTCCAGCACCGGCAGACCGACATTCAGCACTGCGGGAAGTCCAGCTTCCACCTGCCCGCGCACACCGGTGATGCCGTGCTGGATATAAAGCTTCTGGCCCACGGTGGCGGCGTTCTCGGCAGTGACGCCTGCAAAATCCTTCTCGGTCAGGCCCGCCGTCATTGCGGATACTTCCGCCAGAACGCGGGCTGCTTCGGCCCAGAGGGAGCGGTCGAGGCGTCCCAGCGCCGCGCAGACGATGCCCACCGAAAAGACCGCGCCCTTGTGGGTGTTGACGCCGCCGGTGGCGTCCAGCATCTCGCCCTCGGCCTCACAACCCAGAGGCCGCAGGGCCGCGAACGTCTCGGGCGCGGGCTGTTCCGCCGTCTCGCGGCCCGTCCGGGCGCAGTCTTCAAAATAGGGGTAGAGCGCCGCGGCGCTGTCCATGAAGGTGAAGACGTCCATGTCCTTATGGCTTCCGCTGTTACGCCGGTCCACAAGGCCGGGCTTCGGGGTGGTGGTCACTTCGTAGAGCAGGGCGCGGACGGCCAGGCGGGCCGCGTCGGCAATGTCCTGCGCGTCCCGGGCCTCGGTCAAGATCTCCGTCGTCTTTTCCTGCAGTTCGGCCACGGTATGGATGCGGCGGCTGCTGCACACCTTAGCAGGCCCGCCGCAGATGAGACAGCGGCGGCCTTCGAGGTTTAGCTCTTCTCTGTCCACTTTGAGGCCGTCCGGACGGATGACGTCCATGTCGAACAGCCGCCCCAGCGGGGTGGCGTCCTCGATGTCGGTGGTAAATTTCTTGATGGTCAGCGGGTCGGCGTCCAGCACATAGAACGCCTCGCAACCGGTCACTTCCCGGACAGCGTCCTGATGCAGCGGCGTCAGCTTTGCCCGCAGAAACTGCTGGCGCAGCAGCTGACGCCCCCGCGCAAAGCCCCGCCGGATGAGGGGTGAATCCTTTATCGGGCCGCAGATATTCATGGTAAAGCAGATGAGCGGCTTGTGGTACTGGGCCAGCAGCTCCTGCTGATGCTGCACCCGGCGCTCCCGTGCATCCAGCATCTGGACCAGCGAAACAGTCGTTTCCATGTTTTTCTCCTCTCAGCGGTGCTTTTTGAGCATGTCCATAAAGAGCTGCACCTGCGGCAGGGCGGCTGCGTCTCTCTGGCAGAAAATATAGGTGCGCCGGACGAAGGGCTCGCCGTTCTCGAAGGTGCAGGGCTTGACATATCCTTTGAAGTTATCCAGCGCCACTTCCGGCATCAGCGCCCAGCCAAGGCCCCGCTCCACCATCTCGCGGCAGACCATGATGTTATCCACCACAAAATTACCCGCATCGTTGGTCACGCCGTTCTCGTAGCGCCAGCGGGCCATCTGGGCGCTGATGGTGGCGTCGCTGCTGTGGTCGATATAAAGGTAATCGGAGATGGGTCTGTCCTTGTTCTCCTCGCTGCAGATGAGGCAGATATTCTCCTGCGAGAGCAGGAACTGGGTACCGTCCCACGGATACTCGCCCCGCAGCACTGCCACGTCCCGCGAAGAGTCCAGCATCTGCTGGTAGATGTTCCGGCTGTGGCCGGTAGCGATGTCGAGGCGTACCTTCGGGTATGCTTTGTGGTACTCGGTCAGCACCTCGGGCAGGCGGTAGTAAGAGAAGTTCACCGAGATGCCTGCCCGCAGGGTGCCGCAGGCTTCGCCCTGAATGGAAGCCAGCTGGCGGCGCATCTTTTCCATCTCGCGGGCGGCGGCGGCGCTGTGGAGCAGCACCTGTTCACCGGCCGGCGTGAAGCGGATGCCCTGCCGCGAGCGCAGGACGATCTCCACCCCCAGCTCCTGTTCCAGCGCCTTGATGCGCTTGGACAATGCCGACTGGGTCATGTACAGTTTGTCCGCTGCGTGGGTGATGTTGCGCGTCTCGTCCAGCGCGTGCAGCAGCTCGTAATCTTTTTCGTCCATCGTAGCTCTCCCCCTATTGCCCTTTATTTTTCTTATCATTCCTGTTTGCGCTTCATCGCGGCGCTTTTTCTCTGATTTCATATCTGTTATTCATAATACAACAGATTTCAGTAAATGAAAAGGGGGATATTCGCCTTGATTTTCCCGAAAGTCCATTCCCAGATGGAATAACTCAGCACTTTTCTTGCGGCTTTCTTAACCCTGCCTTAATTCCATCTTAATGCGGTGTTGTTGTACACAACATCTTCATTTTTTCTCTGCTGATGGGCGGTCTTCCTCCCGCAGTACAGCAAACGCAGTTCTCTTTTCATTTTTGCCTGAAAAATCAGTAAAAGTCCAGTTTATTGGACATTATTTGTATTATTATAAAAACATGAAAATACTCATTTCTTTCTTCTTTGGCACATTGCAGATTTTTCCGTCTGCTTTTTGTGCAAAGTCCCAGAATTTTTCGTCGAAAAGCGCGTTTTGTTGACAGCCGCTTTTTGAAAAGCGTATCCTTATTGCAAACCAGAGTCAGGAGGTCATTTTATGGAGCACTCCACACGTCTTGCCCACATCAGCGAGGACGGCACCCGCACCCAGACCATCTACGACCATCTCGCCGGCACCGCCAGACTGGCCGGTTCCTTCGCAGCCCCCTTCGGGGCGCAGAGTGAGGCCGAATTTGCCGCGTGGCTCCACGACGTCGGCAAATACAGCGACGCCTTCCAGCTGCGGCTCAAAGGCGGCCCCAAGGTGGACCACTCCACCGCCGGGGCGCAGGAGGCCTGGGTTCGCCAACATCTCCACACTGCCTTTGCCGTGGCCGGACACCACAGCGGCCTGCCCGACGGCGGGAGCCCCGCCGATGACCCGGGCGACGCCACCCTGTTTGGCCGGAGCAAGAAGCCGGTAGCCCCCTACGACGGCTGGCAGGAAGTAACGCTCCCCGCCTCGACGCCGCCCGCGTGGGCCTGCGCCGACCCGCTGAGCCTCGCGTTCTTTACCCGGATGCTCTACTCCTGCCTCGTGGACGCCGACTTCATCGACACCGAGACCTTCATGGACGGCAAGGCCGCACCCCGGGGCAGCGGCACGGGCATCGCCGCGCTGCGGGACATCGTCTCGGCACAGGCGCAGCGCTATCTCAGTGCCGAATCGCCCTCGCCCGTCAGCGTCCAGCGCAACACCGTCCTCCGTGCCTGCCTCGAGAAAGGCGCGCACGGCCCACAGGGGCTCTACACCCTCACCGTACCCACCGGCGGCGGCAAGACCTTTGCCTCCCTCGCCTTTGCGCTGGAGCACGCCGCCGCCCAGAAGATGAAGCGGGTCATCTACGTCATCCCTTATATGTCCATCATCGACCAGACCGCCGCCGTCTTCTCGGGCCTGCTGGGCGCAGAAAATGTTCTGGCCGACTTCTCCAACGCCGAGTACAAGACTGTTGAGCAGGACGACCTGACCCCCGCCCAGTACCGCCAGATGCTGGCCAGCGAAAACTGGGACGCCCCTGTCGTGGTGACGACGGCGGTGCAGTTCTTCGAGTCGCTCTACGCCAACCGCAGCAGCCGCTGCCGCAAGCTCCACAACATCGCCGACAGCGTCATCATCTTCGACGAGGCGCAGACCCTCCCGGGCGACTACCTTGCCCCCTGCGTCAGTGCCATCGCCCAGCTCATCCAGCATTACCACTCCACGGCCGTCCTCTGCACGGCCACCCAGCCTGCCCTTGAGCCGCTGTTCCGGCGCTTTGCGCCTGAGCTCCACCCGCAGGAGATCACGCCCGACGCGGCCCGCCTCTACGAAGTGCTCCGGCGCACCACACTGCAAGACCTCGGCACCCTGCCGCAGGAGGAGTTCGCCGCCCGGCTGGCCCGGCACCCGCAGGTGCTCTGCGTGGTCAACCGCCGCAAGACGGCCCAGCAGCTCTACGCTGCTCTGCCCGCCGAGGGCAGCTACTGCCTGACCACCCTGCTCTGCGCCGCCGACCGCCGCCGTCAGCTGGACGGCATCCGCCAGCGACTGAAAGAGGGTCTGCCCTGCCGGGTGGTGTCCACCTCTCTTATCGAGGCGGGCGTGGACGTGGATTTTCCCGTCGCTTACCGCGAGCAGTGCGGTCTTGACTCGCTCTTACAGACTGCCGGGCGCTGCAACCGCGAGGGGCGGCGGGGCGCAGAGGAAAGCATCGTCTACCGGTTCCGGCTGGACGAGTGTTCCACGCCCCAGATGCTCAGGCAGAACGTCAGCGCGCTGGACTACACCGCCCGGCATCAGGACACACTGGACACGCCCCGGGCCATTCAGCTCTACTTCAACGAGCTTTCCGACCTGCGCGGCCCCGACGCCGTGGACAAGCACGGCATTCTGGATGCCTTTCTCCGGGGCATCCGGGGCTGCCAGTTTCCCTTTGCACAGGTGGCGGAGGAATTCCGCCTCATCGAGAACGCTGCCCGCACGGTCTATCTGCCCGTCGGCGAGGGCGCAGCCCTCTGTGAACAGCTGCGCAGCGGTCATGTTGCCCGGACGCTGCTGCGGAAGCTGGGCGTTTACAGCGTCTCCTGCTATAAGGACCAGTTCGACAAGCTTGACGCCGCCGGGGCGCTGGAACTGCGGCCCGATGGTTCCGCCATCCTCACCGACACCAGCTGCTACAGTGAAAAGACCGGCCTTGCCATGGATGTGGAGACCGGCATCGGCCTTTACTTCTAAAAGAAAGAGGTGGTTTCAATGACCGATATTCATCTTAGTCTGAAAATTCAACTTCACCCGGAAAGGAGGCGATGCTGATGTCCATGCTCATTGAAGTATGGGGCGACTATGCCTGTTTCACTCGTCCGGAAATGAAGACCGAGCGTGTGAGCTACGACATGATCACTCCATCCGCTGCGCGGGGCCTTGTGGAAGCCATCTACTGGCACCCCGGGCTGCGTTATACGGTTGACCGCATCTATCTGCTCAAGCCCTTCGGCCTTGACCCCGAGGATGAAGCGTCCACCGAGGAATACACCCAGCGGCCCATCCGGTTCACCAACATCCGGCGCAACGAGGTCAAGTCCACCCTACTGTCCTCCGCCGCCCTCAGTGCGGCCAAAGGCGGCACGCCGCCGGTGCTCTACACCTCGGAGGACATCCAGCAGCGGGCCGCGATGGTCCTGCAGGACGTCCACTACGTCATCGAGTGTCACTTCGATTTGACGGACAAGGCCGCCCCCAGCGACAATCCCGGCAAGTTCCAGGACATCCTGCGCCGACGCCTGCGCAAAGGTCAGTGCTATCACCAACCCTGTTTCGGGTGCCGGGAGTTCCCGGCCAACTTCCGGGAGTGGCCGGGCGGCAGCATTCCGGCGCTGAAGGTCACGCAGGACCTCGGCTTCATGCTCCACAGCCTCGATTACTCTGATTCGGCCAACATCCGCAGCCAGTTCTTCCGCGCAAAGCTGGTGGACGGCGTGATGGAATGCCGAGACGTGGAGGTGTTTACATGATACTCCAAGCACTCACCGCCTATTATGAACAGCTCTTGAAGCAGGGCAAGGTGGAGGCCCCCGGCTGGGACAGTAAGTTCAAAGTCAGCTATGAACTGCGCCTCGGCCCCGACGGCCAGCTCCTCGCCCTCAACGACCTGCGGCAGGAAGTCCCCAAGGGCAAAAAGACCGTCATCGCCCCCCGGGAGCTCCCTGTCCCCCACCGGGTCAAGCGCGCCTCCGGCGTCGCCGCGAACTTTTTGTGCGACAATACGTCCTATCTGCTGGGCGCAGACGAAAAGGGCAAGCCCGAGCGTTCCCGCCAGTGCTTCGAAGCCTGTGCCGCCCTCCACCACAAGGTGCTCGACGGCGTGGACTCCCCTGCCGCCAAAGCCATCCTCGCCTTTTTTGACAGCTGGGAGCCGGATACAGCCCCCACCCACCCGCTGCTGGCAGAGCAGTGGGCCGACCTGAACAACAACGCGAACCTTGTGTTCGGCTACGAATCCCCCGACGGCGCCCACTGGCTGGCCACCACAGATGACGCCATCCGGGCCGCATGGCAGTCCGCCTTTGACACCTCCGATGCCGACGCCGAGACGGCCCGCTGCCTCATCACCGGCAAAGAGGCCGGCATCGCCCGCATCCACCCCGCCATCAAGGGTGTGATGGGCGCACAGGCCGCCGGTGCGGCACTGGTCTCCTTCAACGCACCCGCTTTCTGCTCCTATGGCCATGAGCAGGGTGCCAACGCCCCCGTCAGCGAGTACGCGGCTTTCGCCTACACCACGGCCCTCAATCTGCTGCTGGCAGACCGGAACTGCTGCCAGCGCATCGGCGACACCACCATCGTATGCTGGGCCGAAAACGCCGCTCCCGCCTACTCAAACGCCATGCTGATGTTTTTCTGCGGCGGTGCCGAGGCGCGCGGCGTCTCGGAAAGCGACCTTGCCGCCGCACTGAAAGCCCTTTCTCAGGGACGCCCCGTCTCCTTCCTCGACGACAAGCTGGACCCGAATCAGGACTTCTATGTGCTGGGCATCTCGCCCAACGCGGCCCGGCTCTCCGTCCGGTTCTTCCTGCACAGCAGTTTCGGACAGTTTGCCAAAAATCTGCAGGACCACGCCGACCGGCTCAGCATCACCCGCCCCGCCTTCGACAAGCGGGAAAACCTGTCGGTCTGGGCGCTGGCGCAGGAGACGGTCAACCAGAAATCCCGGGACAAAAATCCATCGCCCCAGCTGGTGGGCGATCTGCTCCGGGCCATCCTCACCGGCGGACCCTATCCCACCACCCTGCTCAACGGCGTGACCCTCCGCATCCGGGCCGAACGGGAAGTCACCCGGGGCCGCGCCGCTATCCTGAAAGCCTACTATCTCCGCAACTACCCCACCGAGCTCAACAAGGAGGTATTTACCGTGAGCCTGAACGAAATCAGCAATGTCCCCTATGTTCTGGGGCGTCTCTTCTCTGTGCTGGAGACGATCCAGAGCGTCGCCAATCCCGGCATCAACGCCACCATCAAAGACCGGTACTTCAACTCGGCCTGTGCCACCCCGGCAACGGCCTTCCCTACGCTGGTCAAGCTGGCTCAGAAGCATCTGCAGAAGATGAGCACCCCCAACGAGGTGCATTTCAGCAAACAGCTCACCGAGCTGATGGCCCAGCTGCCCGAGACAGGCTTCCCGGCGCGGCTCAGCCTGCCGGAGCAGGGTGCCTTTGAGATCGGCTACTACCACCAGACCCAGAAACGCTACGCCAAAAAGAATGAGGAGGAATAAACTATGTCTGAGCCCATTAAGAACCGCTATGATTTCGTCATCCTGTTCGACGTCGAGAACGGCAACCCCAACGGCGACCCCGATGCAGGCAATATGCCCCGCATCGACCCCGAGACGGGCTACGGTCTGGTGACTGATGTCTGCCTCAAGCGGAAGATCCGCAACTATGTCGAGACCCTGAAAGAGGACGAAAAAGGCTATCGTATCTACATCAAGGACGGCGTTCCCCTCAACCGCAGCGACGCCGAGGCCATCAGCACGCTGGGCATCGACCCCGACCTGAAAGCTGCCAAAAAGGCCGACCCCGACATCGATGCCAAGCTGCGGGACTATATGTGTGAGAACTACTTCGACATCCGCACCTTCGGTGCTGTCATGACCACCTTCGTCAAGGGTGCGCTGAACTGCGGTCAGGTGCGCGGCCCCGTCCAGCTGAGCTTTGCCCGCTCGGTAGACCCCATCGTCCCGCAGGAAGTCACCATCACCCGCGTGGCCATCACTACCGAGGCCGATGCCGAGAAGAAGGGTACTGAGATGGGCCGCAAGCACATCGTGCCTTACGCCCTCTACCGCGCCGAGGGCTATGTTTCGGCCAACCTCGCCCGGAAGACCACCGGCTTCTCCGAGGATGATTTGAAACTTCTGTGGACTGCCATTCTGAACATGTTCGAGAACGACCACAGCGCTGCCCGGGGCAAGATGGCCGTGCGGGAGCTCATCGTGTTCAAGCACGATTCTGAGCTGGGCAATGCCCCGGCCTATAAGCTCTTCGACTCCGTCGCCGTCCAGCGCAAGCCCGATGTGGACGCCGCCCGCAGCTACCGCGACTACACCGTCACGGTGGCAGACACTCTGCCGGAAGGAGTCACCTGCGAGAGGCTGTCCTGATGGGCGGCGCAGACGACTGGCTGCCCCTGTCGGGCATCCAGCACTTCTGCTTCTGCCGCCGCCAGTGGGCGCTCATCCATCTGGAACAGCAGTGGGCGGAGAACCGCCGCACCGTCGAAGGCCAGCTCGACCACGCCCGCTGCCATGACACAAACCAGACCGAACGGCGCGGCGGCCTGCTCATCACCCGAGGGATGCAGGTGGTCAGCCGTCGGCTTGGCCTGAGCGGAAACTGCGATGTCGTCGAGTTCCGGGCCGACCCGGAGGGCATCCCCCTGCAAAGCACGGAAGGGCTTTGGAAGCCCATGCCTGTCGAGTACAAGCATGGCCGCGCCAAGGCCAGCGACGCTGATCGGCTGCAGCTCTGCGCACAGGCCATGGCGCTGGAAGAGATGCTGGTGTGCAGCATCCCGGAGGGTGCGCTCTTCTACGAGGAAACGCGGCGGCGGGAGGTCGTGCCGCTGACCGAAGAACTCCGCCAGACCACCCAGAAGATGGCCGATGAGATGCACGCCTATTTTGCCCGGGGCTATACCCCCAAGTCAAAGCCCGGCACTCACTGCAACGCCTGCTCCCTCAAAGAGCTCTGCCTCCCCGTGCTGTATCAGCGTGCCGACCCGAAAGCCTATCTCCGCGCCCATCTGGACGAGATGCAGGAGGCCGCGCCATGAGAAAGTTTTTGAACACGCTCTACGTCCTCAACAAGGACGCCTACCTTTCCCTCGAGGGGGAGAACATCGTCCTGCTCTGCAACAAGGCTGAAATTGGCCGGGTCCCGCTCCACACGCTGGAAGGCATCGTCTGCTTCAGCTATCCCGGCGCAAGCCCTGCCCTGATGGGTAAATGCACCAGCCTCGGGGTCGATTTGAGCTTTTTCAGCCCGCAGGGCCGCTTTCTGGCCCGGGCCGTGGGCGAAGAGCGGGGCAACGTCCTGCTGCGGCAGACCCAGTACCGCATCGCAGACAGCGAGGCAGAGAGCTGTCTCTATGCGCGCAATTTCATCCTGGGCAAAGTCTATAATGCCCGCTGGGTGCTGGAACGGGCCACCCGCGACCACCCCCAGCGGGTGCCGGTGGAACAGCTCAAGCACACCAGCGCCCAGCTGGCGGCGGCGCTGCCCCTCATCGAGCAGTGTGACGACCTCGACCAGCTTCGCGGTCTGGAGGGCGAGGCGGCACAGCGGTATTTCGACTGCTTTGATTCGCTCATCCTGCAGCACGATGATTTTTCTTTCGCAGGCCGGAGCCGCCGCCCGCCACTGGACAATACCAATGCCCTGCTCTCTTTTGCTTATTCGCTTCTGGCCTCCGACTGCACGGCGGCTCTTCAGAGTGTGGGCCTCGACCCCTACGTCGGCTTTCTCCACCGCGCCCGGCCCGGGCGCAGGAGCCTCGCCCTCGACCTCATGGAAGAGCTGCGTGCAGTTTATGCCGACCGCTTCGTGCTCTCCTGCATCAACCAGAAAATCATGACGCCGAAGCATTTCCAGAAGCAGGAGAACGGGGCCGTCCTTCTCACCGATGAGGGCCGCCGCGCCTTTCTGGGCGGGTGGCAGACCCGCAAGCAGGAGACCATCACCCACCCGTTCCTGAACGAAAAGCTTCCGTGGGGCCTCGTGCCTTATGTGCAGGCTCTGCTTCTGGCCCGCACCCTGCGGGGCGATATGGAGCTTTACCCGCCATTTTTCTGGAAGTGAGGGATGTGTATGCTGGTCCTTATCACCTACGACGTCAATACCGAAACTCCTGCCGGGCGCAAACGTCTGCGCAAAGTCGCCAAGCGCTGTGTGGACCACGGCCAGCGGGTGCAGAACTCCGTGTTCGAGTGTCTGCTGGATGCCGCGCAGTATGCCGTTCTCAAGGCGGAGCTGACGTCTCTCATCGACCCTGCGCTGGACAGTCTGCGCTTCTACCAGCTGGGCAACAACTATAAGAGTAAGGTGGAGCATATCGGCGTTCATCCGCCCTTCGAGCAGGACGGCCTGCTGTTGTTCTGAGTTTCCCGCCCCGGTGCGAAGGACGAGTTCTCAGCATTTTTCCGGCACCTTCGCACCGGATTTTTGTGTCATTTTGCATGATTTGGATAGCTCTTTGACCCGTTGTAAATCAAGGCTCTTCTAAATTCGTGCAGAATGTTGTATAATTTGTTTGAAAATAGAGATTTTGTCTCTGTTTTTGCTGTCGCCCTCCTCGCGGAGGGCGTGGATAGAAATTTGCGATTGGTTTGACTGCGGCTTTGTCCATCCCGTCGCCCTCCTCGCGGAGGGCGTGGATAGAAATATCGTGGTTACAGAGAGTGCCGCCGTGTTGCCCGTCGCCCTCCTCGCGGAGGGCGTGGATAGAAATCAGACGGCTCTGGATGAGTGCATAGACGTCTGTTGTCGCCCTCCTCGCGGAGGGCGTGGATAGAAATTTTTTGCGCACGACCTTGAGGCAGGCCGTGCAGTAGTCGCCCTCCTCGCGGAGGGCGTGGATAGAAATAGCGTCTGCGGCTCAAAAGCTTTGGCGTCGGAGGTCGCCCTCCTCGCGGAGGGCGTGGATAGAAATCCTGCCACCGGCTCACATCGACGAACCGGTAGGGCGTCGCCCTCCTCGCGGAGGGCGTGGATAGAAATTTAGTCCGCTGGTATGTGCTCCCAATACTGCACGTCGCCCTCCTCGCGGAGGGCGTGGATAGAAATTCTTCCCGGTCTTTTACCACCGCTTTTGGAAGGCTGTCGCCCTCCTCGCGGAGGGCGTGGATAGAAATACGGCAAGCGGCCCACGGCGGAAGAGCTGCGGCCGTCGCCCTCCTCGCGGAGGGCGTGGATAGAAATAGGAGGTAGACGGGCTGCGCATCAAGCGGGACGACGTCGCCCTCCTCGCGGAGGGCGTGGATAGAAATCAAGATGGTGGACGAAAGCACCATACTCCCGCAGGTCGCCCTCCTCGCGGAGGGCGTGGATAGAAATAGATAGTTGAGATGAAAATATTTCAAATCGTGCGCGTCGCCCTCCTCGCGGAGGGCGTGGATAGAAATTGCGCGTATGTAGTGCTTGCCATGATATCCTCCGTCGCCCTCCTCGCGGAGGGCGTGGATAGAAATTTAAAAAAAGTGGGGCGGCTGTTGCCGCCCCATGTCGCCCTCCTCGCGGAGGGCGTGGATAGAAATGCTTTAAGGGCAACAGCACGCTGCTGGACTACCAGTCGCCCTCCTCGCGGAGGGCGTGGATAGAAATATGTTTCGGCCAGCACGTTCGCCGGTGCCACGGCGTCGCCCTCCTCGCGGAGGGCGTGGATAGAAATTCCAAAACAGACCGCGGCCGATACCAAAAAACTGGGTCGCCCTCCTCGCGGAGGGCGTGGATAGAAATTTATCTCCGAGGTCTCTGTCACTGTCAGAGATCAGGTCGCCCTCCTCGCGGAGGGCGTGGATAGAAATGCCACGGCGTGCCGTCACTGGGTTGGGATGGGCGGGTCGCCCTCCTCGCGGAGGGCGTGGATAGAAATCCTACCATTGCTGCGGCTGCCGCCCGCTGCTGCGGTCGCCCTCCTCGCGGAGGGCGTGGATAGAAATACAAAAGGGTCGCATGATTGTCCGGGATACCGCGTCGCCCTCCTCGCGGAGGGCGTGGATAGAAATACCTGACGTCCTCCACATAAAACCAGGATTGCGGGTCGCCCTCCTCGCGGAGGGCGTGGATAGAAATCGGACTGGCTTTATCAAGAGATGTGCCAGACTCGGTCGCCCTCCTCGCGGAGGGCGTGGATAGAAATTACTCGGACGGTCGGCGGGATGCCTACAAGGAGGTCGCCCTCCTCGCGGAGGGCGTGGATAGAAATAACTTGCCCCAGCCGCCCTGCTGCTGCACGATGGTCGCCCTCCTCGCGGAGGGCGTGGATAGAAATCTCCGGCACGGCCTGAAGATGCAGGGTGCGTACGTCGCCCTCCTCGCGGAGGGCGTGGATAGAAATAAGATGTCAGCTTTAACGCCTGTTGCCGCCCGCGTCGCCCTCCTCGCGGAGGGCGTGGATAGAAATAGCTGTGCATGGCCACCGGACTGAGAGTTTCCGACGGTCGCCCTCCTCGCGGAGGGCGTGGATAGAAATTCGTCTTTTTTTGCACGCTGCCGCTGCCCCGCCCGTCGCCCTCCTCGCGGAGGGCGTGGATAGAAATAGCGTGATCTGATATTTTGCAGAGTTTGCAAAGTAGTCGCCCTCCTCGCGGAGGGCGTGGATAGAAATGAAAAAAAGTACAAGGAGGTCACCGGGAAGAGCCGGTCGCCCTCCTCGCGGAGGGCGTGGATAGAAATGGGCCACGGACGACCACGGTGGCGGGGTACTCGGTCGCCCTCCTCGCGGAGGGCGTGGATAGAAATCCTCCAGTTCGGCGGTCAGGGCGGCAAGTTGCGCCGTCGCCCTCCTCGCGGAGGGCGTGGATAGAAATATCGCGGAGTTCGCCATGCAGAGCAATCTGATCAGGTCGCCCTCCTCGCGGAGGGCGTGGATAGAAATAATTACGCTACCTACTCGCAGAGCCTCGCCCGCATGTCGCCCTCCTCGCGGAGGGCGTGGATAGAAATAGAAAGCGGCAGCCGCTAATGAGACGGAGCTCGTGTCGCCCTCCTCGCGGAGGGCGTGGATAGAAATTCGTGCAGCAGCACCTCACACTGTTCGGGGTTGAGGTCGCCCTCCTCGCGGAGGGCGTGGATAGAAATTTCGATCTTCTCGCGCAGATGGAACGGCTCATAGGCGTCGCCCTCCTCGCGGAGGGCGTGGATAGAAATCGGCCAGCCTGACCCTCCAGACCCGCCGCAGAACGTCGCCCTCCTCGCGGAGGGCGTGGATAGAAATAAGCCCCACAGGCGGCACCACACCGGCAGCACGTCGTCGCCCTCCTCGCGGAGGGCGTGGATAGAAATTTGTCAGTCATCTCTCAGCCCTCCTCGCTCACGCCGTCGCCCTCCTCGCGGAGGGCGTGGATAGAAATCATGATGCCAGCAAAGCAGGTGCGGACGGGGTATGGTCGCCCTCCTCGCGGAGGGCGTGGATAGAAATAATCTATTCCTTCTCGAACACGCCTGACGAAATCAGGTCGCCCTCCTCGCGGAGGGCGTGGATAGAAATCTCAACAAGGAGGTCGTTGTTGACATCCACCATGGGTCGCCCTCCTCGCGGAGGGCGTGGATAGAAATCTTGGTGCGGCGGATCTTCTTCCAGCCTGCATCCGTCGCCCTCCTCGCGGAGGGCGTGGATAGAAATTTCATAACGTCATGGAACACCTCGGGCATATACGGGTCGCCCTCCTCGCGGAGGGCGTAGATAGAAATCAGCATTGCCAATACACAGCCTGCATCCGGCAAGACGTCGCCCTCCTCGCGGAGGGCGCAGGTAGAAATCGACACAAAAATATGGTAAACTCTTATTAAGTTGTTGCCATGCGCTCTCTAAGGAACTGAGTATTTTGACCTACAATTCCGTCTCTTAAAGACGTTGGTTGAAATCAGTTTGTGTTCCCCGGTGCATTCTTCGACTTGAAGTCGCTCCTATTTGAGGGGTGTGGATAGAATAACATAATAATCATATCGCGGTTCTCAAAGGCGTAACCAAGACGTCCTCTTCACCGAGGGCGCAGATAGAAATTGTCACAACCACGCCGGTCTTTTCAGCATCAAGGTTGCCCTCCCCGCAAAGGGTACGGATAGAAATCAGTTTCCACCTCGAATCGGGCATCGCCACAATTTTTCCAAAAAGGAGTTTTCCATGCATACCGTTCCCCTTACCCATCAGCTCGTCACCATCCAGGACGACTTTGACCTCGACAAGATCATCGAAAGCGGCCAGTGCTTCCGGCCGCAGAAACTGGCCGACGGGCGCTACCGTTTTCTTTCCGGCGGCTCACTCCTTTATCTGACTCCGCTGGGCGCTGGGCAATACGACGCTGCATGGTATGGCTCAGATTGGGAGTGCTGGGCCAACTACTTTGATTTGGGCCGGAACTATGCCGCGCTGCGGTGCAGCTTGGCGGGACAGAGCAACTATCTGGACAAATCGCTCGATTTCGGGCAGGGCATCCGAATCCTGCATCAGGATCCATGGGAAATGCTCATCACCTTTCTTATCTCCCAGCGCAAAAGCATTCCGGCCATCCGCACCGCCGTAGAACGCCTTGCCCGGTGCTGCGGCGAACCGCTCAGTGCCGAAGGCGATGAAGTCTTCCTCTTCCCCACCCCGCAGCAGCTCTGCGGCCTCTCTGGGGCGCAGCTGATGGGCTGTGGTCTGGGCTACCGCACCCGTTACATCCAGAACGCTGCCGCACAGGCTTCCAGCGGCACACTCGACCTCGGTGCTCTGGCAGCGCTGCCCGACGACGCTCTCTTTTCCCGCCTCCTCGAGCTGGACGGCGTCGGCAAAAAGGTAGCAAACTGTGTCTGCCTCTTTGGCTATGGCCGTACCGCGATGGCTCCCATTGATGTTTGGATACAGCGACTCATTGATGAGGAATTCGGCGGCCGCGACCCTTTTCCTTCCTATGGTCAGCAGGCTGGCATCGTACAGCAGTACCTGTTCTACTACAAGCGCAGCACCCGCCGCAGCGTCGCTCACAAAAAATAAAAAAGTTATTGACAACTCTCCTTTTGGCTGGTATAATAATATGCGTCGTCAGGAATGACACGCCAGCTATGGGGGATTAGCTCAGCTGGGAGCCCGGTTGGTATCAAAACGCACCCCCAGTCAGATAGTCCTGCGACAATCAAATTCCCAACAAAAAACTCCATCCAAGAGGTTCGCTTCTTGGATTTTATGGGGGATTAGCTCAGCTGGGAGAGCGCTTGCATGGCATGCAAGAGGTCAGCGGTTCGATCCCGCTATTCTCCACCATACAGTTCGTACTCGAACCCAATTCTTTATGAAAAAGGGTTCGGGTACGTTTTTTGTTTATCGGAAGTTCTGCGGAAGGACTACACAGAGCGTTAAACGAGCAAAGGCAGGGTATCACTATGACGGTGGTATCCTGCCTTTTGCTTTGAGGAATCAAGTTCGCTTTGTGCGAACTTGGTCGTCACCCTATATGACGCATTGGGGGCAATCGCTGTGTACGTGCGTACCGGGAGAGCGTGTACACCTCTGGCAAGGTGTAACACACTAGACTTTGTTCCAAAGTCTGTGTGCCAAGGGGCATAGCCCCTTTGGAATCCCTGCGGAGCGTGTACGCACGTACGCAGGGAACCGGCTAAATCTCTCTTATACAGATTGAAAATCAAACCGGTTATCGTTGTAAACGATTCGTAGAGTATCTTACGGCGAAAATAGCCGCGGTATTTCTTGATAATGGTTTATAGTCGTGCTATCTTGTAGTGGCAAGGAGGGAGCAAAATGGATTTACAGAAGTTTGGTACATTTATCGCCCAGTGCCGCAAAGACAAGAAAATGACACAATCTGACCTGGCCGCAAAATTGAATGTGACCGATAAAGCTATCAGCCGCTGGGAAAGAGGTGTGGGGTTCCCCGACATCAATACCATCGAGCCATTGGCCGCAGCTTTAGATGTCAGTGTTGCAGAACTTATGAAATCCGAAAGGATAGATGAATCAGAGATGTCTATCGCGATGAACAATGAAATTGTGAACAATGCGTTAAGCTTTGCGGAGAAGCAAATTCAGCAGGAGAGAAAAAGTGTTCTCTCAATTATTGAATGCCTTACAGTTGCCATAATTTTCATTCTATATCTGGATAATATCGGATGGCGGCTCGACACCTTTCTTTTTACAGTAGTGGGGATAATTCTCCCATTGATAGCAATCCTCTCGTTCCTTGTACTGCTGGGATACGCTATATACCGAAAGTGCAAAGGCCAGTCTTGCCACCAAACCTTTTTGATTGCCCTTGCCGGCTTGGGGATAGTTGCTCTGATATTTGGTGCCTTTATGCTGGCTGGAACTTTGGGGTTAGGCCCTGTGCCTCAGTAAACATAAGCAGGGTTTGGGGCAGGCACGCCCCAACAAGAGCACTTCGGAAACTCACATGAGTTGAAGAAGTGAAGTCCCGGATGGACAAGAAATTTTCAAGAATTGAAAATTTGTGGCCACGGGACGATTCTTGCTCTCAGCTTTTTCGCTGCGTTTCGCAATTTTCACATTTCAATCTGCTCGCAGATTGTTGACAAGCTGCGCTTGACCCGATACTATAAAGGCAAGTCGAATACACGCCAAGGAGGTGCAACCATGACCGCCGTGATCTACGCCCGCTATTCATCTGACAGCCAGCGAGAAGCGTCCATTGAAGGACAACTGCGCGACTGCAAGGACTACGCCGAGAAGAACGGCATCACCGTGGTCGGCACCT
>ERZ827126.841-NODE-841-length-36648-cov-4.448829_pt1 | contig 36648 bp, 30 predicted proteins | sample MGYA00519780_ERZ827126 | MGnify/ENA primary metagenome ERZ827126 (study PRJEB31778, sample SAMEA3449262) | human gut metagenome | biome: human gut; feature: human-associated habitat; material: faeces | place: United Kingdom | collected 2010/2012 ...
TGAGTCCCGAAAAGGTGAAGGCCAGCACCGAATAGCCGCCGCCGATCGAGAGCGAGAGACGCAGGTTGGCCAGCAGCGCGACGATCATCACGGCGATCGACTGATAGGCCAGAACGAAAAGCAGCGTTCCGGCGAGGATGATGCCGAGGCTGCCGTTGAGCGGCGTTCCCACGATCTTGAAGATGACGACCAGCATGACGAGCGACATGAGGAACATCGCGGCCGTGATCGGAAGCGTCTTGCCCGCGAGGGCCGCCGCGACCGAATCGCCGCCCGTGGCCAGCCATTCGCGCGAAGTGCCGTATTTCAATTCGGTTCCGATGGCGAAGATCGTGGCCATCACCGTGAAGATCATCAGCATCATCGGCATGAAGCTCGGCGAGAGGTAATAGCCGTAATTGATATGCGGATTGAAAAGTACGTGGCGGTCGAACCGTACGGGCATGAGCTGCGCCATAGCCTGCCGCTCGGTCAGTCCCTGCTTCATGAGCAGTTGCAGCTGGATGCCCGCCGAGAAGGTCGTCACGGCCGTCTGGATGTCTTTCGACAGCAGTCCGTTCACGGTAATATTGGTTCCCGAAATGTAATTCTCGATATGCGTCTGGCGGTTGCTCAGGATATCCTTCTCGAAAAACGCCGGAATCTGCACGATGGCCATGATCCGCCCTTCGCGCATCAGACGCTCGCCTTCGTCCATCGACTGCACTCCGTAGGAGACCAGCGCCGTAGGCGTGTCGTCGATCATCTGCGTCACCTTGCGCGAAAGGGCCGTGTGGTCCTCGTCGAGCACGGCTACCGGCACGTTGCGGATCGCCCCCTCGTTGAACAGCAGGGCGAAGAAGGCGAACGACGCCGCCGGGAGGAGGAGCATCAGCACGAAGTACATCGGCTGGTGCGCCAGCCGCCCCAGTTCCCGCCGCAGCACGGCTCCGGTATTTTCCAGCAGTCGGCGCATCGCTACCGCCCGATTTTATCCCAATCGACCAGCACGCTCATCCCCGGGCGCATATTCTCCGCGGCGGAGACGGGCCGGGCCTTCACGGCGAAGGTGCGGATGTCGAATCCGCCCTGCGTGCGGGTCGCCGCCCACGTGGCGAAATCGGCCTGCGGGGCTATGTAGGTCACCTCGAACTCCACATCGCGGTCGAGTGCCGGGACGAATCCCGTCATCCGCGTCCCGAGCTTCATGCCCGGGAGCAGCGTCTCCTTGACGTTGAATGTCACCCACATGTCCGACATGTCGAGAATGGCCACCACCGGATAGCCGCTGCCCACCAGCTCGCCCTCCTCGGCGATGACGGTCGAAACCTCTCCCGTCACGGGCGAGTAAACCATCGCGTCGCCGATATAGGATTCGACCTCGCTGACGGCCCCTTCGGCCTGCCGCACGCGTGCCGCGGCGGCCTCCTTGTCCTCCTTGCGGGCCCCGTCGGCGGCCAGGTCGTACTGTGCCTTGGCTGCGAGCGCCGTCGCCTCCATGGCCTTGTAGTTGGCTTCGGCTTCATCGAGCTTCTGTGCCGGGACCACTCCGTCGTCGTAGAGGTTCCGCACCCGTTCGTAGGTCTTGCGCGCCAGCTCCAGGCCGGCCTGCGCCTTCTCCCACATGTTCAGCGCTGCCTCGATCTGCTGGATGCGGGCTCCCGCCACGGCGGCGGCGTCCAATGCGGCCGCCGCGCTCTTCACGGCCTCGGCCTGCCGCAGCTTGGCTTCCAGCTCGGGTGTCGAGAGCATGTAGAGGAGCTGCCCCTTCTCCACGCGGTCGCCCTCCTCGACCTTCATTTCGTCGATGCGCCCGGGAACTTTCGAGGAGGCCTTGTAGGTCGTGCACTCCACCGTGCCCTGAATCAGCAGGGGCGTCCGTTTGTCGAGGTAACGGCTGATGAGTACGACCGAAAGGACGATGACCGCCGCGGCCGCCGTGATTCCGATTACGTTGTTTCGCTTCATATCGTTCGTTTTTTATTCTTGATCGAAAAGGATCACCCGTGCGTCCATGCGACGGGCGTAGGCCGCGAATTCGTCGCTGATGCCCGCGGCCTCGAGCAGTTGGGCCAGCAGCACGTCGAAATTGTAGGCCGCCTGCAGGCGTTCCGTGCGCACGCCCGCGAGATTCAGTTCGGCGTCGATCAGGTCCGTCGCGGACGACATGCCTTCCCGGAACGCCGAGTTCTTCATCCGCAGATACTCCTCGGCGAAGGCGAGCGAAGCTTCGATCGAGGTCATCTGGTTGCGGTAGTTCATCATCTGATTGTAGAGCTTCTCCACCAGCACGGCGATATCCTGCGACGCCTTGTTCTGCAACTCGCCGACGCGGCTCACGGTCTGCTTGGCCGCCGAATACTTGTATTCGCGGTTCAGACCGTCGAAGAGCTTGATATTGACGCCCACGCCCACGGCCCAGCGGGGTACGAAGCCGGCCACCTGGTAATTGTAGAACGATCCGCCGCCCATGGCCACCACCTGCGGCAGGAAAGCCGAACGCTGTGCGCGGACGTTCTCCTCGGCCAGCTGCCGTTTGAGCGACACCTCCGTGAGCAGCGGGTTGCGCGCCGCGGCCAGGTCCTGGTAATAGGCCGGCTCTTCGATCTCGCCGATGAGGAACAGCGCCGTGACGGGCCGCCAGTCGCTCTCGCGTCCCAGCGTGTTCGACAGCGCGCTGGAGAGGGTCTCCGCCTGCAACTTGGCATTGGCCAGCTCACGCTCCGCTTCAGCCATCTTGAACTCCACGTAAAGCCGTTCGCTGCGGGCGATCATGCCGTTCTTCTCGAGCACCCGGGCATCTTCCAGATGGCGTCTCACGCCGTCGGCCACCTGCTGCCGCACGGCCACGACCTGCGTGGCCAGCGCCAGCCCGAAATAACGTTCCACCAGTTCCGAGATCAGAGCGTTGCGCGTCTGGTTGCCCTGCTCCGCGGCCGTGCGTTCGTTGAGCCGTGCGGCGCGGTTGGCGGCGTTGATCTTGCCGCCCATCCAGATCGGAAGGGTCACCTCGCCGCCCACGAATCCCAGACTGCGGTCCTGCAACGTCAGGAACCAGTCGGCGTTCATCATCGGGTTCAGCAGCCCCTGGATCGAGGGGATCAGCTCCGGAGCGATCAGCCCGCTGCCCAGAATCTTGCCCACCAGGTCGTTCACGGGGGTTTTCAGGTCGTTGAAATCGAATCCTATGTCTTTGCCCAGATAGGCGTAGGCTCCCGTCAGGTTGATCTGCGGCATCCGCAGGCCGATGGCAGCCCGGCGCTGCTGCTGCGCGGCACGCTCCTCGTAGGCCGCCGCCTTCATCGCGGGATTCTCCGTGAGCGTGACGGCGATCGCTTCGTCGAGCGTGATGGCACGTCCGGTCTCCTGTGCCGGAGCGTATGCCGCCGCGGCCAGAGCTGCTGCCGTCACGGCGATCTTGATGCTGATTTTCATACCGTTCATTCGTTTACGAGGCAAATATAGGTGTTTTTGCGGGATTCTGTTCGGCTATGCGCACTTTAGGACAGTTTTATGTCTTTACGGAAACAAAATGCGCCTTTTTCACCGCCACAGATGGGCGTTTACGGCCCGCACTTCCTCCCCCAGTTCCGGGTAGCAGCGGACGTCGAGCCCCGCCTCGCGCAGCATGAGGGCTCCGCGGCAGCAGACGAACCGGTCGGGTTCGTAGAGTGCGAAGGCCACGCGGGCGAATCCGTGGCGCAGGATGAGCTGCGTGCAGCTCTCCGGTTCGCTGGCCCGCTGCGAGCACGGCTCCATCGAGGACCAGATCGCGGCGCCGCGCAGCTCCGCACCGGCTGCGAGGGCTTTGGCTATGGCCTCCTGCTCGGCGTGGTGCGTGGCCGACGTTTCGTGCGTGTAGCCCGTGAAGCGCCGCCCGTCACACGTCCGGATCACCGCCCCGACGCAATAGGAAGTTTCGCTGGGCGTGCAGCGGCGGCTCTCCGCGATCGCCTCGCGCAATCCGGCCAGATCCTCGGCTGTCGTATCCTCATGCAGCGTGCAGAACGCAATCTCCATGCCGTCGATACTCTCCCGGCGGCACGGTGCCGCAGCGGGCGGCTCGAAGCGGAATCGCGCCCCGCCCCGTCCGCTGCCGAGCGCGAGCCGCGGATTGACCGCATAGCGTACTTCGTCGGCCAGCCCTTCGCCGAGGAAGAGGCCGAGCGTCTGCGCACCCCCTTCGACCAGCAGGCGGCGAATGCCCCGCTTCTCGAGTTCGGTGACGATCCGGGCCGCTGTCACGGGTGCTCCTTCGCTCGAAATGACCGTTGCAACCGCTTCCAGTACAGGAATGTCGTACGGCGAGAATACATACCGGTCCGCATCGCCCTCGGTGAAAAACCGCAGCGACGGATCGAGACGGCCGGAACGGGTCACGACCGCCTTCGACAGGTCGGGCCGCAGGCCGCGTGCCGCCCGGCGGGCGCGTTCGGCGTCGTCGCGCAGCGACAGCGCCGGATTGTCCCGGCGCACGGTTTCGGCCCCCACCAGGATGGCGTCGCAGCCGGCGCGCAGCCGCAGCACCGCCGCCCAGTCCCCGGGCGTCGAGATCACGAGCCGCCCGGGCCCGTTGTCGTCCAGATAGCCGTCGGCCGTGACCGCGGCGGAGAGTATCACTCGCATCGTTTCAGGGTTATGAGCGTGATTTCGGGACGGGCGCCCAGCCGCATGGGGTATCCCACGCAGCCCGTGCCGTCATTGACATAGAGCGTCCGCCCGGCGGAATCGTTGTAACGGCCGCTCCAATGCGTGTAGAGGAGTGCCGCGGGCGACCAGCCGCGGCCCCCGAAGCGGATCTTGCACTGCATGGCGTGCACGTGTCCCGAGAGGGTCAGGTCGCCGTATCCGGCTGCCGTGATCTGCTCCCAAAGTTGCGGCACGTGTGCCAGCACGATGCTGTAAAGTCCCTGCGGAACGCCTGCGAAGGCGCGCCGGAGTCCCGTGGCAGGCAGATGACGGTCGTGCCGCTGCTCGCTCAGCGCCGGGTCGAACGAGAGCCCCGTGAGGGCGATGCTGTCGCCGCCGCGGCGCAGATAGACGGTCTCGTCGTCCAGCACGCGCCACCCCATCGCCCGTTGGCGCGCGATCACCTCGCGCAGACTTTCGGCTGCCGGATGGCGCAGCGAGTCCTTGATGTATTTGCCCACGTCGTGATTGCCCGTGACGGAGTAAACCGGGGCTTCGATGCGGCGGAGCAGCCGCACGGCCGTGCTGTCCAGCTCCGAGGCGCGTATATTGACCAAGTCGCCCGTGAAAAGCACCAGGTCGGGCCGCAGGGCGTTCACGCGGTCTGCAAGACGCGTCAGCTCCCGCCCGGGCGAGACGATCGTCCCCAGATGGATGTCCGAGAGCTGCACGATGCGCAGCCCGTCGAAAGTCGCGGGCAGCGCCGGGGAACACACCTCCGTCCGGCTGACGCGCAAGCTCGTACGGCCCGCCGTGACCCCTATCACGAGTGCGGCGAACACCGCGGCTGCGGCGGCGAGACCCGTGCGGCGCAGTCCGAAGAAGTTGAAGGCGTAGAAGGCCAGACGCGGCAGCACGGTCGCCATCCAGACCCAGAAAAGCCACATCGAAGCCATGACGACGGGCGTCGGGTTGTCGCGGCAGAGAAGTCCCATGCCGACGACCGCGAGCGGCAGCGCGTCGGTCGCCGCGGCCCATGCGAGCGAGAGCCGGCGAAGCCGCGCACGGCGTGCGCGGCGGAAGTGCAGCCAGTCGGCGGCCGCAGCCGCCAGACTGAACAGAAGAATCAATCCCAGCAACATAACTATTTCCTTTCGGGTCTGAATTTCGCTCCGCGGCCTTGGCGGCGATTTCGCCGCCCGGTTCCACCGCCGGAAAGAAACGGAGGTTTTTCCCGTGCAAAGATAGCGAAATTCGGGATTTTTCCCTCCGCGGTTTTGGCATACGAGTTGCGGGCACGTCGCCGGAGACCGGGACTGCCCGATGCGGTCCGGGTCCGTTCACCGAAAACAGTCGTTCAGCCTATGACACCATTCCGATTCCGGGCCGTACCGGCGCTGCTGGCCGCCCTCCTCGCCGCTCCGGTCGCGGCACAACCCTCCCGGACCTCTTCCCGGCCGGACGGGGAGAATCCGGCCGCGGCCTTCGCCGCATCGCACAGTCCCGCGACAAGCGGCCGCCACCGCACCTCCGAAGAGGAAGACGCGCGGCGCGACCATGCCGAAACGCACCGCCGGGGATTCCAGCAGCACGACCGGCCGCAGTTCGTCTTCTCCTCGAAGGAGAACCGCTTCTCTTTTTCGCTGGGCGGATTCGTCGCCCTGAGGGCCGCCTACGATGCGGGCGGCATCGTGGAGAACATCGACTTCGTGACCTACGACATTCCCGTCGCCGGGAACTATGCCACGCGGCAGAAACTCACGCTGGACGCCTCCACGTCGCGCCTCTTCCTGAAGGCGATCGCCAACACGCGGGCCGTGGGACGCGTGGTGATCTATCTCGACGGCGACTTCCGCGGAGGAGCCGCGAACAGCTACACGCCGCGTCTGCACTCGGCCTACGTCTCACTGCTGGGGCTGACCCTCGGACGCGACGTGACGACCTTCTGCGATCTCGAAGCGGCCCCTGCAACCGTCGATTTTCAAGGCCCCAATGCCTACAACTTCAACTTCGCCACGCTCGTCCGCTACGAACGCTCCTTCGCCGAAGGCCGACTCTCGTTCGGCGTGGCGGCCGAGATGCCCGTCGTGAGCGGTACGTACGGCGAAGGGTTCGACGCCATCCCGCAGCGCGTGCCCGACATTCCCTTTTATCTCCAATATGCCTGGGGCGGCGACCGTTCGAGCCATATCCGCGCTTCGGCCGTCGTGCGCAACATGTACCTGCATGACCTGACGCGGAAGAGCGACACCTCGCTCACGGGTTGGGGCGTGCAGTTCAGCGGCACGATCCGCTGCTGCGACCCGTTGCGGCTCTTCATGAACGGTGTCTATGGCAAGGGCATCACCCCCTACATCCAGGACCTCACGGGCTCGGGGCTCGACTTCACGCCCTGCCCGCGCGACGAAACGCGCATCCGGACGATGCCGATGTGGGGCTGGCAGGCCGCCGCACAGATCGCCCTCACGCCGCGTCTCTTCCTTTCGGGCGGCTATTCGACCGTCCGCGTGCAGCGCAGCCACGGATTCTACGCCGCAGACGAATACAAACGCGGACAGTACGTCTTCGGCAATGTTTTCTACACGATCGCGCCGCGCTGCAAAGTGGCCGGGGAGTACCTCTACGGCTCGCGCCGCGACATGGCGGCGGGCAAAGGGCACGCCAACCGGGTCAATGTGATGCTGCAATACGGCTTCTGACGGGAAACGGCTGTTTTTTCGGGCGGTCCTGCGGCGGATCGCCCGTTTTTCGTATCTTTGTCCCGCAGGGCGGAACACACCGTTCCATGCGGCGAGAACGACATCGAAACAATATGGAATTTCTGACGCAACACAACCTCACGGGACTGGCCATCGGACTGGGCACGTTCCTCATCATCGGCATCTTCCATCCGTTCGTCATCAAGGGCGAATACTATTTCGGGGTGCGCATCTGGTGGCTGTTCCTTCTGTCGGGCATCGGGGCGATCGCCGCCTCGGTCGCCGTGCGCGAACTGTTCTGGTCCACGCTGCTGGCCGTCTGGGGCGCTTCGTCGCTCTGGGGTATCGGCGAACTGTTCGAACAGCGCAAGCGGGTCGAGAAAGGATGGTTCCCCCGCAATCCGAAACGGAAATCCTGACCTGCACCCGCCATGCGGCTCAGAATGCGACATACGCTGGCCTGCCTGCTGTTCGCGGCGGTCTGCTGCACCCCTGCCGGCGGACCTCCCCGGCAGCGGCCTGCCGTTCCGCCGCCCCAGCGCGTGCGGATGCTTTTCGGCGGCGACGTCATGCAGCACCTCCCGCAGGTCGAGGCCGCGCGCAGCGGCGAAGGGTTCGACTACACGCCCGTGTTCGCCGCCCTCGCCCCGCGGATGCACGCCGCGGACCTCGCGGTGGTCAATCTGGAGACCACGCTGACGCGGAGCGGCCGCTACACGGGCTATCCGCTCTTCCGCTCCCCAGCGGAACTGGCCGACGCCCTGCGCGGAGCGGGCGTGGATGTCGCGCTCTTGGCCAACAACCACTGCTGCGACGGCGGCGCGGAGGGCATCCGCACGACGATCCGCGAGCTGGACCGCTGCGGCATCCGCCACACGGGGGTCTTCGCCGACAGCGCCGACTACCGGCGGAATCATCCGCTGCGCATCGAACATTGCGGCCTGCGGATCGCGCTGGTCAATTACACCTACGGCACGAACGGAATGCCCGTGCCCGCGGGGACCGTCGTAAACCGAATCGACACCGTGCGGATGGCCGCCGATCTGGCGGCGGTGCGGCGCGAAGGGGCCGATTTCATCGTCGCCTGCATGCACTGGGGCAACGAATACGAGCGGCGGGAGAACGCCTCGCAACGCACACTGGCCGCCTTCCTGCGGCGCCACGGCGCGGATGTGGTGGTCGGCGGCCATCCGCACGTCGTGCAGCCGTGGCAGGCCGATTCGACGCACGTGGTGCTCTATTCGCTCGGAAACCTCGTCTCGAACCAGCGCCGCCGCTACACGGACGGCGGGCTGGTCGCCCGGATCGAAGCCCTGCGTTATCCGGACGGTCGTAGGAGCTACCGCCTCGAACCGCTTCCCGTATGGGTCGCTCTGCCCCGCTATCGCATCCTGCCGCCCGAGGCGGCCGACACCGCAGCCCTGCCCGATGCCTACGCCCTCTTCCGTCGCGACCTGCGCGAACTGACCGGAAAGGACTTATAGCCGTTCCGAATAGCCGTATCAATATTTCCGATGGCGATAATTTGCCGCACGTACCGGAATTTTCGTATCTTTGCATACACACAAACATCAAAAAAGATATGGAAAAGAGCATCAAAGGTACGCGTACCGAACAGAATCTGCTGAAAGCCTTCGCCGGCGAGAGCCAGGCCCGCAGCCGCTATGTCTTCTTCGCCAGCAAGGCCAAGAAGGAAGGATACGAACAGATCGCAGGCGTATTCGCCGAGACCGCGGAACAGGAGAAGGAGCATGCCGAACGTTTCTTCAAGTTCCTCGAAGGCGGTATGGTCGAAATCACGGCCAGCTACCCCGCCGGCAAGATCGGCACGACGCAGGAGAACCTGCTCGCCGCGGCGCAGGGGGAGAACGAGGAGTGGGACGTGCTCTACCCCGAGTTCGCTAAGGTGGCCGCCGAAGAGGGTTTCCCGGAGATCGCCACGGCGTTCCGGATGATCGCCACGGTCGAAGCGGAGCATGAAAAGCGCTATCTGAAGCTGCTGAGCCGCCTGACGGATGGCAACTTCTTCAAGCGCGACGGCAAGATCTGGTGGCAGTGCCGCAACTGCGGCTACGTGTGCGAGGCTTCGGAGGCTCCGCAGATGTGCCCCGCCTGCAAGCATCCCCAGGCCTACTTCGAGCCCAAGAAGGAGAACTATTGATCGGATTCCGTTCGGAGTCTCTCCTTGCAAGCGAACGGCCGCACCTTTTCGGGGTGCGGCTTTTTCGTCTTCGGACACGGTGTCGGCACACCGGATGTTTCCGCCGCCTCATGCCGCAGCCCGATTGCCCCGGCCGTATGAATCGTCTGATAAAAACGGTCGATGGAGTATCGGCGGCCGTTTTCGCGAGCGGGTGCGCCTATTCGTCAGCAGTCACGATTCCCTGCACGGCGAATGTCACGGGCTTGTCGGACGCACTGTGGCGCACGGCGATCTTCTTGAAGAAGGTTCCCGGCTGTTCGGCCGAGAAACGCACCGTAAAGAACACCTTCCCGCCGGGCTGTACGGGCTTGCGGTCGTATGTGACCTGCGTGCAGTCGCACGACGAGTAGGCCTCTACCACCACGACGGGCTTGTCCGAACCGTTCTTCGCTCCGACGCGCACCTCACGGCTCCCGCCGAGCGGGAGCTCGCCCAGATCGACCGTCCCGTCATCGAACAGCAGCACCTCGTCGGCATCCGTTTCGCGGCTCTCCATATCGACCGTCTCCTCCAGCGCGGCGAGGTTGGCCGTGGCCAAAGCCCGAGACCCGTCCGCTGCGCCACGACAGGAGACGAGCGGCAACAACAGCAGCAAAATCCAATGTCTGTCGATCATGGCCGTCAGTTTTCGGGAACATATTCCCCGTCGTGGGCGAGCATATTCTCCAATGTCGATTCGAACAAATTCCACATCGCATCGCCATTGAGCGGATTACCGATCAGTACGATCCGGTTGTTGCGATCCAGCAAAAACGATTGAAACCGCGTGTCGGCTAAAATCGGATCGTTCCTTCGGATGAACTCATTCGTCCGGTCGATAAAAACCGGAAACGGAAACGCATGCTCTTTTAAAGACTTCACGACATTATCGTATTGTCCTCTGCCAGGAGCGAAAAGAAGGATGGGCGTAAACCGGCCGGTCGAATCCTGCGTGAACAGACTCTCTGTCATGGCAAGACGGTTGATTTGGCACGAACTGCATCCCGTGGAATCGTAATAGATAATTTGCTTGATCGCTCCAATATGCCCGTCGGTCAGCGTATCGACCGATCGTCCCTCGCAGTAAACCTCCAGATCGGCAGGGATGCAAATTTCAATCTGGCTTAAACGCTGCAATTCTTTACGAGCCCGCATGCGGGAGCATCCGACGAGCATAAGTAAGCAGCATGAAAATATGATATGACGCATCCTTTTTCTTAGTTAGTTTTTTAATTTCAGACTTTTCCTAACTTTTGGAATGATAATGTCGAATTGCGAATATAAGCTGCCGACCATGGTTGTCTCGTAAATTTCGAGATTCGAACCGACAACTCTGGAAATATAACTGACTCGACTGTGTATATGGTTCTTTTTCCGATATTCTTGATTTTTGTCGATGAACAGCACAGTCTGCAATTTATTATCACAGACGAAGTGTTTCAATTCATCTAATAAACTGGAGATTCTCACATTCGACGTAAAATATGAAATCGAATTCAGGATTTTCCTCAATCTGTTTTCGCAGAAGTGGTATGTCTATCATTCGAAAACAATGCATATTACTAAGCGTTACAATTTTGGGCCGAGAATTTTTAAGGAAAGAAGAAACAGATAAATTCAGAGTCGAGTCGAGAGAAATAACCTGTTTGCACTCAGGTAATTTTACGTAATTTTGATTCGAACATCCAAATTCAAAAGCCCCCAAACATATCAAGCATATTATTCTTTTAAATGACATAGTACAATAAAAGAATTATCGGTATTATGATTAAATTCCGGAACTAATTCCGGATAAACTTTCTTGAAGTCCAAGATAGGCTGTGCCTCAGAAAGTATAATCAATGCAGATTTCTGAGTCAAAGCTTTTGTCGTTGAATAAAACATAGACAAAGCACCCCTGTGTTCCGATCTCAGCCATTTCCACTTATCCCGATGACAAATACCCAAACTGCTGAATGCAGCATCGCTATCATCTGCCATCTGAAAATCAACAGACAGAACCATATAGTCATCATTAACAAAGAATCGATCCATTATCGCAATATCCGATTGCATCAATTTTGTCGCAGCGGCTACTGGATCGTTGTTTTCAAAGTATGATCGGGGCACATTATAACGCCCAAAATCAAAAGATATAAATGTATGAGCATTTCCGGTTGAGTCGATTTTAAAAATATCGCTACGTAAAGTTTCTCGAATAAGCAAATCCCCTTTATATGGAATAAAAACGGAACTTTCTTCGGTTAGGGGTATAATTTTCGATACGGGGAGATATTTTTCGATAATTTTACCCTTCATATCCATTTTTACAATTCGGGCCGGTATCTCTCCTGCATTCCCGACATAGCCCCAGTAACCATCTTGAACCTTCAATAAGTCTAACGGTGCATATTGAATAGGCTCCTTTTTTACAAAGGTTCCGTTTATATCAAAATAATATAAAGCCTTATTATGGCAGGAGTAAACAGCAACTAAAGAATCAAGTAATTGAACATGATCTATACCAATGTATTCGTTTCCGCTTCTGCCAAAAGCCTTAATCGAGCTGATATATTGACCTTGAGCGTTGAATATATCAATGCGTTTACGACGGATCGCATCTATGATATAAAATCTATTATTATCATATATTACATTACTCTCGGTATCTATAATCACATCTTCAGGACCTTCTAATGGAATAATTTCCAAAGACGAGAATAGTTCATCCGGAGATGTTTGACAAGATTTGTCATTCGGATTATATTTTACAATATTATGAGACGTATCCTCTTTTTTATTACACGCAACTGTAATCAATAATAGTGTAACAAATAATAAAATGTTTTTCATAAATATCATTGTACCAGTAAATAGTCCAAGCATACACTTGGGCTACTGCAAATTTAACGATCTACATAACACGGGGCATTCAAACAACGAGTCGGAGAAACAGGTTTCATTCCATAGATCCTCCTGAACAATATCTGCTCATAGTAAGCCATTTAGAAGTGATAGATTCCCTTGGATCCAATGATTCATCCTGTGCCAAAGCCTCGATATTGGCATTCAGCAGATCGAAAGGATCCGGCCGGTAGTTTGCCGTACAGGCAGTCACGGCCGCGGCAGCCATCATGAGACGGCATCCGCAAAAATCTGTTTCTCTTTAATACATGAAAATTTCAGGTTAAAAAGTTCGTAGTTTTTCTCGAATTTTACAGTTTATGTGAAATAATCCGCAAAATTCACTCTAAAGTTATATTTTTTTTGAAGAAAAGTACAAATATTTCGACAAAAAAAATTCTTATATAAAACGAATACAACCCCATATTGTTTCTTACGGAAGTTGCACAAAAAAGACACCGGGTGATCCGGTGCCTTTGCTTTTCGGGTTGCAACCGGTCGAATCCTGCGTGAACGGGCTCAAGACGGTCGATTTTGGCCCGAAGTTACAGATATCAATTACATTAATCCAAATTAGTGCGGGCTATTATTGCTTCTTGTTTATCGTTTAATATGACGGTATATAGATCATGGTCATCAGGGGTAATAGCCATACATAAAAATCTCCGATCCGTTTCGTATATTTTAATTAAATCCCCCTTGTAATTAAATTTTAATAAATAATTATTATCGTCTGCCGCTCTATTGGCTATTGTATTATTGTTAAAAGCAACATAAACATAATTATTAGTGGCATATATATTTTTAATACCACGTATATCCGATTGGTAAATCTGGAAATCACTCTTACTTACCCGCTGACGTATTTTATCAAAAATCTCTTTTCTATTAATAGTATAGTATTTGTATTGATATAGACTATCGCTTTTTATATCAAAGAATCGAATCTCGCCAGTAAAGGAAGAGGCTAATACTAATTTATCTTGGATTGTAGCTATATGACTTTGCCCCAACCTATAACGCATTGAAGGATCAGAAATTGTCTTTATGAAATCTGCACAAGGATTATAAGACGCAATTTCATCTCCTTTACTATTATAATGTTTCAAAAGGCCATCTTGGAAAAAACCGCCAACGAAATAACTAGAATCACGCGATAGATATATACCCCGATCTGTTCCAAAAGGAAGTTGTATATGTGCCGTGCAAAGTAAAGGATTTTCAGAAGAAAGGTCCAAAGAAAAATGTCTGAATACTGCTTTTTGGCGATCTAAAACAACCAAATTATTTTCAGAAAAACTCACGTCAATTGGACCGATCACTTCATTTGGACCTCGTCCTTCATGAAGTGTGCTGAATAATGAGTCTTTATTTGCTAAATTATAGACGGTAATAAATTTACCCTTAATAAAATCAGATATGAATAATAAACTATCTTTAATACACAATTTAGAAGGATTCCCCAACAGATAGTGCATGTCCATTTGTTGCAGGGTAATGTTTTGACATAATGCATTTTTGATTTTTATATCTTCAAAGGTGTTTTTATTTTCTTGGGTGCATGCACCCAAGAAAATAAAACAAACAAAAATGGCAGAATATAAATGTCTCATATATAGAAAAATTATACATTATAATAGAATGTGAGATATCCACCATATGCTGGAATAAATGTTCCACAATAGTCTCCTGTACAAATAAACTTATCGACACAACAATCAACAACTGGCTTACCTGATTCTCCTGGTTCCAATGTTTCATCCTGCGCCAAAGCCTCGATATTGGCATTCAGCAGATCGAAAGGATCCGGTCGGTAGTTTGCCATATAGGCAGTCACAGCAGCGGCAGCCATCAATACGACGGCACCCGCAAAAATCAGTTTCTTTTTCATACATGAAAATTTTAGGTTAAAAAGGTTGTAGTTTTTCTCGAATTTTACTGTCGCTGTAAAGCAATCCGTAAAATTCGATCTAAAGTTATATATTTTCTGTTTGAAAATACAAATATTTCGACAAAAAATTCTTGCATAAAACACACTGCATGTATCAATGTAATTAAAAGACCTCTAAAATGCGGACAGATTCACATATATAATAAAAATATTTATAATCATCCTTTGTGGAAACTGCATAAAAAGACACCGGGTGATCCGGTGTCTTCGCTTTTCGGTCCGAAGCCGCCATACGATCCGGCGGTCTGAATCCGCTGTCTGGGAAGGAAGTCCGGCCGATGCGCGTGCGAAACGTCCCGTCGGTCCTGAAGTTACCGCGGACGGAGCCTTCGTACCGGGGGGGGCACGTCCCCTTCCCTCTTCGGGGCGACAGCCTCTTCCGGTATGGCTGGACTGCCGCCGTATCCTGAGACCCGCGCGGAGCCGAATAATTCCGCCGCAGGGGCCGAAAATCCGGAAATTCGTCGTATCTTTGTCCGAATCGTTCCGGCGAGCCGCACGGTGGTGGCGGATCCGCCCTGCGCGGAACCAGCGGGAGGGGCATCCCGGGGCGGCGGAAAGAAAATACAAACGCAAACGATATATGGCAGACGAAAAAATCATCTTTTCGATGGTCGGCGTGAGCAAGACCTTCACCAACCAAAAACGGGTGTTGAACAACATCTACCTCTCTTTTTTCTACGGCGCGAAGATCGGCATCATCGGTCTGAACGGCTCGGGTAAATCGACGCTGATGAAGATCATCGCCGGCATCGACAAGAACTTCGAGGGCGAAGTGGTCTTCTCGCCGGGCTACACGGTGGGCTACCTCGAACAGGAGCCCAAGCTCGACGACGAGAAGACCGTCCGCGAGGTGGTCGAAGAGGGGTGTGCCGCCACGGTGGCGCTGCTCAAGGAGTACGAAGAGATCAACACGAAGCTCTGCGAGCCGATGTCGGACGACGAGATGGCACGGCTCATCGAGCGTCAGGGCGAGCTGTACGAAAAGATCGACCACTGCAACGGCTGGGAGCTGGACAGCGTGCTCGAACGCGCGATGGACGCGCTGCGCTGCCCCGACCCGGACCAGCCCGTCAAGCACCTCTCGGGCGGCGAGCGCCGCCGCGTGGCCCTGTGCCGCCTGCTGTTGCAGCAGCCCGACGTGCTGCTTCTGGACGAGCCGACGAACCACCTCGACGCCGAGTCGATCGACTGGCTCGAGCAGCACCTCCAGCAGTACAAGGGCACGGTGATCGCCGTGACGCACGACCGCTACTTCCTGGACAACGTGGCGGGCTGGATTCTCGAGCTGGACCGCGGCGAGGGCATTCCCTGGAAGGGCAACTATTCGGGATGGCTCGACCAGAAGACCAAGCGCATGGCCATGGAGGAGAAGCAGGAGTCGAAGCGCCGCAAGACGCTCGAACGCGAGCTGGAGTGGGTGCGCATGTCCCCGTCGGGACGCCATGCCAAATCCAAGGCGCGTCTTTCGGCCTATGACAAACTGATGAACGAGGATACGAAACAGAAGGAGGAAAAGCTCGAAATCTTCATTCCGAACGGTCCGCGTCTGGGCGACGTGGTGATCGAGGCGCACGACGTCTCGAAGGCTTTCGGCGACCGCGTGCTGTACGAGCACCTCGAATTTTCGCTGCCGCCCGCCGGCATCGTGGGCGTGATCGGTCCCAACGGGACGGGCAAAACCACCCTTTTCCGGATGATCATGGGGCTGGACACTCCGACGAGCGGTTCGTTCCGCGTGGGGCCCACCGTCAAGCTGGCCTACGTGGACCAGCAGCATAAGTCGATCGACCCCGAAAAGAGCGTTTTCGAGGTGATTTCGGGCGGCGCGGACCTCATCACGCTGGGCAACCGGCAGGTGAACGCCCGGGCCTACGTGGCGCGGTTCAACTTTTCGGGCGCCGATCAGGAGAAGAAGTGCGGAATGCTCTCGGGCGGCGAACGCAACCGGCTGCATCTGGCCCTCGCGCTCAAGGAGGAGGGTAACGTGCTGCTTCTGGACGAGCCGACGAACGACATCGACGTCAATACGCTCCGCGCGCTGGAGGAGGGCCTGGAAAACTTCGCGGGCTGCGCCGTGGTGATCTCCCACGACCGCTGGTTCCTCGACCGCATCGCCACGCACATCCTTTCGTTCGAGGGCGACTCGAAGGTGGTCTTCTACGAAGGCTCCTACTCGGAGTACGAGGCGTGGAAGAAGGCGCAGGGCGGCGACACGGAGCCCCATCGGGTGCGTTACAAAAAATTGATGGCTTGATAAAATGCGTATTGCAGCCTTTTTCCTGCTCGTCTTGGGGCTTTCCTCATGCGGGATGCCGGCAAACCGTCCGGTCGATGCGTTTGTCTGGGACAAACTCTGCGCCCACGAAGATCCAGACCATGTGGAACCGGTCGGGAAGTGCGATCTCGACGAATTTCTCGTCGAGATGGAGCGGTTTCCCTGGCATGAGCAGGCGCGCGAGGCTCTGAAGTTCAGGAAAAACTCCCCCACCCTTTCGGTGACGGATTTGAAGACCGACCGTTCGTTTTTCATTTCGTCCGCTGTGGACGACAACGACCGGTTGGGATATTTCGTCGGATATATCTATCCCGGGGAGCAGGGAACGCGAGCACGGCGCTACGTGAGCATGTATGAGGTCGAACAAATGGAAGCGATCCGCGAAATAGTCGTCCTGTTCTTCCGCCGTGACGAGGCCGCATTGAAGCGCCTGCTCGGGAAACAACCCAAATACATGGACACACGGGATAACGCAGGTTGGGAAAAATACCTGAAAATGAAACAAAAATTTATGTAATATGGCACAACAGAAACCTTCGATACCCAAAGGCACGCGCGACTTCTCCCCCGCGGAGATGATGCGCCGCAACTACATTTTCGACACGATCCGGCAGGTGTTCCGCACCTACGGTTTCGCACCGCTCGAAACCCCCGCGATGGAGAACCTCTCGACGCTGCTGGGCAAGTACGGCGACGAGGGCGACAAGCTCCTGTTCCGGATTCTCAACTCGGGCGACTACGCCGCGGGCCTTTCGGACGGGGAGCTGCGCAGCGCCTCGCACATCAGCGAAAAGGGGCTGCGCTACGATCTGACCGTCCCCTTCGCGCGCTATGTCGTGCAGCATCAGGGCGAACTGACCTTCCCTTTCAAGCGTTACCAGATGCAGCCCGTGTGGCGTGCCGACCGTCCGCAAAAGGGGCGTTACCGCGAATTCTACCAGTGCGACGTGGACGTGATCGGCACGCGCTCGCTGCTGTGCGAGGTGGAGCTGGTGGAGATCGTCGAACGGGTCTTCGCGGCACTGGGCATCCGCGTCGCGCTGAAGATGAACAACCGCAAGATTCTCTACGGCATAGCCGAAGCCATCGGCCATGCAGACAAGATGACGGACATCACCGTGGCCATCGACAAGCTCGAGAAGATCGGGCTGGAGAACGTGCGGGCCGAACTGCTCGGACGGGGACTTTCGCCCGAGGCGATGGACCGGCTTCAACCGATTCTCGAGCTGAGCGGAGACAACGACTCGAAACTCGCGCAGTTACGCGACGTGCTGGCCTGCTCCGAAACGGGTCTGAAAGGCATCGAGGAAATGCGGACCGTCTTCGACTGCGTGGCCCGGCTGGGGCTCGCGATGCCCGTCGAGCTGGACCTCTCGCTGGCACGCGGACTGAACTACTACACCGGGGCGATCTTCGAGGTCAAGGCCCTCGACTTCGCCATCGGATCGATTTCGGGCGGCGGCCGTTACGACGATCTTACGGGCATCTTCGGAATGCCCGACGTGTCGGGCGTCGGCATCTCGTTCGGCGCGGACCGCATCTACGACGTGATGACGGGCCTCGGCCTCTTCCCCGCCGAACTGAACTGCTCGACGCGCGTGCTGTTCACGAATCTCGGCGAGGCGGAGCAGGCCGCCGTGCTGCCGCTGTTGCGCTCCGTGCGCGATGCGGGCGTTCCGGCCGAGATCTACCCCGATCAGGCCAGGATGAAGAAACAGATGGAGTACGCCAACCGCCGCGGCATTCCGCTGGTGGCCATCGTCGGCTCGGAAGAGCTGGCCGCAGGCGTCGTCACGCTCAAGGACATGCGGACGGGCGACCAGCGGCAGGTCCCCTTCGCCGAGGTGGCCGGCGCCGTGAAATAGGCGGCCGCGCCGCCGGACAAAAACTGACCGAGATGCTCAAACCGTTATCGGCTCTGCTCGCCCTGCTCTGTGCGCTGCCTCTGGCGGCGCAGGACCGGGCGGACGTGGAGCAATTGCAGAAATTCGCCCGGGTGTACCGCTACCTGACGGAACTCTACGTGGACGACGAGGACATGGCTCCCGTCGTCGAGGGGGCCATTGCGGGCATGCTCGAACGGCTCGACCCCCATTCGGCCTACCTCACGGCCGAGGAGATGCGGAGCGTGCGCGAGAGCATCGACGGGGAGTTCAGCGGAATCGGCGTGGAGTTCAACGTGCTGCGCGACACGATCATCGTGGTGAACACCGTCGCCGGAGGCCCTGCCGAACGCGCCGGAATGCGGGCCAACGACCGCATCGTGCGTATCGACACGACGGAGGCCGTGGGCTTCACGCGCGCCGACGTGCCGAAGCACCTGCGCGGCAAGACCGGCACGAAGGTCGCGCTGGAGGTCGTGCGCCACGGCGTTCCGGAGCGGCTGCGCTTCACGCTCGTGCGCGACAGGATTCCGCTCAACACGGTCGATGCGGCCTATCGGGTCTCGGACAGCGTGGGCTACATCAAGGTGAACCGCTTCGGACAGACCACGATGGCCGAATTCGGGGAGGCGTACCGCGAACTGGGGCGGCCCGGGGCGCTGATCCTCGATTTGCAGGGCAACGGCGGCGGACTGCTCGACCAGGCGATCGGCATGGCGGGCTTTTTCCTGCCGCGCGGCGCCGTGGTCGTCTCCACCGAGGGACGCGCCGTGCCGCCCACGGATTTCGAGACCCAAAGCCCGGGCGAGGACACCGCAGGACGGCTGGTCGTGCTGATCGACGAAGCGTCGGCCTCGGCGTCGGAGATCGTCGCCGGCGCCGTACAGGACTGGGACCGGGGCATTGTCGTGGGACGGCCGAGCTTCGGCAAGGGGCTCGTGCAGCGGCAGATCGGACTGCCCGACGGTTCGGCCGTGCGGCTCACCGTGGCCCGCTACCACACCCCTTCGGGACGCGTCATCCAGCGCCCCTACGAGAAGGGCAATCGCCGCGAATACTACCTCGACCATCTGCGCCGTTACGACGACCGGACGCGCGATTCGCTCGACGCCGGAGCTCCGGCCTACCGCACGCTGCGCACCGGGCGCACGGTCTATGGCGGCGGAGGCATCCGCCCCGACGTCGTCGTGGCGCCCGACACGGCGGGCTATTCGGATTACTACGCGCGGCTGATCCGTCAGGGCGTCGTGGCCGACTTCGTGAACGACTGGCTCGACCGTGCGCGCGACAGCCTTTCGCGGCGTTACGCCGATTTCGAAGCCTTCGACGCGGGATTCGTCCCTTCGGACAGTCTGCTCGGCCGCCTCACGGCCGAAGGCGAGCGGCGCGGCGTGGCGTTCGATGCGGCCGGATTCGCCGCCTCGGCGCCCGTCGTGCGCATCCAGCTCAAGGCGCTGGCCGCCCAGCGGATGTTCGGTCCGGCAGCCTATTTCCGGGTCGTAAATCCCTCGCTCAATGCGGCGTATATCCGTGCGACGGAGATTCTCGCCGACTGGCGGCGGCGGGGCGAACCGCTTCTCGAAGGGAAAAATTAGGCGGAAGTTTTTGGCGATCCGGATTCTTTTGCGTATATTCGTATACCTAAAGACCAGAATCGTATAGTTCCGGATTAACCTAAAAGCTACCGTTCATGTCTCTTTCACCCATACGCCGCGGAAGCGAGGAGCACGACGATCCCGTTTTATCGAAAGCCGTCAAGGCCGGCCGACGCACCTATTTCTTCGATGTCCGGGCCACACGCAGCGACGACTATTTCCTAACCATCACCGAGAGCCGCAAAATGACCGACGCCAGAGGCGAGGTTACCTTCGACCGGCATAAAATCTTTCTTTATAAGGAAGATTTCGACAAATTCGTGTCGGAACTCGCCGAAACGATCGCGTTCATCCGCTCTCGGACGCCCGCAGCAGCAGAGAACGAAAAGTAAGGAGCCGCGCGCCGGTTCCGGACACTCCCTGTCGTACGGGCGGGGCGATCTGCCGAAACCGGCGCACGCGAATATCTCGGGAGTCCCGGACTCCGGATCGCGGGGCTGTTTCGTGTTTCCGGCAGCCCGGCGCGACGACCGGAAACGCCGCATAAAATCTTTCCCGGATTTGTTTCTGCGCGATGCTTGCACTATCTTTGTCTCCGGATAAACGGACCGGACGACCGTAGCGTCGTATCCGCCGCTACGCACCGTTCGTGCGGCCACGGCGGGAGCGGAGTGACGTTTGTCCGCATTGCACACGGGCGTTTCCGCACGGACCGGTGCGGCCCCGCAGCCGGGGACGTGTCCCGGACGGGCGGAGACCGAAACACGGAATTATGAAATTCACCAAATCTGTCGTTCTGGCGCTCAAGGGATGCGCCATGGGTATGGCCGATGTCGTTCCGGGCGTCTCGGGCGGCACGATCGCCTTCATTTCGGGAATCTACGAGGAACTGATCGACTCGATCCGCAGCGTCGATGCCACGGCCCTGCGGCTGCTGGCGCACCTGCGGCTGGGCGAGTTGTGGCGGCACGTGAACGGCCGTTTCCTGCTGCCCGTACTGACGGGCATCGCCATCGCCGTCTTCTCGCTGGCGCGGCTGATGACCTACCTGCTCGAACACCACCCGATCGAAATCTGGTCGTTCTTCTTCGGTTTGATCGTCGCCTCGGCACTGCTGGTTTCCAAACAGATCGGCCGTTGGGACTGGCGCACGGCCGCGGCGCTGGCCGTGGGGGCCGCCGCCGCATGGTGGATCACCGTCGCCACGCCGACCGAAACGCCGAACGACTGGTGGTTCGTCATGCTGTCGGGGGCCGTCGCCATCTGCGCCATGATCCTGCCCGGCATCTCCGGGGCCTTCATCCTGTTGCTGCTGGGGAAGTACCAGTATATCATGCAGGCCGTCGGCGACCTGAACATTCCCGTCATCGCTATCTTCGCCGTCGGCGCCGCCGCCGGCATCATCTCCTTCTCGCACCTGCTGTCGTGGCTGCTCAAACGCTGGCACGACGTCACGGTGGCGGTACTGATGGGCTTCATGGTCGGCTCGCTCAACAAGGTGTGGCCGTGGAAGGAGACCGTCGAGACCTACACCGACAGCCACGGGGTCCTGCAACCGCTCGTGGAACGAAACATCGCTCCGGGGCATTTCGAGGCGCTGTACGACAAACCGTCGCTGCTCGCGGAAGCCGTCCTGCTCTGCGCGGCGGGATTCCTCGCCATCTACGGCATCGAGTTGCTGGCACGTATCGTGCTCAAAAAACGGGAAGAGTAGCCATGCGCCGGTTCGGATTGATCGGCCGGCCGCTCGGGCATTCGGCATCGGCGAAGTACTTCACGGAAAAATTCCGCAAAGAAGGATTATCGGACTGCGAATATGCACTTTACGAACTTCCGTCCGTCGAAGAGCTGCCGTCTTTGCTGGCTGCGATGCCGGAGTTGTGCGGACTGAACGTCACGATCCCCTACAAACGCAGTGTCATGCATCTGCTGGACCGCATCGCTCCCGAGGCGCAGGCCATCGGCGCGGTGAACTGCATCCGCCGCCTGCGGAACGGAACGCTGGAGGGCCACAATACCGACATCGCCGGACTGCGCGCCGCACTCGACCGCCTGCTGGGCGGGGCCGAACCTGCGCAGGCGCTGGGGCTCGGCACGGGGGGGGCCTCGCAGGCCGTGCAATACGCACTAGCCGAACGCGGGATTCCTTTCGCACTGGTGTCGCGCGACGCGGCGAAAGGCAACTACACTTACGACAACCTGCCGTGCGAAGCGGTCGCCGAGAGCCGCCTCATCGTCAATGCGTCGCCCGTGGGGACCTACCCCGCCGTCGGGGAAGCGCCGCGAATCCCCTATGCCTATATCACGCCGGAGCATTTTCTGCTCGATCTGGTTTACAACCCGCCGTTGACTCGTTTTCTCGACTGCGGTCTCCGGCGAGGGGCGCGCGTACTGAACGGCGAGACGATGTTCCGCGGGCAGGCCGAGGCGTCGTGGAGAATATGGAATACCTGAAGCGCGACATGAACCAAAAGCTGTAAACGGATGAAAAAGTATTTACTGCTGCCTATTATCTCGGCGGCGTTCTGCACCTTTGCGGCCTTCGGGCAGGAGCAGCCCGAAGCACCCCGCTTCAACGGGGCCGACGTACAGTATTTCATGCGCCGGCTCATCGGCGAGTTCGGAAAGGTCGTACGGGAGAGGAACGTGCCCGCCGAAACGCTTTCGCCGAAAGTCGGCGTGGCGTTCATGGTCCGTGCCGACGGCAGCATCGACGAGTGGCGTTTCCGCGACAGCACGTCGGAGGGACGCGACCGCTGCGACCTTGCCCCCGCTTCGGAGGCCACCCGCGCAACGCTGACCGAAGCCTTTTCGCGCCTCGGAGGCTGGACCCCCGCCACCTATGCGGACGGACGCACGACGGATTACACCCTGCGGCTGACGCTCCGGATTCCCGTCGAAAAATACCTCCGCGAGCAGGACCCCGATCCGCTGCTCTTCCTGGGCGAGGATCCGGACAAGAGTTTCACGGAGTGGATGCGGGAGCGCGTCCGCTACGACGAACGTTTCGCACGGGTCGGCGGTATCGTGTGCGTGAAGTTCTACATCGAGCCGGACGGCCGTATCACGATCGGTGAAACGCTCGAGACGCCCGATCCGAAACTGTCGAAGGAGGTAATCCGTGTAATCCGCGGCAGCAAAGGTAAATGGACGCCCCGCAAGGTAGATGGCGTACCTCAGCGGACCGCTTACGAATACCGCTGCAACTACGTGAACGAAAGCTACTGACGCCTCCGGAGCAGACCGCTCGCGGACGAAGACGAATGCGAACCGCCCCTGCCGCAACGATTGCGCAGGGGCGGATTCTTTCGCATGCGGGGCGTCGCGGCCGTGCGCCTACCGGTGGTGCAGCATGGCCCGGGCCTTTTCGTAGTCCTCTTCGCGGACGACGACCTGCGCGGGCATCGTGCCGATGGGATAGATGGCCGACATGTATTCGTTGCGGATCGTCGCCCAGATTCCGGCACTGTCGAGCATCGACTTGGCGATTTCGGCTTCCGTGATGGTGTTGTACTCCGCCAGTACAATCATGGTCTCGTCTTGCATAGTTTTTCGTTTTTCGTTGGATATTTAAAGTTAAGCATTTTGTTGATAAAATGCAAGACCCCTGCCACTAATTCTCCGGAAATAATCGCTATCTTTGTCCGTGCGTATCCGGCCGCGGCGGCCGGCGGTCCGCGGAACCCGAACGGCGCGGAGAAGATGCACGCCGCGCCGGAGCGAAAACAACGTTACGACAATGCCCCAATTCGTTCACCTTCACGTACATTCCCAATATTCGATCCTCGACGGACAGGCCAGTATCCAGCGTCTGGTGGACAAGGCCATGGCCGACGGACAGCCCGGCATCGCCATCACGGACCACGGCGACATGTTCGGCATCAAGGAGTTCTATAACTATGTCAAGAAGGTCAAGGGCAAGCTCAAGGACAAGGCCGCCGACTGCGAGAAAAGACTCGAGGAGCTGCGCGGCGGAGAAGCCGGGGCGGCGGAGATCGCCGACTGCGAGAAGCAGCTCGCAGAGCTGAAGCGCAAGCTCGCTTTCAAACCCATCATCGGCTGCGAGGTCTACGTGGCGCGCCGCAGACTGCACGACAAGGAGGGCAAGCCCGACCAGAGCGGCTACCACCTCATCCTGCTGGCCAAGAACCTGAAGGGTTACCACAACCTCATCAAGATCGTTTCGAAGGCGTGGACCGAGGGTTTCTACATGCGCCCGCGTACGGACCGCGTGGAGATCGAGAAGTATCACGAGGGACTGATCTGCTGCTCGGCCTGTCTGGCGGGCGAAGTCCCGCGCGCGATCACGGCCGACGACATGGAGAAGGCCGAGGAGTCGATCCTCTGGCACAAGCGGGTCTTCGGCGACGACTACTATCTGGAGCTCCAGCTCCACAAGGCGACCGTCGAGCGGGCCAACCACGAGGCCTACCCCATGCAGCTCAAGGTGAACAGACACCTGCGCGAACTGGCCGCCAAACACGGGATACGCACGGTCTGCACGAACGACGTGCACTTCGTGGACGAAGACAACGCCGAGGCGCACGACCGCCTGATCTGCCTCTCGACGGGCAAGGACCTCGACGATCCCAAACGGATGCTCTATTCGAAGCAGGAGTGGCTCAAGACGACGGCCGAAATGGCCGCGATCTTCGGCGAGACGGACCCCGAGGCGATGGCCACGACGGTCGATATATGCAACCAGGTGGAGTGCTACTCCATCGACCATGCGCCGATCATGCCGACGTTCGCCATTCCGGCCGACTTCGGCACGGAGGAGGAATACCGCGCCCGCCTGACGGAGCAGGACCTCTTCGACGAGTTCACGCGCGACGAGCACGGACAGGTGGTCATGTCCGAAGAGGAGGGGCGCAAGAAGATCGAGAAGCTGGGCGGATACGACAAGCTCTACCGCATCAAGCTCGAGGCCGACTACCTGGCCAAACTCACGATGGAGGGGGCGCACCGGCGCTACGGCGAGCAGCTGACCGAGGAGCAGGAGGAGCGGCTGCGCTTCGAGCTGCACATCATGAAGACGATGGGTTTCCCGGGCTACTTCCTCATCGTGCAGGATTTCATCCGCGCGGCGCGCGAGGAACTGGACGTCTCGGTGGGTCCGGGACGAGGCTCGGCGGCCGGATCGGCCGTGGCCTACTGTCTCGGCATCACGCAGATCGACCCCATCGCCTACGACCTGCTGTTCGAGCGCTTCCTCAATCCGGACCGTATCTCGCTGCCAGATATCGACGTCGATTTCGACGACGACGGCCGCGGCCGCGTGCTGAACTGGGTGACGCAGAAATACGGCAAGGAGAAGGTGGCGCACATCATCACCTACGGCACGATGGCTACCAAGCTGGCCATCAAGGACGTGGCGCGCGTGCAGAAACTCATGCTCTCGGAGTCGGACCGGCTGTGCAAGCTCGTCCCCGACAAGATTCCGGACAAGAAGCTCAACCTCCAGAACGCAATCGACTACGTACCCGAGCTCAAGGCGGCCGAGCAGTCGGACAACCCCGTGCTGCGCGACACGATACGCTATGCCAAGATGCTCGAGGGCAACGTCCGCAACACGGGCGTTCACGCCTGCGGCACGATCATCTGCCGCGACGACATCACCGACTGGGTCCCCGTCTCGACGGCCGACGACAAGGAGACCGGCGAGAAGATGCTCGTCACGCAGTACGAAGGCTCGGTGATCGAGGACACGGGTCTCATCAAGATGGACTTTCTCGGACTGAAGACCCTCTCGATCATCAAGGATGCCGTGGAGAACATCCGCCAGACGAAAGGCGTCAAAATAGACATCGACGACTTCTCGATCATCGACGATCCGGCGACCTACCGCCTTTACGGCGAGGGCCGTACGGTCGGGACGTTCCAGTTCGAGTCCGCAGGCATGCAGAAATACCTGCGCGAGCTGCAACCCTCGACCTTCGAGGACCTGATCGCCATGAACGCCCTCTACCGTCCGGGGCCGATGGACTACATCCCCGACTTCATCGCCCGCAAGCACGGCCGCAGTCCGATCGTGTACGACATCCCGATCATGGAGAAGTACCTGAAGGACACCTACGGAGTGACGGTCTACCAGGAGCAGGTCATGCTGCTGTCGCGCCTGCTGGCCAACTTCACCCGCGGCGAGTCTGACACGCTGCGAAAGGCTATGGGCAAGAAGCTCAAGGACAAGCTCGACGCACTGAAACCCAAGTTCATCGCCGGAGGGCAGAAGAACGGCCACGACCCGAAGGTGCTCGAAAAGATCTGGGCCGACTGGGAGAAGTTCGCCTCCTACGCCTTCAACAAGTCGCACGCCACGTGTTACTCGTGGGTGGCGTTCCAGACCGCCTACCTCAAGGCCAACTACCCTTCGGAGTACATGGCCGCGGTGCTGAGCCGAAACCTGACGAACATCGAGCAACTGACGCTCTACATGAACGAGTGCAAGCGCATGGGCATCAGCGTGCTGGGGCCCGATATCAACGAGTCGATGCGTACCTTCTCGTCCAATGCCGCGGGCGACGTGCGCTTCGGTCTCGCAGCCGTGAAGGGCGTAGGAGAAGCGGCCGTGGAGAGCATCATCGCCGAACGGAAGGCCAACGGGCGGTTCAAGGACGTCTATGACTTCATCGAACGCGTGAACTACTCGCTCGTGAACCGCAAATGCCTGGAGAACCTGGCCTACGCCGGAGCGTTCGATTCGATCGCCGACTTCCCGCGCAACAAGTTCTTCGGAGCCGATGCGCGCGATTCGAGCGGCGTCACCTTCATCGAACAGCTCATGCGCTACGGACAGCGTTACCAGACCGAGCAGAACAACGCCCAGCAGAGCTTGTTCGGCGGCGGCGAGCACGTGGACATCCAGCGTCCCGTGACTCCGGCCTGTCCGGACTGGAGCCAGCTCGAGAAACTCTCGAAAGAGCGCGAAATGGTGGGGCTCTATCTCTCGGCGCACCCGCTCGACGACTACAAGATCATCATCGACCACATGTGCAAGACGCAACTCTCGGAGCTGGAGAATCTCGACCCGCTCAAGGGACAGGAGATCGCCGTGGCGGGTATGGTCGTCAGCGTGCAGAACCTGATGACCAAGACCGGCAAGCCGTGGGGCAAATTCAAGCTGGAGGACTACAACGGAGCGCACGAGTTCGCGCTTTTCGGCAAGGACTACGAGAATTTCCGCAAGTACCTCTTCGCCGACTACTTCCTCTTCATCCGCGGGAAGGTGCAGCCCAAGCCCTACAACGATCAGGAGCTGGAGTTCAAGATCGTCGGCATGACGCAGCTCTCCGAGATGCGCGACTCGATCAAGGAAATGGTCGTGCAGTTGCCCGTGAGCGACGTGACCGAGGCGCTCATCCGCGGTTTCTCGGAGTGCGTGCGGCAGTCGAAGGGCGACACGCTGCTGCGCGTGAACGTCTTCGACCGCGAAGCGCGCGTGGCGCTCAACCTCTTTTCGAAGAGCCACAAGGTGAGCCTCTCACAGCCGCTGGTCGGATACCTGGAAGAGAACGAGATCAAATATTCAATCGCATAAACTTAAATTTCAATTCACAACAACTATGGCATTGGCTATCAACAAGGAGAACTTTGAGCAACTGCTCGCTTCAGGGCAGCCCGTCGTAATTGATTTCTGGGCCGAATGGTGCGGACCCTGCCGCACGATGTCGCCGATCGTGGACGAGCTGGCGGCCGAATACGAAGGACGCGTCGTCATCGGCAAATGCGACGTCGAGGAGAACGACGAGATCACGATGAAATACGGCGTGCGGAACATTCCGACGATCGTATTTCTCAAAGGCGGGGAGCAGGTGGACAAGCAGGTCGGCGCTTGTTCGAAGGACGCGCTGAAGGCGAAGATCGAAAAACTGCTCTGAGCCGTGCTCCGCAGCGTCGATTTCCACGGGCTCCGTGCCGTGGAGTTCTCCAAAGGCGACTATACGGCGCTGGTGATCCCCGAAATCGGGGCCAACCTCGTGCGGCTGTGCCACACGGGGCTGGGCGCGGAGATTCTGCGCACGCCCACGGCCGACGAGATCGAGACCTTCCGGCGCCGTCCGCAGGTTTTCGGAATGCCGCTGCTCTTCCCGCCCAACCGTATCGCCGACGGACGTTACGAGTTCGACGGGCGGACGTACCGCTTCCCCATCACGATCGAGAAGGAGCACAACTACCACCACGGCATCCTCAAAAGCCAGCCGTTCGCCGTGTCGAAGGCATGGGAGACCGACGAGGAGACGCTCGTGGAATGCCGCTACTACTCGAACGCCGGGAACGACGCCGTGTTCCGCGACTTCCCGCACGAGTTCAAGTGCAAGCTGATCTACCGCCTCACGCCCCGCGGCATGGAGGTCGAGGCGATGTTCGCCAACCGCAGCCGGCTGCCGATGCCCGTCGGCGCGGGTTTTCATACGCCGATGCGGATCCCCTTCGCCGGAGGCGCGGCGGAGGATTACGTGATGCGCGCGGCCGTCGGCGAGGAGATCGAGCTGGATGCCCGCAAGCTCCCGACGGGCCGCAGACTGCCGCTCTCGGAGCGCTTCGCCAGGCTGCGCGGCGAGGGGCTGCAAGTGACCGGATGCGAACCGATCGAGGCGGCCTTCACGGTGCGCGGGATCGAGGTGGACGGACGGGAGTTCCGCGGGGCGCTGGTCGAGAACCGGCGCTCGGGCGCAAAGACCTTCTTCGAGGCGGACGGACAGACCACGAGCTGGACGCTCTGGAACAACGGCGGCGAAGTCCCCTACTGCTGCCCCGAACCGCAGTCGTGGACGACGAACGCCCCGAATGCCGCGGATCCCGCGGCCGAAGGGTTCCGTTCCGTGGCGCCGGGCGACAAGTGGAGCATGCGCTTCCGGCTCTATGCGCAATGACGCGGCTCCGGAAACCGGAGGGCAGGCGCGACTTCCGCACGACCGAATCGGAAAACCCCTCGCACTCGTCGAGGGGTTTTCGTTTTACAGACACGGAAAAAACATGAAATACGAATCGTTGAAGGGCCACGGCGCCATGCTCGGGGCCAACGCCATGTGGGGACTGATGTCCCCGGTGGCCAAAGCGGTCATGACGGGCGGCGTCGTGACGCCGCTCGTCGTCACCGACCTGCGCGTGGCCGGGGCGATGCTCCTCTTCTGGACGGCCTCGCTCTTCCGCAGGCCGGAACACGTGCCGCCGGCGGACATGATGAAGCTCTTCGGGGCTTCGCTGCTGGCGATCGTCTTCAACCAGGGATGCTTCATCTTCGGCGTGGGGATGACTTCGCCCGTGGACGCCTCGATCATCACGACGAGCATGCCGCTCGTGGCGATGATTCTGGCCGCCGTCCTTCTCAAGGAGCCGGTCACCGGCAAGAAACTGCTCGGTATCGCGGCGGGTGCGACGGGCGCGCTGCTGCTTATTCTGGGCAGCAGCGGCGCGGAAGCGGCCGGGGCCGCGGGCGGCAAATCCGTCTGGGGCGACCTGCTGGTGCTGCTGGCGCAGTGCAGCTATGCGCTCTATATCGTGCTGTTCAAGAACTTCGTCGGCCGCTACTCGCCGGTGACGATCATGAAGTGGATGTTCACCTACTCGTTCGTCTGCCTGCTGCCTTTCTCCTACGACGACCTGATCGCTACGGAGTGGACGGCGCTGGAACGGAACGCGCTGCTGTCGCTGGGCTATATCGTCGTCGGCAGCACGTTCCTGAGCTATATCCTCGTCATCGTAGGCCAGAAACTGCTGCGCCCGACCGTGGCCGGCATGTATAACTACGTGCAGCCGCTCGTGGCCAGCATCGTGGCGGTCTGCTGGGGTATGGACAGCTTCAACCTGTCGAAAATCCTCTCGGTCGTGCTGATCTTCGGCGGCGTCTATCTGGTGACGATGAGCCGCAGCCGGGCCGACGAGGAGCGCACCGCAGCCGCGGGAGGCGGCGCGAAGGAGGCATGAAGGAAAAGCACGCGCGGAAGATGAAAAATCCCGGTACGGCAACATGCCGTACCGGGATTTTCGTCCGTTGCGGATGCGGATCAGCGCTTCTGTCCGAACCGCTCGTAGAAGACCGTCTCTTCGAGCGGCTTGCGCAGCGTCGCATGACGGTCGGGCGAGGCGGGGGCGTCGGCCCCGTAACCGATGAGCAGGATGTTCACCGGCTCGACCGTATCGGGCAGTCCGAACTCCTCGCGCACGGCTTCGGGCTTGAACATGCAGATCCACAACGTGTCGAGTCCGAGCGATGCGGCGGCGAGCATCATGTGGTCGGTGACGATCGAGGCGTCGATGTCGCCGATACGCTTGCCGTCGTACTTGCGGGTCCACACCTCGGCGGTGTCGGCGCAGACGACGACGGCCGCCGGAGCCCCGAAGTCGCGCGTACAGCGTGCGAGGCGCTCCATTCCCTCCGGCGATTCGACGACGATGAGCCGCTGAGGCTGCCGGTTGGCGCCCGTGGGGGCCACGCGCCCCGCTTCGAGAACGGCGGCGAGTTTTTCGGGTTCAACCTTCCGGTCGAGGTACTTGCGGCAGGCATACCGCTTTTTGGCCAATGCGAGAAAATCCATATCTTCTTCGGTTTTCGGGTGTCACCCCTCCGTTCCGGCGGGGGCGGAGCCGTCGCGCGGATTTCGCTCCGCGGCACGCTCCGCAGGCGAAGATACGAAAAAATACGCACCCGGCAAAACGGCGCCCGGCGGTGAATGGCAGACGGGACTGACAAAGTGGCAGACGACAGGAGCTGGCACACCGTTTGTTGGAGCAGTGAAGCGGAAAATAACTGAAAACAACACGATACGATTATGAAAAACGGAAAAATCGGAGTCACCACGGAGAATATCTTCCCCGTGATCAAGAAATTCCTCTATTCGGACCACGAAATCTTCCTGCGCGAGCTGATCTCGAATGCCGTGGATGCGACGCAGAAGCTCAAAACCCTCTCGTCGAGGGGCGAAGCAAAGGGCGAGCTGGGCGACCTCGCGATCCGCGTCGTGGCGGACAAGGAGCGGAAGACACTGACCGTGACGGACCGCGGCGTGGGCATGACAGCCGAGGAGGTGGACCGCTACATCAACCAGATCGCCTTCTCGGGGGCCGAGGAGTTCATGGCCAAATACAAGGACCAGGCGATCATCGGCCACTTCGGACTGGGCTTTTACTCGGCGTTCATGGTCTCGGACAAGGTGGAGATCGTGACCCGCTCGTGGAAGGAGGGCGCCCGGACCGTGCGCTGGAGCTGCACCGGAACGCCCGAATTCGAGATGGAAGAGACCGACGAGGAGCACGACCGCGGCACGACGATCACGCTGCACCTCACCGAAGACGCGCTCGAATACGCCGAGGACTCGAAAATCGAGGGGCTGCTCAGAAAATACTGCCGCTTCCTGCCCGTGCCGATCGTCTTCGGCAAGGTCAAGGAGTGGAAGGACGGCAAGTACGCGGATACGGACAAGGACAATGTCATCAACGACGTGGATCCGCTGTGGACGCGCAAGCCGACCGAAATCACCGAGGAGCAGTACAAGGAGTTCTACCGCGAGCTTTACCCGATGAGCGACGAACCGCTGTTCTCGATCCACCTGAACATCGACTACCCGTTCCACCTGACGGGCATACTCTACTTCCCGAAGATCCACAACAACTTCGAAATCCAGAAGAACAAGATCCAGCTCTACTCGAACCAGGTGTTCGTGACGGATCAGGTCGAGGGCATCGTACCGGAGTACCTGACGTTGCTGCACGGCGTGATCGACTCGCCGGACATTCCGCTCAACGTCTCGCGCAGCTACCTGCAGAGCGACGCCAACGTGAAGAAGATTTCGAGCTACATCACCCGCAAGGTCGCCGACCGGCTGCAGGAGCTGTTCAACACCCTGCGCGCCGATTACGAATCGAAGTGGGACGACCTGAAGATCTTCATCCAGTACGGCATCCTGACCGACGAGAAGTTCGCCGAGAAGGCCGCGGACTTCATGCTCTGGAAAAACGTCGAGGGCAAGTACTTCACCCCGAAGGAATACTCGGAAAAGGTGAAGGAGGCGCAGACCGACAAGAACAAGCAGGTGGTGTTCCTCTACGTGGACGATCCCGAGGAGAAGCACACCTTCCTCGAGGCGGCCAAAGGCAAGGGTTACGACGTGCTGTGGATGGACGGCCAGCTCGACAACCACTATATCAACTGGTACGAGTCGAAGCACAAGGACGAACGCTTCGTGCGCGTGGACAGCGACGTGATCGACAAGCTGATCCAGAAGGAGGAGAGCATGAAGATGTCGCTCACCGAGGCGCAGCAGGAGTTGCTCACACCCGTCTTCGAGAGCCAGATGCCCAGGGACGAGAAGATCAACTACTACATTTCGTTCGAGGCCATGTCGCCCGACGAGGCGCCGGTGGTCATCACGCAGAACGAGTTCATGCGCCGCATGAAGGAGATGGCCGCCGTGGGCGGCGGAGGCATGAGCCAGTTCTACGGACAGATGCCCGACAACTTCACGATCGCGGTGAACGGCAACCACCCCATCGTCATCGACATCCTTGCCGACGTGGAGAAGGCCTACGGCGACAAGCTGAAGACCACGACCAAGAAGATCGACGCCGCGGTGGCCGAGGAGAAGCGGTTCGAAGAGATCGTAAAGGACAAGAAGGAGGCGGACCTCACGCCCGAAGAGAAATCGACGCGCGAGGAGCTGTCGAAGAAAGTCGTGACGCTGCGTGACGAACGCAACGAGCGGCTGCGGCAGATCGGCGGCGAGAACCGCCTCGTCAAGCAGATCATCGACCTGGCGCTGCTGACCAACGGCATGCTGAAGGGCAAGAACCTCACGGACTTCATCCAGCGTTCGATCTCGCTCATCGAGAAATAAGGCCGCATGGGCTGGAATGCAGAAAGAGGCTGTCCAAAGTCTGCTTTCTAGAATCGCCCCCATCAGAGTGATCTGACGGGGGCGATTTCAGTTTGCAGGGACCGTGTGCCGCACGGCCTCTTTTCCTGTCAGGGGCATCCCTCGACTGCCGGAAGACATGTTCCCGCCCGCCATACAGCATCCACCCGCGGACTGCACCGGGGAACGAATGCACGAGGGTCGAACGGCCCGGCATCTGCCGCGCAGTCCCGGCCGGAGGAGATCACTCCTGCCAGCGGGTATCGAGCAGCGCGAGGAACCACTCCGGGCAGCGGCAGGGCCGGCGCGTGTCGCTGTGGATGAATCCCAGTTGCGTCATACCGGTGTTTATCAGTTCGCCCCGCTCGTTGTAGATCTCGTAGAAGAAGTTGATGCGTGCGGCGGGTTTCTCGCGGAGGATGATGCGCACGGTGAGCAGCTCGTCGAAATAGGCAGGCTTGCGGTATTTCGACTGCACCTCGAGTATCGGCATCATGATCCCCCGCCGCTCCACTTCGGCGAAAGACATGCCCAGCTCGCGGAGCAGTTCGCTGCGTGCGGCTTCGTAATAGCAGATGTAGTTCGAGTGATGGCAGATGGCCATCTGGTCGGTATGCTTGTACCAGACCCGGATCTTGCAGTCGTGACTCAACATGGTCGTCGTTCTTTTGTTTATTCGTTGTTTCGGCCGGATATGCCGGGCTTCTCCCCGCATGCGGTCTCCGCCGTAGCCGGAGTCTCCTGCACCGCCGCACGGAAGCGATGGCCCAGCAGCCGTTCGGCCTCTGCGATCCGTCCGGCCTCCACCAGCCGGCGGATCGCCGTGGAACTGACGTGCTCGCCCTCCACGCTCCGCTCGTCCACGCGGATTACCCGCATCCCCAGCGCCGCCAGACGGTCGCAGTCGATGCGGTCGTGGCCGAAACGGTGATCGTATCCGGCCACGAGCGTCGCGGCCCCCACCTTTCCTATCAGGTAGCGCCGGGCGAACTCCTCGCCGGAGAGGGCGCTGAACGTGCGGTCGAACGGGATCACGATCACGTTGTCCACCCCCAGCCCGCGGAGCAGCGCCACCTTTTCGTCGAGCGTCGTAAGCAGCCGCAATCCCTCGCCGCGTCCCAGCGTGATGCGGGGATGCGGGTCGAAGGTCAGCACGACGCTTTCGCCTCCGACAGCGCGGGCTTCGGCCGTGAGGCGGTCGATCAACGCGCGGTGTCCGAGGTGCACGCCGTCGTACGACCCCACGGTGACGACCGGGCGGACGAACCGCGGCAACGCGTCGAAACCACGGAAGACGCGGGTCCCGCGCCGTTCCGTATTTCCGCACTCCGGGCGGGACGTTCCCTCCGCCGGAATCCGTCTGTCCTCCGATTTCTCCATCAGCCGTTGCTGTTCTCCTCGCTCTCCTTGACGAAATAGGCGACCTTCTCGAGCAGCGTCGTGATGTCGTAATTCTCGACGACGATGCCCTGCGGGAAGTTCAGGGGCGTGGAGGTGAAATTCAGCACCCCTTTGATGCCTGCATTGATGATCGGCACGACCAGGCTCGGGGCCACCTTCGTGGGCGACGAGACGATGACGATCGAGATGTCCTTCTCCTCGGCGATCTCCTCGAACGAATCCATGTGGTAGCAGGGAATGCCGTCGATGGTCGTGGAGACTTTCGCGGGATCGACGTCGAATGCGGCCGTGATCTTCAGATTCAGCCCCTTGCCGTTGAAATATTTGGTGATGGCCTGCCCCAGATGGCCCATGCCCAGCACGGCGATATTCATCGGCGACGGACTGTCGAGGATACGGCTGATGTAGTCGATCAGCACCTGCACGTCGTAGCCCTTCTTCGTGTCGCTCGAAAACCCGATCAGCATCAGGTCGCGCCGCACCTGCACGGCCGTGATGCCGTGGATGCCGGCCAGCACGTGCGAGAAGATATGCGTGATGCCCTGCTTGTGGCTGGCGAGTAGCGTGCGACGGTATTCGCTCAGCCGTTCGATAGTCTTTTCGGGAATCGAATTGGTCAGTGAAGCCATGCCTCTGCCTCCCTTACTGAATGGTTATCGTGAAATTCTTGTTGTAATCGACCCGTGTCCAGTTGCCGTTCACGTGGTTCGACCGTCCGGCGGGCTGTCCGAAGCGGTAGGTCGTCTGCAACGGCGTATAACTGCGCCCTTCGAGGTCGTACTCGATCTCTCCGTACATGGCCGGCGCGAAGATCAGCGCCGAATCATATCCCCGGTAGGAATAGAGTGTCGGCAGCGTGCCGAAGGCCCGGATGTAGGCGCTGTCGAAAGCGGTCACGGCCTGCGCGTCGCGCTTGGCGTGATAGGTCGATATGAAGACCACGCGGTCCTTGAAGAACATGGTGCGGTCGATGTTGTTGTAGCGGTTCCAGCGGACGTTGCCCAGCACCGTGAAGCGCGGGGCCGTGCGGCCGCGGCTCGTGAGGTTCGTGTCGGCCGAGGCCAGCGCCGCGAGGATGCGGTCCACCTCCACTTCGTCGTCCGAGAGGATGATGAAGACGTTGTCGTCCTTGTTCTCGAGCAGCGGCGTCAGGTCGCTCGGACTGTTGCCGCCCGATCCGGAGGCGGACCGTGCGTTGCGGAACACATAGCGTTCGTACTGCCGCCCCTCCAGCAGGGCGAGCATCTCGCGCTCGAACTCCCGGTCGGTCGAAGCCGTGGCGATGAGCGTCACGCGCTTGCCGGGTCCCACCAGATCGGCCACTTTGTCGTACTTGTGCGCGGGATCGGGCGCTAGCTGGAACAGCACGTCGCTGTTCGCCCGCTCGATGTGCGCCAGCGGCGAGACGACGGGAATCCCTTTCTCTTCGGCAAAGCGGAGCACCGGCTGCAATCCCGTTTCATAGACGGGTCCCACGACGAGATCCGCCTGGCGGAATGTCTCGTCGGCGACGATCTGACGGATACGCTCCGGGCTGCGCCCCGTATCGTAAAGCCCGACGTTCACCGAATAGCCGAGCCGCTTCACGCTGTCGAGTCCCAGCAGGAAGCCCTGGTAAAATTCGAGGTAATTGGGATTCGCCGCACCGCCGACCTCCAGCGGCAGGAGCAGCGCGATGTCGAGCGGTTCGCCGCGGCGCAGCGCCCGGAATTCGACGGCGGCGGCCGAATCGGGCCGGAGCGACGAAAGGCTGTCGCGGAGCGTCAGGGAGTCGGAGGGCAGCGCTGCCGTCCGGTCCGGTCCTCCGGGGACCTTGATCATGGCGCCGGCCTTCAGGTCGGCGGGTGTCATCCCGCCGTTGAGCGCACCGAGTTCCGCTTCGGTGATGCCGAACCGGCGCGAGAGCGAATAAAACGTCTCGCCCGGGTGCACGATGTGGTAGGCCGTGCCCTCGTCCGCCACACTGTTGAGCGAACGCCGGTACTCCTCCCATTGTTCGATGCTCCCCGCCTCGTCCTCCGAGCCGATCTGCTTTCTGCGGATCAGGATGCGTTCGCCCGGCCGCAGGTGCGTGGGGTCGATACCCGGATTGTCCCCGATGATGGTCTTCACGGGAATCTCGTACTGCCGCGAAATGGCGTAGAGCGTCTCGTGCGCCTCCACCGTATGCAGAATGAACTTTTTGCGGAGTTTCTTCTCCTGTCTGGCCGTGAGCGGCGCTTCGTCGGGTTGCATCTGCGGGGCGGGAACCGGAATTTTGACGTTCTGGTCGGCTTTCAACACGTCGGCCATCGTCGGATTGTACGCCACGAGCGTC
>ERZ827126.877-NODE-877-length-35156-cov-7.353494_pt1 | contig 35156 bp, 39 predicted proteins | sample MGYA00519780_ERZ827126 | MGnify/ENA primary metagenome ERZ827126 (study PRJEB31778, sample SAMEA3449262) | human gut metagenome | biome: human gut; feature: human-associated habitat; material: faeces | place: United Kingdom | collected 2010/2012 ...
GCCTGCAATTCACAGACAGCAAGCCCTTTCGGCTGCTTGAACAATTTTTACTTCAAAATATTGTCTAACTTTTGGGGGTCACTTCAGTAGTCGATGGCTGTTTATAAAAAGAGCGCAGAAATGCGGAAGAGTATCGTAGAAACGATGGCGCTTCTTGTCAGAAAGAACGGATATGAAAAGACGAATATCAGAGATATTTCCGAGTATTTGAATATCCCGCGTTCGCTGATTTATTACTACTTCAAAAATAAAGACGATATCATGCACGTGCTTTATTATGAACGATTTTCCATGACGGAACAGCTTGCAGAAGAGGTCCTGCCGCGCGGAGAAGAGCCGCTGGTTCGTCTGATGCTGAAATATCTGTTGTACCGTAGGAATGTGATCTGCGACCCATTGTTTGCAGAGTATATTGCTACAGCTCCGGAATACGCTTCGCGCGGTAAAGAATTCTCTAAAGATCAAATTGTTTTGTATTATGGCGACAGCAGAGATGCCTTTGCGTATTTCGGCAAGCCGACTGACGGGAATGAGTTTTACATTCATGCACTCATGGTTGAGAGCATTGCGCGCGGTCTGGTTGTTGGCTCATTCTACGGGATGATCGAGATGAGCGATCGAGAATATATGACGTGTTTTGGGGAACGGGCAATCGTGCCGACATTCGATTTGACAAAAGAACAGTTTAAGGCAATACTTGACCGTTCCTTTGAGCTGGCCGAGAGGGCAAGGAGGGAAAACTGACTAATTACACATGCATTGCTTAAAATGTCATTAGGCTGAGATGTGCAGCAAAGACGATAGCACAAAGGCATCCTGCTGAGTAGCGGGGTGCCTTTGACATATGCGCAAGGATTAATTTGATTATTGACAACCGTCAATAATCAGCTTATGATGATGGAGAACGAACAGGGAGGCGAAATGATGAATTTTGATCAAGTCAAGGCTGCACTTGAGAAACGAGGCTATGCGGTATCATCTTTCGAAACAGCAAAAGATGCCGCAGACTATCTGGATCAGCAGATAGATGAGGTAAGTGTGTCGTTTGGCGGCTCATTAACGCTCTCGGAGATGGGAGTGCCCAAGAGGTTGGCATTACATAATACACTGTGCCTGCCATCGCAGATGTACGATGATGAGTTGGGAGAAGTGGATCCGATCAAAGCGATGTCCACAGATGTATTTCTCACATCGGTTAACGCCCTTGCGGAAACGGGAGAAATGATCAGCATTGATGGCATCGGCAACAGAGTGGCGTCAATGATGTATGGGCACAAAAAGGTGTATTTGGTAATTGGGCGCAATAAGCTTGCAGAAAATTTTGAAAAGGCTGTTTGGAGGGCGCGGAATATTGCGGCACCCCAAAATGCGAAAAGACTGCACATGAAAACGCCATGTGCTGTGACTGGCCGCTGCCATGATTGCAGCAGTCCGGAACGTATTTGTCGCGGCGTCAGTGTTTTACTGGGGAAAATGTTCCGAATGGAAATGGAAGTTATTCTGATTAATGAGGATTTGGGATTGTAAAAAGATCCATTAAGGGCCGAAACGGTATAAAATTACCGTTTCGGCCCTTAATTTTTTCCTGATTATACAAAAGATGAATGATTATTTTGTCACAATAGAATATTGACTATTGTCAAAAAATCGTGTATTTTGACAATAGTCAATATTGAACGGAGACAAAATTTGAAAAGACAGGAGATGTTACTGACATGAGAAAAGTCATTGATTTGTGTCTGGATATGCCCATGGGGGCGGAAGCGCTGACCAATATGCTGAGCGCCATGTGTCTGGACCCGCTTTACAGGGGCTACAAAAAGACCTACGGGGCGGGAGTTGCTGCACAGGTAGGACTCACGGTGGAGGAAATTGATGCGATTTATGAGTCCGAGGGTCGCGACGGTTTTTTGCGGATCATCCGCGAGGCGGCGGAGAAGCACGCGGTTAAACCTGCGGAATTTGTCCGGCATCTTGACGAGGTCGGCGTGGAATGGGGAATCACCTGCGACGGCGATCACGACAACCGCAAGACGGCTGAGATCGTACAGGCTTTTCCCAAAAAATTCAAGGGTTTTATTTATGTAGATCCCAACAGGGGGGAGGAGGCTGTCCGAGAGCTTGAGGTGTGCGTGAAAGAATACGGCCTGCATGCGCTGTATTTAACCGCATTCCGCACAAAGCTCAATGCAGCAGACAAGAAAAATTATCCGCTCTACAGCAAGGCGTGCGAGTTGGGAATTCCGGTCCATATCTATTCCAGCCTGAATCTTTCCAAGGCGGTGCCGTATGATATCGGACACCCCCGTTATATCGATCAGGTGGCAAGGGATTTCCCAAAACTAAAAATTATGGCGGGCGTCAGCGGTTGGCCGTGGGTGCTGGACTTCCTGTGCCTTGCTATCCGCCACGAAAATGTTTATCTGAATTTTGAAACGCACGCTCCCGAAAAGATCGCAATGCGGGGTTCCGGTTATGAGCCATATCTCTACTATGGAGAAACATCTTTGAAAGAACGCATTTGCTTTGCTTCCAACTGGGGGACGCAGAGCATGCCTGTAGAGAAGCTGATTGCTCAGGTCGAAGCGCTTCCGTTCAGCGATGATGCGAAGGAACACATCCTCTACAACAACGCTAAAACATTTTATGAGCAGCTTTAAAAAGTGCCTGAAAAGCGCAGAAAAGGAGGGATGAACCGCAAGAGCTTCGAGCGCATTCCCCGTTAAGAGCGTAGGAAAACATATTTTGTAAATTAGGAGGATCACATCGAGATGAGCTTGTACACATTGATTATTGTTACCTTTGTCATTTTTATGGCGATCAACGTAATCATCGGACTGCGCGGGCGTAAGCCGCCAGTACGACGAAGGATTTCCTCACGGCATCCGGACAGTCCGGCATCTGGTTTATTATCGCATCGGCGGTAGGCGCCAGCATTGGCTCCGGCGTCGTGATTGGCACAACGCAGTACGCGGTAAAGCTGGGCGTCGCCGGTGCATGGTACGCGATCGCATGCGGCCTTGCATGCGTTGTCCACGCGTTTGTAATGACCCGCTTTATTTACCGCAATAAGCTGGTTTCTTTTTCGGATTATTTTAAGAGAAGATATGACAGCAACTTTATCATCCTGCTTTACAGCGGCATCGGCCCCTTTGCCTGCGCTGCATCCATGGGCGGTCAGCTGGTTGCTGCAAAGGCCATTTTCCAGGCGTTCGGCATTGACCCGACGATCGGACTTGTTATTACAGCGGCAGTTATGCTGGTCTACACGATGTTTGCAGGCCTTTGGGGTTCCTACGCAACGGCGGTATTTCAGGTCGGCGTGATCATTGTCGGCGTTCTGGTCGTAGGTATCTCAATGTTCACACAGGGCGGCGTTGCGGAGATTCACGCGTTCTATCCGGCGGAGAACTTTGACCTCTTCAACATTTCTCCGGAACTCTGGATGATGTTTGTTGGCCCGATGGTTCTTTCCGTGCTGGTCGACCAGACCTCTGTTCAGCGCGCGGCGTCCGCAAAGACGGAAGCAACGGCATTTTGGGGACATCTGCTCAGTTGCATTCCTCTGTTCCTTTTTGGGTGGCTGATGGTCTATATCGGCATGTGGAGCGGCGCAGAGTTCCCTGATGCTGGCGGAAATGCGTTCATTGTCATGCTGATGAACAAGGTTTCCCCGATCGTTTGTGCTGTAATGATTTGTGCGATCTTGGCGGCGATCATGTCGACTGCCAGTGGTGCGCTGGTGGCGACGGATGCGCTTGTTGTTCATGACCTGTACTGCGGCTTTATTAATAAGAATGCAACGGAAGAGCAGCAGAAGCGCCTGAATCTCATCGTCAATATTGTTGTTTCGGTGGCAGCCGTTGTATGCGCGCTTGCGTTTACAAATGTTATTGATCTTCTTTCGGTCGGCTATACCATTATGCTCTCCGGTACGCTGGTCCCGCTGCTGGGCGGCATCATCTGGAAACGCGGCACGACAAAGGGCGCGGCAGCTTCTGCAGCTGTTGGTATGATCACGGCGCTGCTGAGCATCTTCGGCGTGATTACTGTTCCGTTTTCCAGCATTTTCCCTGTGCTCCCCGGCGTAGTGGCCTACATTGTTGTGAGTCTTTGCACCAAGCATGCGCCGACTGAAAACACCGCAAAGGTGGCAGACGTTGTCATGGCTTCCACCAGCGAAAAGAGCAATAACGCTGCAAACTGACGAAAAAGCTGTTCAGTGAAGCAAAAAATATAGCGGCGGCTCTGGCGGAATGAGCCGGCAGAGCCGCAGAAAGGACAGATATGGATTATTTGACAATCAAAACCGAGATCGTAGAGCGCGTGGGAGTGATCACGCTGGATCACCCGCCGCTCAACTCGGTCAGCAAACGCATGATGGTTGAAATTATGCGCGCTTTGGACGAATTTGAACAGAATGATGTTGTTCGCGCTATCATGGTAAAAGCGAATGGGCCTGATTTTTCCTATGGAGCGGACGGCGGCGATGTAAAAAAGGGCATTAACGGCGAAGCAGAGGAGATTTCGGAAAGCTTTTCCGTTCTTGGCAACCGCTTGGTTGAGCGTATCGACTGCTGCCCTAAACCGACGCTCGTTGCGGCAAAGGGACGGTGCATCGGCGGCTCCACGGCGATGTTCAACGCCTTTGATATCCGTATTGTCGGCGAGGGCTTCCGCATGCACGACGGTGACATCTATTATGGCACGGTTGGTTCCTGGGGCATGAGCTCTCTGCGCCTGCCTATGTGGATCGGCAGAAACAAGGTGCTTGACTACATGTTCCTCAACGAGGATTTCACAGGCCGCCAGTGTTACGAACTGGGTCTTGCCAGCAAAGTTGTGGCGGATGAGCTTGTTGAGGTCGTCGGCCTTGCAACCGCAAAGAAGATGTCCAAGGCTGCGCCGATTGCTGTGAAATACTATAAGGACTGCGTTAGGAAAGCAACACAGAACAACATTGAAGAAGCGCGCGCATTTGAGCTAAAGGCGGCCGAAATTGTATTCGCAACAGAAGACAGCAAAATTGGGCTGAAATCGGTTGTTGAGAATCATGGCGTACCCAACTGTGAGTTTTACGGAAGATAAGCGCTGAAAAACAGAGGGGGAAAGATTTCCTTTCCCCCTCTCAGTCTGTCGAAAAAGAGCGGCTGGAGCTGGGCTTTTTCTGTATAGATATGGTAGAGTGGGCAAGGGTGATGAAGGATGCTGGAACGCGGGAAAATGGATCGAGATCTAGTAGAGTTCGTAGTCATAGACCAACTGGTGCCGAAGGAGCATTTGCTGCGAAAGATAGATGCAGCGGTGGACTTCACACAGCTGTATGAAATGGTGGAGCCGCTCTATTGTGAGGATAATGGGCGCCCCAGCATTGACCCGGTGGTGTTGGTCAAGATGGTGCTGCTCTAGCATCTGTACGGCCTTCCCTCGCTGCGGCGGACAGCGGAAGAAGTCAGCGCAAACAATTGCTATCGCTGGTTTCTCGGTTATCCCTTGCAGGAGGAAACGCCGCATTTTTCCACGGTGAGCTATAACTTCCGGCATCGGTTCACCGAAGAGACCGTGGATCGGGTATTTGCGTGGATTTTGGATGAGGTAGCCAAGGCAGGCTATCTGTCTCCCAAGGCCGTCTTCATTGACGGTACTCACATCAAGGCCAACGCCAACACGAAGAAGCAGATGAAGGAACAGATCCCAGCAGCTGCCAGGCACTATGCAAGAGAATTGATGGAAGAGGTCAACGCGGATAGAGAAGCGCATGGCAAGAAGCCCTTTGATGATGACAACGATCCTCCGGCCTCTCCCAAGAAGCACAACGACAACACCTCTAAGAAGAAGCTGTCCCGCAGGAAGAAGCAAGGCTTTCGTACTGTAACCAAAAGCACGACAGATCCGGACTGCGGCTTATTCGTAAAGGGCGAGCATAAGCGACAGTTCGCCTATGAGGCGCATACCGCCTGCGACAAGAACGGTTTCGTGCTGGAAACAGTCGTGACACCCGGCAATGTCCATGACAGCGTGGCCTTTGATGAAGTTTACGACAAAGTAACGGAAAATTTCCCGCAGGTAGAGGCCGTTGTGGCCGATGCCGCTTACAAAACGCCTCATATCTGCAAGAAAGTATTTGGCGATGGCAGAGTCCTTTCCACAGCCTACAAGCGCCCGCATTCCAAGAACTGTATCAAAACGGTGCAGCGGCATATCTGGAAGGACTATGAGGAATTGGCGGACGATGCCAGATATACGCTTGCGTACGCGCAGCTCTACAAGTGCCGAAAGGAAACCATTGAACGGGTCTTCGCGGACGCCAAGGAAAAACACGCGATGCGTTATACGCAATACAGAGGCTTGGCTCAAGTGACGAACTGGGTGAAGCTTAAGTTTGTTGCCATGAACTTGAAAAAATTGGACACATGGAAATGGAGAAATCTGTTGTCCTCGTTTCGTTTTGCTGTTTTTTCGCTCATATATGTTCGAGACCCAGTCTGCTCCTGAGTACAGACCGGGTTCCTCGACAGACTGAGAGGGGGAAAGATTTCCTTTCCCCCTCTATCTACTAACAGATGAATGAAACCATAAAGGAGTGTTTATGTAATGGAAGACCTGACTGGCATTACCGGCAATTCCTATGTTGTGGTTGATCTTCAAAAAATCAAACGCAATGTGGAGAAAATACGTGCGCACATAGGAGAAAATGTCAAGTTCCTGCCTGTGCTCAAGGGAGCTACCTGCGGGCACGGACTCGAAGAGATTGCAGAGTTTTTGGTAAGTGAATGCCAGTTTGATATGCTCTGTGTAGGGCATACCATTGAGGCGGAACGCATTCGTAATTTCGGAGTGAACTGTGACATTCTAGTGCTCGGCGGAACCCCGTTTAACAATATCCCTTATGTGGTTGAAAATAAAATTACCACCACACTTTCCAATGCGGACTATGCGCGCGCTCTTTCCGCAGAGGCAGTAAAGCGTGGAACAACGGCGAAAGTACACATCAAGATCAACAGCGGGCTAGGCCGTATGGGTGCGAAACCGGGTGGCGAACTGGCGGCTTTGCTGAATGACATCAATGGACTGCCGGGGATTGATATTGAGGGTGCCTACACTCATTTTTCTAATTCAGCAAAAATCGATACCGCCATCATCGAACAGGAGGCGGCTACATTTGACAGCGGCCTTGCACAGATCAAAGCGGCAGGCATTACGCTGAAATACTGTCACGCAGCGAACACTCCGGCAACCGTCCGCTTCCCACAGTATCATTACAACATGGTACGCAGTCTGCTTCTTCTGGTTGGATATGACTGGTCAGTGGATCAATTTAATCGGCTTGGGCTGGAGAAGGTTCTGTACTGGCGCGGCTTTGTTGCTCAGATTAATGAAGTCAAGGCCGGTGAACGCTTTGACTACGGACTTGCACTCACAGCATCCCGTGATATGAAAGTGGCTGTGACTAGCTTTGGTTATTCAGACGGTTATCCGGATGATTTGCCTGGCAATGGTGGCTTCGTCATGATAAAGGGACAAAAAGCACCGATTCTGTCACTCAATATGGACCAGGGTTTTGTCGATATAACGGATATCCCCGATGTCTGTGTCAATGATCAGATGCTTCTAATTGGTCAGGATGGCGACGAGGAGGTCGAGCTGACAGAGCTGCTTGCCAATTCCAAGCACTCCGGCACCTACTTCTTCAGCCTTATCAACCACCGGGTTCGCCGCATTTTCAAGCGTTGACAAAATGAAAAAATAGTGATATGAATGTTATGCAAGGCTTACCGCGTGCAGACGTCAGCGGTGAGCCTTTGCATTATTATATAGCGAAAGGAAAACAGCATGCTGAAACAGCAAAATTTCTTTGACAGAAACATTCCTGCCTGGAAGCAGGTCCTTTTTCTATCCTGGCCGACCATTGTGGAGCTCCTGCTGCAGACAGCTGTTAACTACGTGGATACTGCTATGGTTGGAAGCATCGGAGTAAATGCAACAGCAGCGGTCAGTATAACTATGTCGACAATTTGGCTCATCAATGGCTTTATGAATGCAGTCGGCATTGGATACTCTGTGCTGGCAGCACATTCCATCGGAGAGGGAAACTATGAGCAGGCAAAAGTTATCATTCGCCAATCCATTCTGGCGATCGGCGTGGCTGGTATTTTTTTGACGTTGATTGTCACCCTTTTCATTGCGCCGAATCTTCCTGCCTGGATGCATGCGGAAAAGGAAGTTGTGCCGCTTGCTAGAAGTTACTTGCGTATTATCGGCATGGGATATCTGTTTAATATTTCCCTCATCGTCTGTTCAAACTTGCTGCGCTGTGCCGGGGATACCAAGACACCGATGAAATTCAATATTTTAACAAATATTATCAATGTGGTTGGAAATTACCTGCTGATTTATCCCTCAAAGGAAATACAATTATTTGGCAAAAATTTTTTGCTGCAGCGTGCCGGACTGGGTGTCAGCGGTGCTGCAGCGGCAACTTCAATGTCTATAGCGTTCTCCGGTATAGGCCTTCTTCTGATTCTTTTCTTACGGCAAACACCTTATCAGATCAGCCTAAAGGAAGACTTTTCTCCGGACAGTTTTATTATTCGGCGGGCAATTCGCCTGGCTGTACCGACTGCAATGGAGCGCATGACAATATCGTTTGGCCAAATTGCAGCGACCTCGATAATTACCGGACTCGGAACAATGGCACTGTCGGCAAATCTTTTAGCGGATACGGGGGAAAAGATTTGTTATCTGCCAGTCTATGGCTTTGCAACGGCAGGAACAACGCTGGTGGCACAGTCGCTGGGCGCGGAGGAAAAAGACCTTGCCCTGCACTACGGACGTTGGTGTAATCGTTTAGGTATTATCGTGATGCTCGTCACCAGTACAGCAATGTTTTTGTTTGCAGTGCCGATTATTGATCTTTTTACAGATGACACAGAAACAATTCTGCTAGCGGCGCAGATGTTGCGCATCGAGGCATTTGCAGAGCCACTGCTGGCGATTGGCGTTGTTCTTGGTGGAGTGCTGCGCGGAGCTGGTGACACCCGCTGGCCATTTGTCATTTCTCTGCTTGGCATGTGGGTGGTTCGCTTGCCGCTGGCATACACTCTAATTCATTTATTTGACTGGGGACTTGCTGCTGTCTGGGGGGCTGCGATTGCGGATTGGGCTGTGCGCGCCGCCATATCCTGCCACCGCTTTTATCATAAGAAGTGGATGACGCAGAAAGTATAAAAACTGAAGCCGGATGAAGCCAGGCACTTTATTGATAACTCATTCCGAGATGGTACACTGAAGACGACGGGAACGGATTTTGACAGGATCATGCCGCCGGTTTCCCGCTTTGGCGGCGGTGACCGGGCAAAGAAGAAAGAAAACATTATAAATCGCTTATCGCGATTTTTCGAAAAGTATTTTGGCGCAGCATAGGCAAAAGTAGGTGAATTCTATGCGTTGTCCGACCTGTGGCGAGACTGTTATGATACACGGCGGTTACTGGGAGTGCGGTTGGTGCGGTGACTGCGGGACTCTACGGAGATGCCAACAGCCGATACCGGAGAAAATTGAGGAAGAGCTTCCCGAACTGACGCCGGAGAGCCTTGCGGCGACAGCTGATCCTGATACGGCACTGCTGCTGCGAAAATTTTCCGAGTACCTTAGTGCGTGGGACATGGATGAGCTTTCAGCTATGGGAGCATCGGAGATTATTGAGCGAGCCTACGGTGAGGATCAAGAGACGGGCATCGCTATGTGGGGGACACTGCTGCGCACAGCAGGGAGTAGATTAAAATCTCCGCGGGAGGCAGAATGGCTGCTGCACACCTGCTGCCCCTACGGTGAGGATGATTTTTGTGAAACTCTTTTAGACGAGCTCGCAAGGAACGAAAAACTGGTTTGCTGCATTTTACAAAGCGCCTATGTCGGTGCGGAGCAATATCACTTGATAGATGCCGCGGCGGAGTCGGGAAGGCCGGAACTTATGGCTCGGTTTATGGCGGCGTTGGGCGGAAACACCTTCCCGAGAAAAAAGTGGGAAGTCCCTTATCAGGAGTTCGAGGAACTGTGTGCAGCACGCAGCCGAGAGACAGTATCGGAACAGGAGAACACTGAGAAGATTTCCGATGCTGAGAAAACGGACATGCCGCGAGCTGTCTCGGCGGAGCGGAAAAAGTCCAGCAGCGGAGTGATCATTGCCTTTGCTGTGCTTGTGATGCTTTGCGTTGGGATATTCGCCAGCCTCCGTTGGAACACCACCGTTCAAAGTCATGACAATCCGGCGCCGCCAACGACGAACAGCACGGATTTGAAAACCCAAAATAGCAGAGTTAATAAGGAAAAAGTAGACGCGCAACAAACGGAAAAAGAACGGTATTCTGGTAAACTGCCTGTTGAGGGAATGCCGGTGCGCTGCCTAAAATACACTACACTGGGTGTTCCGGACAAGAGGCTTGACTGTAAGAACTTTGACAAGCTGGAGCTGGGGCAAAAATACTTTAATGTCTACTGGTACGATGAAAACGGCGAGATTATCGCCGCCGGTATGTGTGCTCAGTGGAAAAACGACAGCGAATTTATGCTGAAGTCCTTCTCACAGTATAACCCCGGACAGAAAGGTGAGACACAGACTACCGATTCAGGAAATTCTTCCGATACCGGTCCCGGCAGTGGTTCCAGTCTGCGGGAAGACTACGATGATCCTGAAGATCTATATGAAGACGGGGATTATGAAGACCTCGACGAGGCCTGGGACGAATGGGAGGAAGGGTGGTAAACACCCTTCCTCCGGCGTATTATTACTTTATTTGTTTATGATATCGCGTAATATGACTTCCTCCGCTGCGCTGCGGATGTTGTTCATCGCACCGACCCAAGTTATTTGATCCTCGGCTTTTAGCTGCTCTGTAATACCTTGCGCCTGCGCCATCTGCTTGATCAAAAGGCGCAGCACTTCATTTGCCTCACGGTCGATCTCGTTAAGGTGATGCGTCAGTTCACCGTGGGTTTTCAAATTGATATAAGTCACTCGGCGATGCTCTTTCAGATACTTGAGCCGCATCCGGCCAAAGCGTCCGTAAGTCGGTTCTTCCCAGGATACCACCAGATTGGGCAAGCAGTACTCTCCATACTTACTGTATGTAATTTCCATTATGTAATCGTCCTTTCGTGAGCCTGAATTTGACCCTTATTTTGACCCTTTAGCGGGTCATCTTCTGTAAAACAATCGGACTGACTGATACAGATTGTTTTAAATTTCAGACTATTTAACACGTAATTGTATGAGAAAAGTTGCTAAAAACACTTGTGCTGATATTCAAGTCCCGCCTCGCGCACCAAAGGGAAAACCCTTGAAAACACGATGTTTTCAAGGGTTTTGTTGCGTCTATGGATGGCCGTTTTCCCCTATGTTTTCCCCTTACAAAATTTTACGCCTGCTTTTTCGCCTGAATGCCCTCTATGAAACTGTCCATTCGATGTGCACTTTCGCGCCGCATCTGCTCTGTCACGTGGGCGTAAGTATCCAGTGTGAACGCTGCCGTGTGGTGGCCTAAATTCTCCTGAACGGTCTTGATATCATCGCCGGAGCGGAGCGCAGCGACGGCGTAGCTGTGCCGCAGATCATGAAAGCGGGCAGAGGGGACACCGGCAGCCGCGGCGAGCTTCTTGAAATGCAGATATACCGTTTGGGCGCAGAGGTTCCTTCCGAGCGCATTTGTGAAAACGAGGTTAAAGGGATTGCTCCACGCAGCGCCAGCTTTCAACCGCTGTGAGTTTTGCAATTTCCGTTGGTTGGTCAAAAGCTGCATGACATAGTTTGCCGGGGCAATGATACGGCTTTTCCCGTTTTTGGTCGAAGTAAGGATGTACTCACCGCCAGAACTGCGCACCTTTTGGAGCTGCTGCTTTATGGTGATCGTGCCACCTTTGAAGTCGATACAGTCCCACGTCAGTCCCAGCACTTCACCTTCGCGCATTCCCGTGAAGAGCGTGACGACATAAATGGTCTCATACTCGCAACCTTTGACCGCATCGAGGAAGGCGACCATTTCGTCATCTGCGAGGGGCTTTATTTCAGTTTTGCGCACTTTGGGGAGATCAGGCTTGTCGGCGGGATTGTGGCGGATATAGCCGAGTGAAACCGCCTTTTCGAGAGCTTTGTGCAGTGTGCCGTGAACATTCTTCTTAGATTTTGCAGAGAGCGGCTTTTTGCTGCGCTTATTAGTCAGGTTATTATAGAGCCGCTGCACGTCAACGGCGGTCAGCTCAGAGAGCCGCAGCGCGCCGATGGCGGGCTTGATGTGCTGCTTGATGTTTGCCTTGTAGCTTTCGACTGTGCGCGGCTTAACGCTGTTCAGGTATTCTTCTGCCCATGTGTCGAGCCATTGGCCGACGCTCATTTTCGACGGCTCAAAATAGTCTCCATCGTTGACGGCGACCGCGGCGGCCTGCATTTTCTCGCGTACCTCTTTCTGAGTTTTTCCCGAGAAGCTACGCCGCATCTGTTTGCCCGTGCCGGGATCTCGGCCAACAGTGACACGTGCTTCCCAAAAGGTATATTCTTTTCCGTTTCGCAGTACAGTCTTCTTGCGGATGTTGCCCGCGCCCTGAGCGGCGCGGCTGTTTTTCTTTCTTGGCATTGCATTTTCCTCCTATATCATGCTAAGATATAGGGGCAGTAGGCCGTGCAAGTTTACTGCCCCTTATAACCGTCCTCGGTGTTCCAGCACCGGGGGCGGTTTTTTACTTTTTGGTATTATGCTCGATATTTGTAAAGCTGCTGCTATCTTTGAAATTATCCTGGGCATTCATTATGCCTTCAATGAACCCGTCATGTCGTTTTTTCTCAACAAACGATTCAAGATTATTTATACCGCTTACATTATCAATCCATTTGGAAATTTCATCCTTTATTCGCTGGGACCTAAATATGCAGAGATCATATCCACGTAAATTTACGCCGTCAACAGGTGTACCTTCATTTATAAAAAAGTTTTCAAGAGCATACGGAGAGTTTTCTTCATACTCTGATGCAGTTTTGACGTCATCGATGAGACGGCATATATTTTTTCCTATGAGTATGCAGTCGAGATCGCAGGTGATATGGTTTAATAGTCGAGTGAGATCAGGAAGGATATCTTTTTCCTTGAAATACAACAAGGTTTCAACTGCTTTTGACGATAGACCAGTTTTTTTGCAAATATCTTGTACGTCCAGATTTATAGATTCGATATCTGAATTGCCAGATAAATAGTCGACAGAGACACCGAGTTCACGCGCAATTTTTACGAGAGCTGGAAGTTTAATAGTTGTTGTTGCATTTCGGTAATTAGAAATGTTTGTTTCGGAAATTTTGGTTTTTGCAGCGAGTGTTTTTTGATCGATTTGTTTTTCTTCTAACAGTTCATTCAACTTTTTTGCAAACGCCTCTCGATATAAAGCATCACCATCCGGCGCTTTTTTTGCGTTTTCTTCAATCACCGCAGGGTCGACGCTATGCGTGACACGAGAGTTATTGACATTTTTGCTTCTACTTTTCTCCATTTGCCACCTCAATATTTCATAAATGGAATTAAAATGAGCGCACATTTTATTTCTTTTTCTTCTGGAATAAATTACATATCACTAACTCGCTATGGTATATTCGGGATAAGATAAATGAAATCGATTGTATTTCAATTTCATTTATCTTATTTTAGAGCGTTTGAAGTTATTTGTCAAGTGAGGAGGTGGCTAAGGTGGTTATCAGCGATGAGGCGCGTGCAGAACGCAACGCATATCTTCGCGCGTGGAGAGCAAAGAACAGAGATAAAGTGAGGGCGGCTAATTCTGCATATTGGGAACGCAAAGCCGCAAACAAGAATAGTTCAACTACTGATAGTATTGGAAAAGAGGCGGGAGATAATGAACGCACAAATTGACCCTATTGCCGTTTCGATGACGGAGGCGGCGCGCCTTATGTCGGTCAGCCGTCCGACCATTTACGCATGGTCGAAGACAGAAGGCTTTCCGATCATCAAGATCAACGGCTGCTCTCGAGTTCTTGTCGACGGACTGCGGGAATGGGCGAGGTGGAAAGCGGGGGTGACGGGTGACAATGAGCAATGAAAAAGAACATGCCCATGTCAGCAGTAGGACATTAACGCAAAAAAAGTTTCTTATTTCCGACTTGCTTCACGAGGGGGCGGAGAACGGCACGACGCTTACCGAGTTAGTCCAGCTCACGGGCGAGGATGAACGGTCAATTCGCCGTCGTATTCAGACAGAGCGCAAGGCCGGAAAGCTGATTCTGTCTGACTGCAAGAGCGGGTATTTCCTGCCGACGAGCACGCTCGACATCCAGCGCTTTATCCGTTCGATGTCGAGAAGATCAAGGGAGATCGCTGCAATCTCACACGCGGCGGAAGATGCGCTTTTGAAAATGACCGGTCAGGAGACCTTGCGGGGGTGGCAAAATGGCTGAACGAAGGATGTTCGCAAAGTCGGTTATCAACTCGGCGCGTTTCCTGACGATGCCGCCGTCATCGCGCTTGCTTTACTATGACCTCGGCATGGCTGCGGATGATGACGGAGTTGTGGAAGCCTTTACCGTGATGCGGACGACAGGCGCAGCGGATGATGATTTGCGGGTGCTCGTTTCCAAAGGGTTCGTGTCACTGCTGAACGACGAGCTGGTCGCTTATATCACGGATTGGAGCACGAATAATCAGATCCGCAAGGATCGATACCAGCCGAGCATTTACAGGAATTTGCTGGTGAAATTGGGCGATGGCAACCAACGGTTAACCGACGGTTTACCAGATGGCAACCAACGGTTAACCCAGTATAGGTTAGGTAAGGATAGTTTAGGTAAGGTTAGTACAGGTGAGGAGAATAAGGCGGCTACGCCGCCACGACCTCGTTTTATTCCTCCAACGGTCGATGAGATTAAGGCATACTGCACCGAACGGAAGAACGCTGTGGACGCCGAACGCTTCTTTGACTTCTATTCGGCTAACGGCTGGAAACAGGGGAAGGGAAAACCAATCGTCGATTGGAAAGCGGCGGTTAGAACATGGGAGCGTCAAAGTAATGCGGGACAAGATGAATCTCCGCCCCGGCAGTACGACGCAACGACGGACACATGGAGGTAAATGAGCATGGATTCGATTCTCAATGAGTACGGCGTACTTGGTTCACTGCTGATTGACCCGTCGTTGTTTCCCGAAGCGGCAGAGCTTCCCGATGAGGTGTTTTCTTCCTTACCGCTGCAAGCAGTTTTCCGGGCGATGCGTCGGCAGTATGAGGAAAGCGGCGGCTTCGATGCGCTGACCATCCGAGCGGAAGTGGGACGCAATTGCACCGACGTGACGGACAGGCTGTTGACCGAACTGATGGACACGACGCCGACCACCGCGAACCTCGATGCTTACATAACAGCAGTCAAAGAGGCCGCGCTCGCACGTTCCTTGCGGAAGATCGGTGAGGAACTGATGACCGCCGAGCATGACCCTACAGACGCGCTTGGGCGCGCACAGGAGGCTTTGCAGCGGCTTGCCGAGGAAAACACACGCGGCGATTCGCAAACGCTTACGGCGGCGCTCACGCAGCTCGGATACCGCGTTTCTGAGCAGGTCGGCGGCAGAGTGCCTTGTGTGGCCTCGGGCCTTCTGAGATTCGATAAACTGCTCGGCGGCGGCTTCATCAACGGCGGCCTGCACGTCATCGGTGCACGGCCGGCAATCGGCAAATCGGCGCTTGCCTTGCAAGTCGCGCTCAACGCGGCGAGAAATGGCGCGAAGGTGCTTTACTGTTCACTCGAGATGAGCTTAGAGGATTGCTCTGCTCGCCTTGTTGGAAACATCGGAGGTCTGTCATCGGCACGGCTCATGTTCGGCGGCAGATTGACCGACAACGAGTATATGCGTTTTGCCGAGGGTGCAACTGAGCTTTCCGCGCTGCCAATCGTGTTCAATCGGCGCTCGGGCATGAATGTCCGGCAGGTGGAGGCGCTGGCCTACCGCGAGAAGCCGGGCCTGCTGATCCTCGACCACCTCGGACTGCTTGAACCGCCGGAGGCTCGGCTTTCGCTTTATGAAGCGACCACACGTAACAGCAGGGCTTTGAAGCTGCTTGCGATGCGGTTGAACATCCCTGTTTTATGCTTGTGTCAGCTCAACCGCGCGGCGGCCTCTGACCGCTCCGGCAGTTTTCGGGCCACAATGGCAAATTTGCGCGAGAGCGGCGCTATCGAGCAGGACGCGGATACGGTGACACTGCTGCATAACCCGCCGTGCGAGACGGATGACCGCATGGAATCGCCGTCCTTGTTGGAGTTGTGGCTCGATAAGAATCGGCGCGGCGCAACCGGGCACGTCGACGCGACTTTCTACAAAGCCACGGGGAGGGTTACAGCATGAACATTGAAATCGCTACTCATATTTTAACAGCAACCAAGCCCGCGCGCTGTGAGCGTGACCGCTACCGCCAGCGTGATGAACTGCAACACCTGCTTATCCCGCACCTGCCCGTCGATGACCGTGATAAATTCGAACGGGCGCTAAACAATCATTTCAGACTTTAATACTGAGAAAGGACAAGAACCATGAACGAAGACAAGATCATCCAGATCATCCCTGCCCCTGCAAATATGCTTTACGCATTCGAGGACGGCAAGACGTACCCTGTCGCCTGCCTCGCGCTCGTCGAGCTGAGTAACGGCGACCGCGAAGTCCACGCGATGGCCGCAATCAATGGCGGCCCCATCGAGGACGTGAGCGATAGCGGCGCGGTTCTCGTGCACGTATGAAAAAAGCCCTCCCCAAATCGGGGAGGACCGCTCTTGTGGTGAATACGAATTGTCAATTCTGATTTTACCACAGGAGATAATGATATGCAAGGAAGAACGCTTGTCACACAAAAAAGGGAACAGAGGCAGAATGACGCGAACGCGAGGTGCAACATGAGCGGTTACCGCGGCGGAATTTTCGTATGCCCGTATTATTCGCGGGATTACCGCGACTATCTCAACTGCGAGGGCGCGAAGCTCACGCTGCCGAAGGAAGAGCTGGACGAATACACACGGCGCTACTGCGCCAGCGAAGAATGGCGGCGCTGCCCCATTGCGCGGGCGCTGACGCTGCACTACGAAAGGACAGAAAATCTATGAGTAAAAGAAAAACAATTAAATGCCTGGCATCTGAGCTGGGCAGGAGCCAGAAAAAAATCAGAGAATTGCAGGAATTAAATTTGCGTCTCTTGCAGGATGCGGCAGATTTTAGGGGAATCAGCACAGCGCTTGAAGCAATCATTGTGCAGACGGCTCTAAAATATGGTGACGATGTCTCCGGCACCAGTACAAAACCAAGAGCTGGAAAGCGATTGACCTTGTCAGAGTTCAACGTGCAGCAGACGTGCCGCAAGCACAAAGTTTACGTCTGCCGAGATGAAAAGACAGGGGGCTGCATCATCGAGGTTGAGTTGCAGGGCAGTGAAGAGGACGATGCGCCGAACAAGCCAAATGCGGAAAGTAGGGGCTTAAATGATGAGTGACTTCCAACACAAGAACACGGACAAGACCCTAATCACGGATGAAAGCGATCTCGACTTCATTCGAAAGTATACCGAAGCCTACAACAAGGCTTATGCCGAGGGAGACAAGGCGGGCCAGCAGGCGGCGCACGACGCAGCGGAGAAAATCCGCGCGAAGTACGACTATTCCGGCGGCGTGGACGGCAGCGAGTACATCAAACTCGGCACGGGCGCGAGCCCTGCAAAGGCTGACACGAGCTGGCTCGATAAGCTGGGCGACAGCAACTACAACTACGATCAGAGCGGACAGATCAGCGCAAAGCTCGACGCGCTGCTGAACCGCACGCCGTTTTCCTACGATGCGGCGAGCGACCCGCTCTATCAGCAGTATCGCAAGCAGTATACGCGCGAGGCAGACCGCAGCGCTGAGGACGTGCTCGGCAAGGCGGCGGTGATGACGGGCGGAATGCCATCCACGGCGGCGGTCGCGGCGAGCCAACAGGCGAGCGACTACCAGATGAGCCAGATGACGGACAAGATTCCTGAGCTTCAGCAGCTTGCCTATAGCATGTATCAGGATAAATTGAGCGGCGACCGCGCCGACCTGAATACGCTGATTGGAATTGAGGACAACAACTATAATCGCTGGTTGGCCGACCGAAATTACCTCTATCAGCTCGCGCGCGATCAGGTGGGCGACCAGCAGACGGCGGATGCGCTGGCGTATCAGAAGCAGCAGGACAAGATGAACTACGACTACCAGAAGGAGCGCGACGCTATCGAGGACGCGCGCTACGACGCGGAATGGCAGTATAAATTGCAGCAGGCCGCGCAGGCAGCGGCGCAGAGCGGCACAAGACGCTCCAACAACGTGACGGCTCCGCCGAGAGAGGCGGACTATGATGGCTTGTTTGAAGCGGCATATCAGTCCGGCTACCCGCAGAGCTACATCGCGAACAATTACAAGAAGTTTGGCCTATCTTCCGCGAGCGGGGCATATGACGGATACAAGACGTGGCTTGAAAACCAGAATGGTAGCGGCGATGAAACCCCCGCTCCGTCTGGAGACCTTAGTAAGTTAGGATACGACCCCGACGAAGGAATCTTTACGTGGGGAGGCAACCGATACCGCGACTTGCAGTCCTTAATTGACACAATGAATTCTGCGAACCTTACGAGTGCCGAAAAAACTGCAATCCAGAAAAAAATGAAATCCGCAGGCTTTACGATCAGCTTTTGACGGGGTGCTAAGATGGCTATTAAAGTGACATGGAAAAATGAGAACGGAAAAGTTGAGAGCTTGACCGCCAGTACGGGGACTATCCGAGCTGCCAAAGTTGACAGCTCGGATAATCCTACCGAAAAATTTTACTATGAGCACAACCCTGCCGCTCGTGCACAACTTACTGAACGCGCGGATGAGGCGGACAAGCTAACTACCCCCAGCGCGTCGAGGATGAAAGCGAAAACAAGGGTGACTTCGCCGATGTTCCGCCAGCAGCCAACCACGCAGCAGAATGTCGTGACGCCGAAGAACCAAAACACGCTTGCGCAGGGTCTCGGCAAGGGAGCTTTGCAGCGGCAGGAGGCGAAGAACTACCAGAGCGAGAGTGCCTTCAATCAGCACATGCAGGACGTTAAGCCGAAGACTACGATGCAGCGCGTCGGGAATACACTCAAGGGCGCGGCGGATGATGTCAAGCATGTTGTTTCTGCGGGGGCGAAAGGCTCTGCGGGATCATACTTGGGGGCAGCGGGGCTTTTCAATGAGATCAATGCAGCGGTGGGCGAAGCAGTAGGAAACCTGATTGGGAATCCGGAAAAGGGAAAACTCTGGAAAGAAGAGGCAGGAAAAATCGCGGCGGGCAACTATGAAACGGGAAAGAGGTTGACTGCCGAGGGCCAAGCGGAAGAAAACCTTGCAAACTATGGGAAGGGCCCAGTGGGGAAATTCGTAAATACGCTTGGAGTAAATACGGTACAGATGGGAGGCGACGCACTCCTTGCACCGGTGGCAGGCGGATACTCGTTGATCCCGCTGGCGGTCCGTGCAGGAGGTTCGGCAGCGCTGGAAAGCAGTGACAGCGGCGCGAATCTTTTGCGCAGGGCGGCATATTCGGTAGGTACAGGCGGTGTTGAAGCGCTGACCGAAAAGCTATCGGATGGCCTTGCGGGGATTTACGGCGCAGGCGCCGCAGATGAAATTGTCGAAGATGTAGTCGCCAAACTGTCAAAGAGTGTGGCGGGACAAGCTGTGCTGAAAACGCTCTTTTCTGCTACGGGCGAAGGTTTAGAGGAGGTCATCTCCGATTTTGCACAGCCTGCCTTACAGACGATTTATAACGGGAAAAGTATCGGGGAAAATTACAGCGCCATGCAGGCAAGTGATGTCTTGTATGACTTTCTTGTTGGCGCGGCGCTCGGCGGTATTGGCGGTGGCGTGGAAGCTGCGGCAAATCGCTTCGCGCGCTTCGATAACTCCCTCGGTGAGAGCGGGCGCAAGGCGATTCGCGGCTCGTACCAGAAGGGCAAGGACACGGCGGAGCACGTGAAGGACTTTATCCCTGCCTACAATGCGGGCGTGGAGGGCAAGGCGAACCCGAACCCGACGAATGAGACGGCCTATGCAGGCTATGTCGCAGGGCAGAATGACGCGAAGGCAGCAGCGGGAACGGGCGAGCACATCGACAGCCGCACAAAGGAAAACGTATCGGGCAGAAACGTGAACGCTTTCCAGTTCGACCACCCAGAGCTGCACAGTTATTACAGCGCGGCGGCAGAGCAGATCTCCGGTATCGCTGATATAAGCCTTTCGCGCGGACAGCAGAAGGGCGCGCGGCAGCGGACGGCAAACGGATACCAGAGAAACAATCAGATATTCGAGACCCCCGCCATGCGCAAGGCGATGAACGAGGGCCTGACGCGCACGCAAATCATTGATGCAGCGCAGCGCATCATCAACGATAACGGGCAGGAGAACGTCAAAGCGGCGAAAACGCTCGAGATCGTTCTTGACGACATGCTGACGAATGGGTACACTGCTGTTGATGGAACGGCGGTTTCCCCCAATACGGATTATATTGCAGCAAAGCAGCAGATCGCAGGCGCAGAGGTGCAGGCGACCGGCTTTGACAAGTATGTAACTGACAACCGCCTTGCCCTCGAGACAGGAGAGGTGACAATGGACGAGCTGCGCGCAGAATACGCGCAGCAGGAAGGAGCCGAACATGGAGAAGCGGTACATTTACGCGACGGCAGTGAACGGGATAACGGTGCGAATCCCCGTAGAGAAGTACGAGGCGTGGAAGAAAGCACAGGACGAGATCAGGGCCGGGCGGAAGGGCGACGCTTCGCAGACGGCGAAGCAGCTTCGCTCGATTATGGAGAAAAAGTAAGCACTGCGAGCTTCGGCATCGGCAGAGGCGCATTCAATGACAGCGTCTATCTTGTGAAGAACGAGACGGCGGAAATGCGCAAGGCGAAGGACCTCGCCAAAGAGCGCGGTCTGCGCGTGACGTTCTTTGCCGGAAATAATCTGACGTTCCGTGACAAGAGCGGGAAAACGTTTCAGGTGCGCGGCTACGTTTCAGGTGACCGCGTATTTATCCGTGCGGATCATCCGGAATTTACGTCATACCAGATCATGCGGCATGAGGCCGGACATGATATGATCGCAAGGGGCGAAGTCGATTTGAACGAGGTACGCACGCGCATCGATAAGACCTTTACCGGCGGCGAGATCGATTCCCTCTGCACAGCATATGCAGACGCTTACTCGGGCACTGGCATGACGGCGCAGGAAATCTGGGAAGAGGTCGTTTGTGATAGCCTCGGTGATATGAACATTTTCGCCGACAGCGAGATCAGCGATGCGGCGGCATTCCTTCTTGCGCATATCAAGGTGGAGAGTGAAACCGTTGCGCAGGAAAGCACGCGTGCGCCGCCAAGCAAAACAGCCAGTAATTTTGATAACAGGGAGGTGTCCGGAAATGACCGAACAGGAACGCACGGAAATGGAAGCGCTGTCCAAGAAGGAAGACAGGACAGAGCAGGAGAACAAGCGGTACAAGGAGCTTCTGGAACGGTTTCTCGAGGGGACGCTTTACACGGGCGGGACAGAGGACGACGAGACGTAACACCGTCATTCGGGGAAACCCCGGTACGCGCATGGACTGACGGGAACACCGTAACTCCGGGGCAGGGGGCGGTTGCTTATCAGGAACAACAGACTGCTATGGAATACGGCATACCGAGCTTTGTTGTTTCCGATGAAATTTGGGAAGGAGCAAAAGGTTCTTTGCCCGGATTTTCAGTGAGTGGGCAAATCTATCTGAAAGAGAATATCCCCGAGCAGAAACGCGGCATGGTCACTATTCACGAAGCTACGCATATTATGAAGCAAACGGGATTTAAGCCGTATCTCGACTTTACGCAGAGAGTGCCTGAAATGCTTGATATGTCTTCGCTGGAGGCAAACATCATTCTCGCAAGTCCTGCCAAACACAGAAACATCGATGTTCTCGGAGTAGACGGGACGATTGATGCGCAGAAACTTGAAAACCTGAACGCAGCGGACAGGCTTAAGCTGTATGACGAGTTAAATGCTATCCTTTATGGGCACATCGGCTCGGGAAAGCTCAACGGGCTGGAAGAATATCTGCGCAAGGCGTTTTACGATTTTGACGGCTACGCTTCCGAGCTGCGCGGTATCCATGACCAGTTCAAAAATGAAAACAGTGCAAAGCGCAATGATGCGGCATTCTCCCGCGAGATCCCCGAGGCGAACTATGAAGCGCTGAAAGAGAAGTACGGATATATCCCTGCGGGCGAGCGCGCGTACCGAGAGGTACAAGTGCCAAAGAAAACGGCGGACGACAAATACGTCAGCCGCACGATCCGCACGGTGCTGGAAGCAAAGGCAACGCCGGACGCAATGGTGCCGACGCTGGAACGAATGGTGGCAAAAGGAAAGTTCTCCTACGACCGCTATACGGACAAGCAGGCCATTAGTGACGCAGAAAGCCGCATTAAAACTGAAGGATGGCAAAAGGCCTTGAATAAGTGGAAAAATTCCACCAAAGAGGGAATCAGCAAGGAGAACACGGCTATTGGCTGGGCACTCTACAACAATGCAGCGAACAGCGGTGATGTGGAGACAGCTATCGACGTGCTCGACACCATCGTAAAGCGCCAGAGAAATGCGGCACAGGCGTTGCAGGCAACGCGGCTGCTCAAGCAGCAGGACCCCGGTACGCAGCTTTATGCGGCGCAGCGCAGCGTGGAGAACTTGACAGAAGATCTCAAAAAGCAGTACGGGGAAAAGGCTCCTGATCTTAAAATCGACCGCGACCTCGCTGAGGAGTTCCTGAACGCAAAGGACGACGATGCGCGCACCGAGGCGATGAAGGAAATCTATCGCGATATCGGCAGACAGATGCCGAGCCGCTTCATTGACAAATGGAACGCTTGGCGCTACCTTTCGATGCTTGGCAATCCACGCACGCATGTGCGCAACATCGTTGGCAACGTAGGATTTGTTCCTGCTGTCACGGTAAAGAACGTCATCGGCGCAGGCATTGAGAGCGCTGCGAACGCGGTGAGCGGCGGCAAGGTCGGACGCACGAAGGCAATCCTGACGACGAAGGACGCAGGGCTTATCAAGGCGTCATGGAGTGACTATGCCAACATTCGCGAGCAAGCTCTCGGCAGCGGCAAGTACAATGATAATGTCAATGTGCGACAGGAAATCGAGGAAGGTCGCACGGTATTCAAACTGAAGCCGCTGGAAGCGATGCGCAAATTCAACGGCACGGCGCTGGATGCAGAAGACGCATGGTTCTCTAAGCCGCATTACGCGGCGGCGCTGGCGCAATTCTGCAAAGCAAATGGCATTACCGCGGAGCAGGTCGCTGGCGGGAAAGGCATTGGAGCGGCACGCGAATACGCGATCAGAGAGGCGCAGAAAGCGACCTATCGAGACACCAATGCGTTTTCACAGATGATCTCCGATCTCGGCAGATACCGCGGGGATAACAAGATGAAACGCCTCGGAAGCACCCTCACCGAAGGAATCCTGCCGTTCCGCAAGACACCAGCCAACATTCTGGTGCGCGGCGTGGAATACAGCCCTATTGGGTTCCTCAAAAGCATAAGCTATGACCTTGTGCAGGTGCAGAAGGGTAATATGCAGGCGACCGAAATGATCGACCGGGCCGCCGCCGGGCTGACCGGCACGGGGCTGATGATGCTCGGCCTTTATATGGCGAAAGAGGGCATTCTTCGCGGCAACGGCGGTGATGACGAGAAGAAGAAAAAGTTCGACGAGCTGCAAGGGCATCAGGAATATGCGATGGAGCTGCCAAATGGCACGAGTATTACGCTGGATTGGCTTGCGCCGGAAGCGCTTCCGTTTTTCGTTGGGGCAAACCTTTACGAGCAGATGCAGGCGAACAACGGGTATCTCACTATGAGCGATATGCTTCAGGCAGCAAGCAACGTGACGGACCCGCTGCTTTCCATGAGTTGTCTGCAAAGCCTGAACGACGTTTTTGACGCGGTGGGGTATGCGTCCTCCGGGGACACAAACGCACTAACCAGTGCGGTAGCAAGCGCGGCGACGAGTTATTTGACGCAGGGTATCCCGACGGTCTTCGGGCAGGCGGAGCGCACGGGCGAAAGCGAGCGAATGACGACCTATACGGATAAGAACAAATTCCTGACGCCGGATATGCAATATGCGCTCGGCAAGTCCAGCGCGCGTATTCCGGGCGTTGACTACGGGCAAATCCCCTTTATCGACGCATGGGGGCGCACGGAAAACTCCGGAGGCGTGGTCGCGCGGGCATTTAACAATTTTGTGAATCCCGCGTATACCTCGAAGGTAAGCGACAGCAAAATGGAAGATGAATTGAGCCGCCTGTATGAGGCGACCGGTGAGGCCAAAGTCCTGCCGCAGCGCGCACCGAAATCTTTTACCGTGAACAAGGAAATTAAGCAGCTGACCGGCGATGAGTACGTCAAGTACGCCACAAAGCGTGGGCAGACTTCCTATAAGATCGTCAGCGAGCTTACGGGGCTTGCAAGCTACAAGGCTATGAGCGACGACGACAAGGCGGATGCCGTTGCGAAAGCCTACGAATATGCCAACGTCGTCGGGAAAATGAGTGTGAGCAATTACCAAACGGACGGATGGGCGGCAAAGGCCATAGATACCGTCAAAAAAACGGGCGTTTCAGAAGCCCAGTATATTGCGCTCTATATGGCGAAGGGCGATATCGAAAGCCTAAAGGACAGAAACGGCGATACCATCAGCAACAGCGATGGCTTGCAGATCATGGAGCTTGTTTATCAGCAGAAGGGGCTTTCCGATAAACAGCGCGCGGCCCTCTTTGAGGACTTCGGCGTCGGGAAGAGCATCCGCCATTGGAACCGCGCGAGGGTGGATGAACAGCTTGCGATCATGCGGAAGAAAGCGACGTGAGAGAAGTCAGGAAGACGGATTAAAGTTGAAAAGGAGGTGGTGGTATGGCAAAAATGGGGAGACCTCCCAAATATGTGACAGCGGAACAGATGCAGGCCGTCATTGACCGGTACTTCGAGGATTGCAAGGGCGAGCCTATTATCGGCGACGATGGGTTCCCAATCTGCGACAAGTGGGGCAAGCCGTTTATCATCCATCAGCGACCGCCGACAGTGACGGGGCTGGCGCTGGCGCTGGGGTTTACGAGCCGTCAAGCGTTGCTGGACTATCAGACGAAGAAAGGATTCGTTGACACGGTGACGCGCGCGAAGTCTCGGATAGAAGCTTACGCAGAAGAACGGCTCTTCGACCGAAACGGCGAGAGGGGCGCGGAATTCAGCCTGAAATACAATTTCCGATGGGTCGACGAGAAGAAGGACGACAGCAAAGAGAGCGTGTGCGGTGTTGCAGAGCTGCCCGCGGTGCTGCCGACGCCGCCTCCGCCGGGGTAGGGGAGGCAGTAGGGTAACAAAGAGCAGCGCTGCTTGGCCGTCATAACCCAAAAGGTGCCTGCTTCCGATTAAAAGAAGCAGGCGCCTTTGCATATTATCGAAGAGAGCTATTCGCGGCTGGGTTCCCCTGTCCGCCAATCGAGACCTTTCTTTTGACAATATTCCCCGTAGGTCAGATCGCTCCCCTTCACAGGAAGATCGGTGATTTTCGGCATAACGGCTTCACGCAGCGCGTCAAAGGCCGCGTCGTGTTCGCATTCCGGCAGCGCGGCGATCCGTTCTACCTCTTTTCGCAAAAACTCCTTTTTCTGCGCGTCTGGCATGACCAAATATTCTTCTCGCTGTTTGTCATTCATCTTTTTTGCCCCTCCAGCAGCTCAATGACCGCTCTCCGTTTTTCTTTATCCTGAATGGCTTCGAGAAATGCAAGATCTTCCGTCATGGTAGGGGCTAAGGAGACGCGAATTACGTCAATAGCCACATCCGCAGCGGCATCAGGATCCTTTGAACCTTTAATCATGTGCAGCAGTCTTTTTTCGTTGGTGCTAATATTAAATTTTTCCGTATGCATGATTAAGCCTCCTCCGTCGAATGAGATGTTTCAAGTGCGCTGATTAAATTTTGAATTTCTTTTGGCGTCATGGTTGCGAGCGATTCGGCGTTCAGCAGTGGACTGTCTTGATTGCAGGATTCAAGGTAAGCAATCGCCTTTGAAACGGCGGGGTCTGCCAAGCGAGCAACTAATCGATTGACCTTTGCCTTATTTTCTTCCGTGAGAAGCTGATACTGCGCCGCAATCAGTTGATCGAGGGCTTTTCCATTAAGCTGTTTGTTCATTAGATGGCCTCCTTCGGAGAGGAAAATTTGCTCAAGCAGTCACCTTTGTTCAGCCATTCACGGCGAATGAAGGTGATCGTATTTTCGACGATTTGATAGTTGTCCCGGTCAGCCTGGATTTCGGCGTTGTGCTGTAAGATGCGGCCTAAACGAATTGCTCGCTTCATATCGCCGCGGCTGGCGGTACAAGGCATAACGGCTCCGACCATCGTACAGATGACAGCCTCCATATAAAGACGTTTGTAGCCGCTGGATCGGTGAATTATGGAAATGATCTCATCTGTTGTATTCATAATTTCTCCTTGTTTTCTTGATGGGCGGCCGGTATAATGGATCTACCGACCGCCGCTATGGTGGTTGGTGGTTAGGGCTCTCTGCGCTTTGCTTTGGACGGCTTGGGCGCAGGGGGCTTTTCTATTGCTTCAATCAGGAACATAAGCCAGTTTGCGAGTTGAATTGCTCCGGCGATAGCTACGATGGACTCCATCATGCGATGCAGAAGCGGCGCGCGGCGGTGATTTTGGTGAACTGCTGTGCCAGATCGGGAAGGGCCTTTTTCAATGCGTTGGTGTCCAAGCGAGAAGAAGTCACGGCCTTATAGGTCACCTTCCAATCTGTGCCATTGATGGTGTCCACGCCCTCGGTGTCCATGTGGGCTTTGATGCTGTCCTGAATGGCCTCCATTTCCGCGGCCAGCTCGTCGGCCATGCGGCGAAGCTCGCGCAGCTCCTTGATCTTGCTGTCCATTTCATTGATGCTCATTGTTTTATCCTCCTTAAGTTGTGGGTGAGATCGGCGGCTGGTGGCTCTGAGTATCTATCCCTTTGGGAGTTTCTATCAATCTTCTCCGTTCCAGCTCTTACGGTGTCGCGTCGGCTATCGACCTTCGCTCGATCTCTTGTCCCTTGCTATGGCTACATTCTACTACTGTTAACCGTATACGTCCATTGACAAACTGCATAAAGTTAACCGTATATCTTTAGCAATTATTATACTGTTAACCTATGCGCTTTTGTGCTATAATGGACAAAAAGCAAGGGGGGGTGATATATTGGCACCGAGCGATGCACAGAAAAGAGCAGCTATTAAGTGGGACAAAGAGAATATGGCGGTTGTTGGTTGCAAGGTCAAAAAGGAGCAAGCCGACAGATTTAAGGCGTATTGCGCAGAGATCGGGAAGACATCGAACGCAGTTTTGCGAGATTATGTTCTCGACTGCATTGGAGAAAAGCAGAATGCAGAGTGATTTTCGGAATTACTTTACACGATAACGCGCGGGAAGGAATCAGGCCGGAATGCTTTGATTGTTGAGCCCACGCAGAAGCCTACAGCGAGAGCGTGAACGGCTTTATCAACCGAGCTATAGGACGAAGCCATAGAGCGTGACGAAAGCGCTCCTGCAGCCTCTGAGGGGCAAGGAGAGGGATAAGAGAAGAGCGGAGGGTGATTCCTCCGCTCTTGCTGCGTTTTGTGAAATGTCTTAAAGGTCGGATTTGAAATCCGAGCCTTGCGGCAGCTTAAGAGTCTCATCTGAAATGAGACCCTTGCAGTCGTCCAGATCAGGCGGCCGCTGCGCCGATTTGAAATCCGGGCAGTGAAGCTCGCTTCGATTTGAGGTCGAGGCGACAGTTAACCAAAAGTTTTATAGACTATAACGCTATAACCGTCTGGGGTTAGGAAGCTGGATGGATGCAAATGCTAATTGACAAAATACATGGATTCGCATATAATCCAACGTGAAATATTGAAGTGAAGGGGGTGTTTTACATGAGTGAAGATTTTGCTTGGTTCCAAGAGCACTATGCAGATTTTCAGAAGCAGTATGGAAACGCCTTTCTTGCCATCAAAAACAAGCAAGTTTTAGGGGCGTATTCAACTTATGCTGAGGGTGTCCGCGAGACAGCGAAGACAGAAAAGCTTGGCACTTTTATTATTCAGGAATGTAATGCTCATACCGAGGCATATCACTGTTATGTTGCGTCTATGAACTTTGCGTAAAGAGATAAGAGAGAAAGAAAAGAGAGTGGAATCAATGGGGAGTGTGAGTGCATTCACGACATACGGAGATGGGTTGCTAAGGCAACTGAGCAATGAAGTCACGATTCGCTGTGAAGATAAGGACCTTCACGTGAAAGCTGTTTGGGACACGGGTGCTACCAGTAGCTGTATTTCTAACCATGTTGTGGAAGAGTTATCTCTGATTGCAACAGGCAAAACTAAAATTCATACTCCTTCTGGAGAGGCTGAGCGCAACACATATTTAGTTGATTTGCGTTTACCAAATGATGTTTTGATTAAAGACTTAGTTGTTATTGACTCAGAAATCGGCTCTCAAAGTATTGGGGTATTGATAGGTATGGATGTCATTGGGATGGGAGACTTTGCTGTTAGCAATTTTGGCGACAAAACTGTTTTTAGCTTTCGCATTCCCTCTGATAAACGAACCGATTATGTTGCCGAATTGAGGAAGTCTCAATTGATTGGGCCAACTCATGGAAAAGGCAAGCAAAAGAAAAGACGTTAAATGGCATCTCCCGTCGAGCGTTCTAACCGTTCGGTGGGAGACTGCTTTTTATAGCGTTATATTTCCCCTAAGTTTTCCCCTCACAGCTTTTACAACGTTTTACAGTATTTTACACCAAAACCGGAAAAGCCCTGAAAATACAAGACTTTTTTGACACGGCTTTACAGCATTTTACACGCCTCCGCGAATTCAAGTCCCGCCTCGCGCACCAAAGTGTTGAAACTCAAGGGGTTTTCCCTTGAGTTTTTTCTTTTACATTAGATTCCTTGGGGTGGTAGAGAACTGGATTTTTTAGAGATCAGAAAGCAGTGTTATTTTTTGCACTTTACGAACAGCCTTCCTAACAAAAATTCCCCTCTTGTTTCGCTTGCGTCAGAATGCAGGGCCGTTTCAAAAAATCTTTTCAAATGTGAAACATTTCCGCAGCCTGAATGATATAGTAAGTGAAAGGCCTTTCAAGGAGAATCCTATGTTGACAGAAGAACAGTTTTCGTATCTTGCAAAAAAGTATATGGACATGGTGTTCCGTCTGGCGCTCCACTACACCAAAAGCCGCTCGGAATCGGACGACATCACGCAGGAGGTGCTGCTCAAGCTCTACCGCACGGACAAACCGTTTGAGAGCGAGGACCACGTTAGGTACTGGCTCATCCGCGTTACGGTCAACGAGTGCAAGCGGGCGTTCCTCTCTCCGTGGAAGCGGACGGAGCCGATCGAGGACTATGCCGAGCAGCTTGCGTTCAAAACGCCGGAGCACAGCGAGCTTTTTCATGCCGTGATGGCGCTGCCGCAGAAATACCGTGTGCCGCTCTTCCTGCATTATTACGAGGGCTACTCCTGCGAGGAGATCTCCCAATTCCTTGGCATTCCCAACGCGACCGTCCGCACCCGATTGCGGCGCGGGCGGGAACAGCTCAAAACCGATCTTCAGGAGGCGAACAACGATGTTTGACGAAAACCTATATCAGGAGACGATCTCCGCGCTTCACGCCTCCGAAGACACACTTTCGGAGGTAATGAACATGACGCACAAGACAAAAAGAAGAGGCCGCCTGCGCACGATGGCGGTGCTTGCGGCGGTCATCGCGATCCTGTGCTGCATGGCGGCAGCTGCAGCGGCGCTTGGACTGGATCAGCGGTTGGCGGAGTACTTTGGAGCAACGGCGGAGCAGGAAGAGCTGCTCTCGACTGCGGCGGTCCCAATGAACATTGTGAAGCGGGACAGCGGCGCGGTGATGCGCATCGAGCAGGTCATCGCCGACCGCTATTGTGCGGCGGTCCTCATCGACTTTACCGCGCCGGAGGGGACAGTTCTGGATCAGGACTACTACGCATTCGATCGGAGCGTGTCCGCAACGTCCAGGGACGGAGTGAAAATGGATACCTACGGCATTGGCTGGGAGGTATTGCCGAGCAGCACGGAAAACGAGACGGGCCGCCATGCCACGATTTTGATGACGATCCATTCTCTGAAAGGAGAATTCAACTTCATCGGTGCGAAGGTGAAGTTGACGCTCGATGGCCTGTATCGGGATAACTGTTTGGAAGAACTTGTCGTTCCCGGGCGCTGGAGCTGCACATTCACTCTGCCGGAGACTGATCCGGGACGCCTGTGCACGGTGAATGAGCCGATCGAGATTGAGGGAAAGAACGCTGTTCTGACGACGCTCTATGTCTCGCCGCTCTCGCTGACCTGCGAGATCAAGCAGGGAACGGATGATCTGAAAGAAACGGTTGAGCCCATCTACAGCGACGACGGGAAGGAGAGCATCGCTCCCGAGGTGACGCTGCAAAACGGCGAAACGGTCGGCGCGGCGGACTGGTTGTTCCTTATAACGAATTATGCCGATAAGCGCGGGCGCTACTGCTTCCAAATGGACGAAATTCTTGACCCGGAAACGGTGAGCAGCGTTTCCGCCTTCGGAGAGACGTTCTCCGTCGAATGACGGGATGATAAAGCATATTTATGTAAAAAAGGAGCCTCTGCATCAAAGCAGAGGCCCCTTTTTCCTGTTTTCACCGCAGCGCGTCCTTCATTTCTTTTACATACGCACCGATGTGCTCGGGCGCGTCCTTGCCGTACTGGGCAAGGAGCTTGACGATGGCGGAGCCAACGATCGCGCCGTCGGAGAGGCCGGCCATCTTCTTCGCCTGCTCGGGCGTGGAGATGCCAAAGCCGATGGCGCAGGGAATATCTGTGTTTTCCCGCACGAGGGAGACGATGGAGGCGAGGTCGGTCTTGATCTCGCTGCGCTCGCCCGTGACACCGAGCGACGAGACGATATAGAGGAAGCCCTCGGCCTCGCGCGCGATCATCGCAATGCGATTCTCCGACGTCGGTGCGATGAGGGAGACGAAGTCGACGCCGTACTTGTGGCACGCGGGGAGAAATTCTTTCTTTTCCTCATACGGCACGTCCGGCAGGATGAGCCCGTCGATGCCAACATCGCGGCAGTTGGACAAAAAGCGCTCTGTGCCGTAGGAAAAGACGACATTCGCATACGTCATAAAAACCATGGGGATCGTCACGCCGCGCCGCAGCTCGCGCACGAGATCGAAAATCTTGTCGGTCGTTACGCCGCTTTGCAGGGCGCGCAGGTTAGCGGCCTGAATGACGGGCCCCTCTGCCGTGGGGTCGGAGAAGGGAATGCCGAGCTCGATGAGGTCGGCGCCGTTTTGCGCGGCAGCGCGGACGGCAGCCGCGGTCGTTTCAAGATCGGGGTCGCCGTAGGTCAGAAAGGCGATGAACGCCTTGCCGTGGTCAAATGCTCTTGCAAGATCACTCATGAAGATCCTCCCCTCTGTAGCGGGTGATGGCGGCGCAGTCCTTGTCGCCGCGGCCGGAGATCGTGACGACAAGAAGCTGATCGCTCCCCATCGTGGGTGCGAGCTTTCGCGCGTAGGCGACGGCGTGGGCCGATTCGATGGCGGGAATGATGCCCTCCGTGCGGGCGAGGTATTCGAACGCCTGCACGGCCTCCTCATCGGTGATGGCAACATACTCTGCGCGGCCGATGTCGTGCAGGTACGCATGCTCAGGGCCGACGCCGGGGTAGTCGAGACCGGCGGAGATGGAATACACCGGCGCGATCTGACCGTACTCGTCCTGGCAGAAGTAGGACTTCATGCCGTGGAATATGCCGAGCCTGCCGGTCGAGATGGTCGCGGCGGTCTCAAGCGTGTCGATGCCGCGGCCCGCGGCCTCAACACCGATGAGGCGCACAGCAGGATCGTCGATGAAATGGTAAAAGCTGCCGATGGCGTTCGAGCCGCCGCCGACGCACGCGACCACGGCATCGGGCAGACGTCCTTCCTTTTCGAGCATCTGCTGCTTGATCTCGCTTGAGATGACGGACTGGAAATCGCGTACGATGGTGGGGAAGGGGTGTGGCCCCATGACAGAGCCGAGACAGTAGTGCGTGTCGCTGATGCGCGTCGTCCACTCGCGCATGGCTTCGGACACGGCGTCCTTGAGCGTGGCGGTACCAGAGTTGACGGGCACGACCGTCGCGCCGAGAAGGCGCATGCGGTAGACATTCAGCGCTTGGCGGATGGTGTCCTCCTTGCCCATAAAAACGACGCACTCCATGCCCATCAGCGCCGCGGCGGTGGCGGTCGCCACGCCGTGTTGGCCCGCGCCGGTCTCGGCGATCAGGCGCGTTTTGCCCATCTTTTTCGCGAGCAGCGCCTGACCGAGCACATTGTTGATCTTGTGCGCGCCGGTGTGGTTCAGGTCCTCGCGCTTTAAGTAGATCTTCGCGCCGCCGAGGTCCTTTGTCATCTTCTCCGCGTAGTAAAGACGCGAGGGACGGCCCGCGTAGTCGTTCAAAAGCTGCGTCAGCTCGTTCTGAAAGTCAGGGTTGGCCTTGTAGTAGTTGTAGGCCTCTTCAAGCTCGATGATGGCGTTCATCAGCGTTTCGGGGACGTACTGTCCGCCGTGCACGCCAAAGCGCCCGTTCGGATTCGACATTTCTCAGCCCTCCTTGCGCGCGGCGGCAACGAACGCCGCCATTTTGCTTTCGTCTTTGACGCCGTCCGTCTCGATGCCGGAGCTCACGTCCACGCCGTAGGGGTGCAGCGCGGCGATGGCGTCCGCGACATTGTCGGGGTCGAGCCCGCCGGCGAGGAAATAGGGCCGCTGCACGCTCTGGACGAGGCTCCAGTCGAATGTCTTGCCCGTGCCCGCGCCGGAGTCGAGCAGCACGAGGTCGGCGGCGCAGTTTTCGATGGTGGGGAGGTCGGCTTCGCTTTTCACCTTGAACGCGCGGAAGATGGGCTTGCCCGTCAGCGCGCGCAGGCGCGCGATGTAGTCGTCATCCTCGCGGCCGTGGAGCTGCGCGACATCGATGACGCCGTGGTCTAAGAGCTCTGCCACGGCCTCGACCGGTTCGTTGACGAACACCCCAGCGGCCAGAATGCCGGGGGCAAGCAGCGATTTGAGTGCTGCTGCCTGCTCGGGGGACACATAGCGCTTGCTCTTTTTGGCAAAGACGAAGCCGACGAGGTCGGGCTTCAGCTTGTTGACGGCGGCAATGTCGCTCTCGCGCGACAGGCCGCAGAGTTTCACCTTGGTCATAAGTTACCTCTCAATTCCGCGAGCCGTCTGGCCTTGTCAGGGACCCGCATCAGTGTTTCGCCGATCAGCACCGCGTCGGCGCCGATCGAGCGGAGTGCGGCGACGTCTTGCGCGCTCTGCACGCCGGATTCGGCCACATAGACCGCTTCCGGCGGGATGCGGTCGCGCAGCCGCGCGGTGTTGGAAAAGTCGACAGAAAAATCCTTCAGATTGCGGTTGTTGACGCCGATGATCTTCGCGCCCGCCGCGACGGCGGAGCGAATTTCGTCCGCGTCGTGCGTCTCCACGAGCGCGGAGAGACCGAGTTCGTCGCAGACGGCGAGATATTGCGCGAGCGTCTTCGTGTCCAGCAGCGCGCAGATCAGCAGCACGCAGTCCGTGCCCATCAGGCGGGACTGATAGAGCTGGTAGTCGCTGACGGTGAAGTCCTTGCGCAGCATCGGCGTTGAGACGGCGGCGCGAATTTCGCGGAAGATGTCGTCCGAGCCCAAAAACCACTTGGGTTCTGTCAGGCACGAGATGCAGTCCGCACCGGCGGCCTCGTAATCGCGCGCGATGTCGAGATAGGGAAAGTCCCGCGCGATGACGCCCTTGGAGGGCGAGGCCTTTTTCACCTCGCAGATGAAGGACAGATCATCTTTTTTGAGCGCGTCGTAAAAGCGCGCGCCGTTCGCGCGGCCCTTTTCGCGGCACATCGCCTGTAAGATATCAAGGCTCATGTTCTCGCTGTCTGCCAGCACGCGCTCGCGGGCGTGGGCGGCCAGCTCGTCGAGGATGCTCATGCGTTCGCCTCCGCGCGGTTGCTGACGGCGATGAAGCGCTCGAGCGTTTCAAGCGCCTTGCCGGAGTCGATGAGCTCGGCGGCGAGGGCGATGCCGTCCTTCATGCTCTCTGCCTTGCCGCCGATGTAGAGCGCCGCGCCCGCGTTCATCAGCACCGCGTTGCGCTTGTGGCCCTTTTCGCCCGACAGGATCGCACGGGTGATGGCGGCGTTTTCCTCCGGCGCGCCGCCCTTGAGGTCGTCTTTGGTGCAGCGCGCAAAGCCGAAGTCCTCGGGTGTGATGACATAGCTCTTGTACCAGCCGTCACGAATTTCGCATACGCTCGTCGGCGCGCTGAGAGAAATTTCGTCGAGCTTGTCCTGTCCGTAGACGACCATGCCGCGCTTGACGCCAAGGCTTACGAGCACGCGCGCGAGCGGCTCGACAAGGTACTCGTCGTACACGCCGAGCAGCTGCATCTTCGGCGAGCCGGGGTTCGTCAGCGGCCCCAAGATGTTGAACACCGTGCGGAAGCCCAGCTCCTTACGGATCGCGCCGACGTATTTCATCGAGCTGTGGTACTTCTGCGCAAAGAAGAAGCACATGCCGACCTCTTTTAAGAGCGTCACGCACTGCTCGGGGCTCTGCTGGATGTTGACGCCGAGCGCTTCGAGGCAGTCTGCCGTGCCGCACTGGGACGAGGCGGCGCGGTTGCCGTGCTTGGCGACCTTCATGCCGCCCGCCGCCGCGACAAGGGCGGAGGTGGTGGAAATGTTGAAGCTGTGGGCGTTGTCGCCGCCGGTGCCGACGATCTCGAAGATGTCCATGCCGGTGTCTACCTTTGTGGCGTGGTCGCGCATGGCGGCGGCGCAGCCTGCGATCTCGTCGGTCGTCTCGGCGCGGGCGCTCTTGGTCGAGAGGGCCGCGAGGAACGCTGCGTTCTGGGTGGGGGTGGTCTCGCCGCTCATGATCTCGTTCATCACGGCGT
>ERZ827126.936-NODE-936-length-33174-cov-5.301217_pt1 | contig 33174 bp, 27 predicted proteins | sample MGYA00519780_ERZ827126 | MGnify/ENA primary metagenome ERZ827126 (study PRJEB31778, sample SAMEA3449262) | human gut metagenome | biome: human gut; feature: human-associated habitat; material: faeces | place: United Kingdom | collected 2010/2012 ...
TAAAATAATACAATTATATTCTTGAAATTTTGGAATATAAATGAGTGAAATCCCCAATAAAATATATGATATTAAAGTTGATAAAATATTTATCGAGAACATTTCATTTGAAAAAGTTTTAATTAATTCTGATTTTCTAATTTTTGCTCCTTCTCGTATAGCATACGTACTTATTCCAAGTTCAGAAAATAACACAAAATATGAAACTATAGAACTTGAAAAATTATATTTCCCTATATTATCAATACCAAGTATTTTTGAAGCATAAGGAAATGTAATTAAAGGAAATATTATATTTAATATACTTTTGAATGCATTTAATGCCATATTACATTTTAAAGATAATGTTCTCTTCATAATAACTTCCTAATTATTTTACTACATACTATTTTTCACGCTATATTAATTATTATATTTTATTCTTATATCTAAATATAATGCTTCATTGGATTATCTATTTTCCCTTTTCTAGTTAATAACCTTGGATTTTTAAGCAAAACAATTGTCCAATATATGTAATCTAAATGTTTAATTAAAAAATAATCTTTACCATTTTTTAAAAACAATCCAAAGTTAAATAATACTAGTATAATAAAACCTAATATCCCTAAGTATCGAGTTGGCATAGCGGGAATTATTAAGAATAAACCGGTAACAAAATACAATAAACAATACACTATTTTTTTTCTATATACTTTACATAAAGTATAATTACTAAATATTTCTGCATTACCTATACAGTAATTTTTTAATTGTTTTAAATACTGTTGTTTATTTTCAGGAACCTCCCATATAATTATCTCTCTTCTATTACAATATACCCTCTTACCATGATTCATAATTCTTAAAAAAAATTCCATATCCTCTCCTGCATATGAAAACTTTTCGTAAAATAAACCCTCTTCTTTATATAAATCAGTTCTTGCCAAATTTCCATGATTACTTGGAATTAAGCCAGCCACATAATTATCCTTACCCAAATGCACCTTGCAATATGCACTCATAAATTTATTATTTGTACTACCACTCAATGAGCCATATACAACGGATATTGATTTATTTGAGTCTAAATCACTAACAAGTTTTTCAAAAAAATCATTAGGATATATATTTCCACAGGCTACAATCCCAATATACTCTGTCTTTACTTCTCTTATTCCGCGATTAAATCCCTGTGCAATATTGAGTTTTTCACCTGATAAAACTTTAATGTTCAATAAAGATTCTTGCTTATACTTATTAATAACTTGCACTGTATTATCCGTTGACCCACCATCAACTATAATTATTTCTTTAGGATAATATGTTTGATTCTCTATATTTTTTAATAAACTACTTATAGTTTCCTGATCATTAAACACCGTTGTGACAATAGAGTACTCTCCAAATTTATCTTTAAACATACCTTCTCCTATCCATTAAAAGTCTTTATAATGTTACAAAATCAAATTTTTCATCTAAACCATGGATGCCACTTATCTAATACATAATTTGCATCCGTCTTTCTAATTCCAATATATTTTGCCGAATTACCTGCATAAATACCCCTTTCAACATAAGTTCCCCTTTTCACCAATGAATCTGCTGAAATAACACATCCTCTTTGCAATTGCACTCCAGCTAAAATAATACTATTTGCAAAGATAACCACATTATCAGATATATTTATAGGTTCTTCTCTATATATAAAATCATTATCATTAATATCATGATATGCGGTAATAATTTTGGAATAAATTGCAATTGAAACATTAGAACCGATATTCAATTTTCCTCTTCCATCTAAAAAGCATTTTTCATTAATATAAGTATTTTCCCCTATCACTATTTTCCAAGGATGCACTATTATAGTTTTCATCAATATTCTAGAGCCTTTTCCAATCTTCATACCTAGTGATTTATAAAAAAACTTTCTAATAAACCAAATAGGAATATTGCATACAAAATAATTTAAAAAAATATAAATTAACTCATCAATAATTTTTTTTAGCATACTTATTTTATCCTTAATATATTTATTTTCTATTCAGAACCTCTTAAGTATTTATAAACAAGCTAACTGATACCTTGTAGTTCTTTAGTTTGCCAACTACTTTTAATACTTGACTCTTTTTCTTACAGTCATGCTTTTTTGAGGTTTCTTCCAAAAGAGATTTTTCTTCATATGCGATTTAATTGCATATTGTTTATTTACACAATACTTATTCTTTTCAATTTTGGTATACTCCAAAAACTGCTCCTTTCTTTACTAGTTTTCCTTCATTTTCATACTTTTTTCCAAGTTCAGACGACATGTATGTGATGAAGTAAGTTCCCTTATCTATCTGTGACATATCCTGATTTGGTATCACTTTAAGCTTCTTATCTTTAATCAGAACCTGCATTCTACTGTAATAACCTTCATATTTATAATTTGAATCTACAAAATTAACTTCCTTATCTGAATGTTCTAAAATGTACTCTGCCACTCCTACATCACCATGAGCCTTTTCATTTATATCTTTAATAACATCCACTGATTTACTATCAATATTAATAAATAACACAAATATGATTGCCGGTATTAAAACTTTTAACTTGTTTTTACTGCGTAAAAAATATGTAATACTTAACGCCAAAGCGCTACACATTACGCAGTGTAATACCAGTGTATTAAATGAACCATCTTGTGGAACTAAACTAGAAAATCCAGGTATCCTACATACATCTACATGTATTTCATCTGAAGTCAGAAAAATCCTTCCTGCCAATCCAGTAACTATACCTGTAAAAATGGTAACCAAAATATTAATAATTTCCATATTATTCTTTTCTACATACACAGCACTATATAAACCCATAAAAATAAATACTGAAATTGTATATTCATAATATCTTCCATAAAATAAATAAGCGAAATTATCAGCATCCCCAACTCCGTTTAATGTACATGCCATCATCATGAACACAAAACAAAGAAAAAAGTATACACATGTTGCATTTTTAATTATATTTTTATTTATATATGTATCTCTAATCTGATACACCATTTCTTTAAATCCATATAGTATCATTCCACCTGTACTAAATATTAAATATAATATTTTTGAGCAAAAAGCTATTATATATAATTTGTAATCAACTAATAACCATTGTATTCTCTGTCTTATATAATCTACACTTAATAAATTTGTATTTGTCGTCGAATCATCTACTACAAGATGCATAGAAGTCGTGATAATTGATTTTTTTAATTTAAATAATAATAAAAAACCAACTACAAAAATGATAGAATAACATATTATATTTTTGATTGATATATCTTTTTTTAGAGTTAATCCCAGTAAAATAATCCAAACTACTCCAGCAACAATAATAGCTCTAGTATGAATAAAAAAAATAAATACTGTTGCTAGTGCCAAAAAACTGTAATTTATAATTTTCTGATTTTTTAGAGTAATAATAAGTAACTCCGCAATTAGCCATAACCACATTGTAAGAAACGATTCACAACGCACATTAAAAGAATTTCCCATAAGATATGGTTGTAAACAAACAAGAAATGAAAAAAGAGCAATAACCGCTTTCTCTAGTTTCTTAAACATTGCTGATATAACATAAATTTGTAAAAAATATAATATAAAAACACATATTATATTTATACAAATAGCTCCTCTAATAAGTTGTACACCATTTTTGCATAGAAAAAAAAGCGGTATTAATACAATAGAATATCCATAACCATAATAAGGAATTGTTGTAGCTACATCTGACCAATCTGTTCCTGATAGATATGCGGCATTACATAAATATCCAGCCTCATCTGCAAGCTCCCACACAGTATTTATATTCTTTATATTACTTCCATATATACCAATAAGCACAAGCCCTAATAGTAGTATTATTCCTATCTGCATTCTTCTATCTGTATTTATCATCTGCATGCAATCTATCTTACTTACCTCTCTTCTTTCAAATATCATTTATTGTTTTTATAAATGTACTCTTTACTTTATTTGTTTCATATTTATTCATGAATAGGTTTCTAACATCAGTTTGATATGCATGAAATATTCCTTTTTGGAAATAGTGATTTATAGCAGTTGCAAATTGTATTTCCGTATTGCACCTCGTAATCCCTTGAATTTCTTCTACCTCATACCCTTCCAACGCTTCATCACTTGCAAAAATTCTTCTTCCAAACATCATAGCTTCTGCCGTCTTGACCTTCATACCTGCTCCATACAAAATAGGCAATACTACAGCACAATGACTGTAATAATATGTATCTATATCATCTACAGAGCCAATTACATGTACATTTCTATTGTGTTCATATTCTTCCTTTTTTGTTTCAAATCCTTTTCCAACAATATTGAGTTCCACATTGTCAAGCAACGGCATGACCTTTTGAATAAACCATTCAATTGAATTCTGATTAGGTGGAAATAAACTTCCTAAAAATAATATTTCTCTTTTATAATTTGTTATGGTTTTAGATATATCAAACCTATCATTAAATGTAATAGGTATGAGCGCATCTGCCTTTCTTCCATAACGTTCATATAATCTTCTGGAATCCCTCTCATTCAGACATATAACTTTGTCCGCTCTGGACGCCCATATATCGTTCCTCTTAGATGCCCAGTAAGAAGGTAAATAAAATAAACCTTCATTTTTAACTTTATTATATGCGTAATCTGCTTCTATATTATGGAAAAAAACGACCGTTTTATACTTATGTGGTAATCTTATAAGTCTTCCCAACAATGAAAAATCCATAAACAATAAATCCGGATTATATTTCTCCAGATATCCTACTATCTGTTTTTCATTCCATGGCATATATATTTTGCATCCAAATACAGCCGCAAATAATAATTTTAATTTGTTTTCTTCTCTTGTAAAAATATGGTAATCTTTATTACCGTCCTGTTGCTCACTTTTTTTTATATAAATACATACTGAAACATTTTCATATCCTAAACAGTTTTGAAGTAATTGTAAGTGCTCTAATGACGCTTTAACTCCTCCATTTCCAGAGGAATCTAATATATTAGCTGTTGTTAAAAATACGGCTCGATTTATCATCTTTCTCTATTCTCCCTCATATATGATCAATGTTATTTTATGAAATCAAAAGTCTATAAAATCCTCCCAAAAGCCTTAATGGATAAATCCCTAAATAACTTACTAATGCCATAATTCGGTGACTCTTTTTTGCTTTTTTATCATGTATTACAACCCTGCGCACATTCTTTATATTTGTATCAATTATATGATATAAATGTCTATATTCCTTTTCAAAAGGCAACCACATCAATGTCTGTATATTAGCTAAAAAAAAACGTACACACATAGGTTTGAATAATTGTGGATATTTAACATCAATAAACTCCTTCATCTGCTCTGCATGATATATACGGTCTATTTTCTTGTTATTAAATTTTAAATGCATTGTACTATTTGCTACTTGTCGGTAAAAGTATAACTTACTATCTGTATATGCAATTGATTCTGCATTTGAAAACCATTTATATACTACAGCCATATCCTCATATCCGACACCTGTAGGGAAAGGAAAACTTCTGACTATATCTGATTTAATCAATTTATAGCATGGTGAATTAGTCAGATTACCTTGATACAAAAGATTTTCCAGTGCCTCTTGTGTCTCATATACTTTGACATAGTTTTGAATATAGTCATTGATACTTACTTTATTTTCAAATTTATAGCCGTCACAACATGCAATCTCTACATTTTTTTCCTTTAATAAATTATATAACCTTTCAATATATTCCTCTGAGACATAATCATCACTATCTATAAATGCAATATATTTACCATGTGAATGCATTACTCCATAGTTACGAGCTGCTCCTTGTCCCTGATTCTCCTCATGAAATACTGTTATTCGTTCGTCTTTTTGGGCAAACTCATCACAAATAGATGCTGATAAATCTTTAGAGCCATCATCTATTAAAATAATTTCTATGTTTCTATATGTTTGATTCAATATACCACATAAACATTGTTGTAAATATTCTTGTACATTATAAACAGGTATAATAACAGATATCAGTGGTTTATTACTATCAGTTATATTCAATTCTTTAATTGACATAGGCACATCATCTCCTGTATATATTATTGATTGTTTCAGTATAAAATTTAGCCTGTACACCGTAATCATACCTAGATGCTGTTGCCAATTCATTAGCTATAAGTTGCTGTTGAAATTTACTATTATTTAATATAAAATTAATGTTTTCTGTAAATTGCGTAATATTTTTTTCATCACATAATAGTCCATTTATCTTATTTTGAATTACTTCCCCAATTCCACCACTTCTACTAGCTACTACAGGCAATCCAGAAGCCATAGCTTCAAGCATTACAAGTCCTAACCCTTCTTGATCTCCATCTTTTGCAGTTATTGATGGTGCTACAAATATATCTGCTGATGCATATATTGTCTTTAGCTCTTCATGTGTTTTAGATCCTACAAAACGTATCTTATTGCCTTGTTCCTTTGCCTGTTCTACCAATTTGTCATGTAATGGGCCATCACCCACTATGACTAAAATAGCATCTACAGATTTCATTGCTTCAATAAGATAAGCAACTCCCTTTTTCTCAGCCAGACGCCCTACAAACAGAACTACTTTTTTATCTCCTTGATTAAAATAATTCTCCACTCGGTATTGTTTTCCAAACTTTGATGTATCTACTCCCATAGATATTACGGATGGCTCTTCTATCTCATGACTTGCAAGTTCTTCTACACGCTCTTTTAGATAATTGGAAACTACTGTTACATGAGATGCTTTTTTTAAACATCTTACTTTTAACTTTTTAATGATTCCTTTATTCAAAGAGGTAACATCTCCCCCATGTCCAGTAACAATATAGGGCTTTTTAAAGAAAGACTGTACAATTCCCTGCGGTATTAACCAATGAGCATGCACAATATCATACTCGGGAAGGATTCTCCATAATTTGAAATACAGACTGATAAATAGGAACGGAACCAATAATATACGAACTTTTTTTTCTTTAATTCTTGGTACAATTGCTCCAGGATAGCATAATGTTTCCCATTTATGTATAGGGAAATAATGATATCTGATTACCTTTACTCCATCCATTACTTCTGTATCTTTAGCTCCTGGAGAAGCCGGTACTAATACAGTCACATCAAATTCATCTGTCATGTGAGATGACAAATCCAACACAAATCGCGGTTCTGTGTCACCCTCCCAGCGCGGGAATGTAGACGCTGTCACTAATAATTTCTTCTTTTTCTGTATCTTCCCATTTTGTTCATCGTATTTCACTTTAATTTATCCCCTCACCATAATAAAAAATCCCAACATAAAGTATTTTCACCTCACTGGCAATTACATACTTTATATTGGGATTTTATTTAAATATATTTTTTTATTTAGTTCTTATATTCCATGCATGCAACTTTACAATTCTTCTTATAGAAGCAGATTCCATACATCAATATGCTCTGGTATCCGTCCTCCTCAAGTTCATCCGTATAGTGCATTGTTTCTATCTGCTGTAATGCTTTACTGCATCCATCTTCCAGTCCTTTGAACTCTTTGGCATATTTTAGTTCTATGATTACTGCTGTATCCTGCTCATCATACGGCTTTAGCAATATATCTGCCCTTCCGTTTCCTGTTTCTCGATTAGAGAGAATACGATACTGTTCCAGAGAACTCATAAGTCCAAGTATAAATCCATGATAAAAGGATTCGTTTTCATCATAATAGCTGATACTTGCTTTCAAATAGCCTTTGATAAGTTCTTCCAAAGTTTTGGCTTTTCCATTGAGCAATGCCTGATGCAACGGTGTCAGGTCAAGTTTCATGACTCTTCTTCTGAACCATTCCATAATGGTATTTTCGTAGATATAGCGAACCTCCATATTGGGAATCGCCATAGTCATATACACCCTTGCTCCAACCAAATGCGTATCTACTGCTTTCAAGTATCCTGTAAAGAACAGGAAATTCCACAGATTATCCTGTGAATTGTAAATATCTTCGTAGGTGATATCCTCATGAATCGGCTTTGCTATGGTCTTTCCAGACATGATATCTTCCAGCTCTGCTCTGGTGGTGTCATCTGCTTTCTCTATCATTTCTTTAATGATGCTGTTAGAAGAAGTGTTCGCCCAATAAGGTCTTGGATACGTTATCCTGTCTGCAATCACACCGTTTAGATAACTGATTACACTCCAGGGATTGTATACATGAGTCTGACCAAACAGATATCCATCATACCACTTTTTAATATCTTCTGCCTTGTCTTCCAACTCATAATATTCCAGCATGTCTGCGACTTCACCTTCCGTAAAGCCAAAATACTCTGCAAAGCTGTCACTGATTACAGAAATCACATTCAGATTATTCAAACCGGTAAATATACTTTCCTTGCTGATTCTAAGACATCCGGTAATTACAGCAAGTTTCAGACTTTCATTCGTCTTCAATGCAGATTCCATAAGGGAACGTATAAATACCGTCATCTCATCATAGAAGCCTGCAAAGTATGCATTTTCCAGAGGTACATCGTATTCATCTATCAGTATGACTACTTTCTGATGATGGTATCGCTCCAGACATTTCGATAGAAAAGAAATGGCATCCACATATATCTTGTTGTCATCTGATAATGACATGATATTTCGATACAGATTCTTTTCCACTTCTAAGAGGTCATCTGTCTGTAAGACATACTGATGTCTGATATATTCCTCAGCTATCTGCTTCTTTATCATCCAGAATGTTGTGTCCCAATCTACCTGCTTCGATGACTTGAAAGAAAGATAAATAACAGGATATCTCCCCATATGCTGTATATACTGATTACCTGCATCCATGATTTTCTTATCTGCAAAATATCTGCTATTATCAACCGTATTTCCCTTTTCATCTATTTCATCTTCGAAAAAAGTCTTTAGCATATCAAGCGCTAGCGTTTTTCCAAATCTTCTGGGTCTGGTAAACAGGTTGACATAACTTTGCCTATCCAGTAATTCCTTTATAATAAGAGTCTTATCCACATAAAAATACGCTTCATCAATTACTTTTTTATAGAATTCAATTCCTATTGGTAGGTTTCTTTTTGCCATATCTTTTCGGATCCTCTCTTAGGGTTTCTTCATCTACAGTATATCTTTTATGAACTTTCATTACAACCATTTTCCTAATATAAAGTATGCAATTGTCAAGGTTCATTTGTTTATTTCAGCAAGCCTTTTAAGCGGCTTTACTTACTTCTCCATACGCATCTGTGCTTCTTCGTGTGTTGCTGCCTTATCTACCACATGATATGTTCTGATTGCTTCTTTCTCCATCTTCTGCTGCATATATAATGCGTCATATTCTGCACGTCTGACATGATACTGTGTATCCTGTAACAGTCTTCTGTTTGCGGCTATTGTATCTGATACCAGACCAATCACGAATGTTACAAAGCCCATAATCAACAATGTGCTCGCCAATATCAGGGATTGTACATGTCCCGCAGATGTGCCTGTAATAACGAAATAAAGATATCTCAAAATAAAGATAACTCCTATGCCCGCCGGTAATAATGTCAAATAGGTAAAGGTTTTGAGCGGTTTATACATCATATAAGCACGTAGAATCGTTACCATAGATTTCTTAACATATCCCCAGATACTCTTGAACAATCTGGATGGGCGCAGTTCACCATTGGTATGAATCGGTACACTGGTGATTGCCAGCTTCTCACGTCCAGCCTGTACAATGGTTTCCAGTGTATAGGTGTAGTCATTTACTACATTAATCCTCATAGCTGCTTCTCTACTCAGTGCACGAAAACCACTGGGCGCATCTGGTATATCTGTCGCAGATGCCTTACGCACAGCCCAGCTTCCCAGATGCTGCAGCTTCTTCTTGATTAGCGAGAAATGCTCTGTATCATCAATAGGTCTGGCGCCTACGACATAATCAGCCTTTCCATCCAGTATTGGTTTAATGAGTGTAACTATATCTTCTGCACAATACTGATTATCCGCATCTGTATTCACGATAATATCTGCTCCCTGCCTAAGGCATTCATCCAGTCCTGCCATGAAGCCTTTTGCCAGTCCTTTATTCTGGGTAAAATTCACTACATGATGCACTCCCCATTTTTTTGCAACCTCCACGGTATTATCCTTACTTCCGTCATTAATGATCAAATATTCGATCTCATCTATTCCATCTAAGTGTCTGGGCAGATCATTTAATGCAATTTCCAGTGTTTCTGCCTCGTTATAACATGGTATCTGAATAATTAATTTCATTCGTTATATCCCCTCTCACTTTTGTACTCACTAATTCTCTTCTCTGTTCTTCTTCACCGCTGACACAATGCCTACACCAAAAATCGCAATTACCAATACCACAATAATGCTTCCCCATATCATTCGATTTCTCTTCTGGCGCTGCAATTCCAGCATTTCTTCATATATGCTCTCGTAGTCATTTCCAATACTGTTAAATTCTGCATTCAATGTATCTACATTTCCAATAGGAGTTAATGCATTTATTGGGACATACCCTGTCTTATCTCCTTTTGAAACCGTACACCACTCACCATCCGTATAAGCAGTAACCATGACTGTATCTCCTGCCACAAGTTCCTGCACTTCTTTCGCAGATTCTGACGCATTTTCTCTCATCTGCGTATTTTCATTTACCTGATAGAAGCTGTTTACCGTAATTTCTGTCTTCTCTGCTGCATAACAATTAGAAGAACTATACAATACTCCCACCAGCATAATAAATACAGCCATCATTATTTGTATCCATGTTTTCTTTTTCATAATTTTGTATCTCCTCATTTATCTTTCATTCATTATAAAAAATAGCCAGATGCCCCATAACACGCCAATAAGTATATTGATTTTTTAACTCATCAAGCCCACTGTATAAATAATCTGTAATAACCAGATCATTCTCTGCAATGTCCTTTTTATCGTAAATTAAATAAATCTTCGTATTGCGTAGGCGAAATTGTAAATTATCTGCCAGACATCTGTCTCCTTCCTGGATATATACAAGTCTGTCATGATGTTCCATTTCTTTCTCTGCAATATCAATAAGCTGCATATCCCTGAAATTTGCCAGCTGTGTTGCTGATGAGAATGTTGCTGCCAGATGAATCCCCAGAAATAATTCCATTGCCATGATGATGGCAACTAATATAGGTAATTTCCTGCTATTGCTTATTCGAAGTATAAATATAACGAATATCATCAATATTATAGAAACGATATATGCCATAATATGAAATATTGTAGGATTGAAATTTTCTCCGTTATATAAATAACTGATTCCCAATATCATATATGCATGTATATTGGTCTGGTGATATTTATCTATGATATATATGATCAGTCCCAATACAGGTAATTGAAGAATTGCAATACTCAAAGCAGGTTTTACAATATGCCTGTTTTCCATAACACCTATACAGCCCAGCACCATAAGAATCGGCAGGATTTGTTCATTGTACCGTCCATAAGTTAATCCATCAATTCTTCCACCTATGCCTGTAGTATAGATAGCTGTTACCGCTATCTCACCTGCTGTTGCTAATAATATAAAGAGATATATGAGCTTCTTTTGTTGCCACAATCTTTTGAAGCATACATATACGCCCCAGTAGAACAACCCAAAACTTGCAAGCCCCAGATACCATAGCTTGCATATGGCGCTGATGAGTAGATTCCTGAAGCCTGTTAATGTGAATATGCCTTTTATCTTAGCTGTTTGTCCATTATAGTCGTTATAGGCTATGACTTCTTTTGCGGTGTCCGTATAGATATTTTGAGTTATATATGCTTTTATCCTGTCTGCTATCATAAATAGCAATGCGAGTGCAATAATAACAGCTGCTATTTTTATCCAGTTCTTTGTGCTATTACCAATGTGCATAAAAGCATAGATGCCCAATGTAATAACTGCTGCTATCAGTATTGCTACGGTTCTCATATGTACCGTATATATGTAAATAAGCGAAATAATCAGTGCGACTAATATTCCCGGCTTATGATTGTCTAAATAAAGCGTCATTAGCATGCATATGATAATATACATACTCATAACTACGATTTCTGTCATGGTAGATCTCGAATAATGTAACCATGACGGATATAAAATGGCGATTCCTGTAATCAGAATCAGAGAAATCGTCTTCTGTCTCTCTTCCTGTAATCTCATGATATTTTTAAGTAACACAAAATAAGCCAATATCATAAGCAGGAAATTAACTGTAACCGCTGCCCTATAAGCAACTATTGAATCTTGAAAAATCTGAAATATGGGGTAAAGAATAAGAGTATATCCAAAGGAATAATAAGAACCAAGTGATACGATGTCTGACCAGTCACACCCTGAGAGTGTCGCTGCATATGTCCAATACCCGAATTCATCCGGGATCAGTTCGAAACTGTAGATTTGATAAATGCTATACATATAATAGCAAAATAATAACAATACAAAGACAAATAGATATTTAGTTGTCCCGGTCTTCTTCCTCATGCTGTAAATATATTCCCCTTAATATAATCTAAAAATCATTTCCCCTGATTGTAATATCCGAGCAGATGCAGTGCATCTGCCCGAGTAAAATTTACATTATTTTGCAACGATTGCATATGTACCAAGACCAGCCTGTACTGCGAATGTTACAGTTGCAGGATCTGTATCCTGATCTTCAAGAATTGTTGTAGCTCCACCTGGCTGTACACAGATTACAGAATATGTCTTAGTTGTATCTGCTGTCTTAGGAAGACCAGCCTTCAGTGCTACACTACCATTTGAAAGTGTAACCCACTTGCCATTCTGCTTAGCACCAAGGTCAATATTTAATGTAGATACTAAATCAGCACCGCCAAGTGCTTCGATAGCTGCATTTACGCTTACCATGGCTGCAGTACTCTTCTTCTGATCTGTATCATAGATAATGATTGCTGCTTTCTGTCCACTTGTTAAGCTTAATGCTGCTAAATCTGCTGCAGGAGTAGTTACTGCTACACCTTTTAAAGATTCTGCTGCATATACGCCAGCGATAGATGTCTGAACAGCTACGCCACCAACCTTTACAGATGCACCTGCAGACTGGCTATTAGCCTCTGCATATGTAGCTGGTGTTGAAGTCTCCTGTGTTGTAGAACTGGATGAGCTTCCGCTTCCTGCGTTCTCTGTTGTTGCACATACAGTCATGGCTGATGCCATTACCATAGTTGCTGCAAGGGTTGCAGCTAATACTTTCTTCATACTTCTCATTGGATTGTTCCTCCTCGTTGTTTTTTGGGGTTTTGTGAGTACCCGTTAATTTTTTCTTTTTGTGCCTGACTCTGATGTATATTAGGCATTCTCTCGGAAACCTAATTTATTAATATTATAAACTTAATATGTGCTATTTTCAATAGCATTTTACAAATTATGCTATTTTAGTTATATTGCTCACAAATTTCGTGCCATGATTTTTATCATAATTTATTTTTATGTATAGTATTCTCTCTTTTTTACAATATTAAAATCATACTTATAAATTGCATTTACTTTAAGCTATATTAAATAGCTTATATGCTATTTTAGTGAGCCTTTTCTTTTCTATTAACAAGTATAATTGTTAAATACTGATAATTTGGAAGGGAATGTAATATATGACTGGTAATTCACTTGGTACTTATTTAAAATCATTACGCAAATGCAACGGCTATTCTCAGGAATTTGTGGCTTCCAGTCTAAACATTATAAGGCAGACTTATTCTCACTATGAAACAGGTCGTATCATTCCTCCTGTTGATTCTTTATACAATCTTGCAATGCTGTACCATATTTCCTCCGATGTCCTGCTTGGCTATGCAATGGAGGATCTGTCTACTAAGGAGAATGGCAGCAGGCACTTTACCTCTATCTCGTCTGCCGGCTGTGCGCCTGCGACTCCCGTAATCTCACCTCAGGACAGTGAATTGTTAAGCTACTATCACCAGCTGGATCTGCGTGACCAGGAAGATATTCTGGATTTTGTCAAATTAAAAGCAAACAAAAAAAGAATGCCCCACTAGGAGCATTCCTGCATCATGGACAGCACCATCTGCGCTGTCTCTACCATACTTGTACTGTTGTCCATACTATGTTTCTGAAGATATCTGTGAGCTTCCTCTTCGGTCATGTTATTCCGTCCCATGAGAAGCTCTTTTGCTTTTGCAATCGTTGCTGCTTCTTCCTCATTACGCTGTCTGGGCTTCTCCCTCAGCTTCTTCTTACGTCTCACCAGATTCTGGGACATCATGCCTACGGTGCTGATCAGTTCATGTACTTTAAGGGGCATACCCAGTCCGACCATATTGCCGCCTTCCACTTCTGAGAGAAGTCTCTGGGAAGCCATAAGCAATATTTCAAAGCCCTCTGGAACGTTCTGCTGTAATTCTGAACAGATCATATCTGCCAGCCTGTAACCGCAGATTATGATTCCATCATGAAATTCATCCGCATAGCTTAATGCCTGAGCGCCCGATGTACAGACAGCGGTCACTCCGAATCCATTTTTTACCAGAATATTCTTGATGCTTTTGGCATCTTCTATTTTGGCAAAAGCTACGATGATATTAGTCACTGATACACCTCCTAATCATGTCATTTACCTCTGACATTGTTTAGAATTTGTACAGATAAGACTCGATTTCCCAGTTAGTCACCTGGCTGTCATATTCTTTCCATGCTGCAATCTTGGATTCGTAGTACTGGTCAAATACTCTGTCACCTACCAGATCCTTGAGCAGGGTATCCTTCTTCATTTCCATGCAGGCGTCGAGAAGGTCTGTAGGAAGCTTCTCCAGCCCTCTTGCCTGTGCCTCATCCTCTGTAAGCGCATTGATGTTGTCCAGTACCTCTGCCGGTGGCTCGATCTGGTTCTTAATTCCATCCAGTCCTGCCATGAGACATGCTGCAAAAGCCAGATATGGATTAGCAGCCGGGTCCGGACTTCTCAATTCAATTCTTGTATGCTCTCCGCGCATATTCGGCACACGGATCAGTGTATTGGCTCCTAATGTGCTCCATGCCACATATACAGGTGCTTCGAATCCTGGCTTTAATCTCTTATAGGAATTTACCAGCGGATTGGTTACTGCGCAGATTCCCTTCACATGCTTCATCACGCCGCCCATGAAGTAATAAGCCTCTTTGCTGAGTCCGTTCTCTCCATTTGGGTCATCAAATATGTTTCTGCCGTCTTTACGCAATGACATATTGATGTGCATACCGGAACCGCAGAATTCCTTTCTTGGCTTTGGCATAAAGGTTGCATGTAAGCCGTGATGCTTTGCGATTGTCTTTACAGCCAGTTTAAAAGTCATAATGTTATCTGCCGTTGTCAATGCTTCATCATACCTGAAATCCACTTCATGCTGGGAAGGTGCTTTCTCATGGTGGGAAGCCTCTACTACGAATCCCATGTCTTCCAGTGTCAGCACGATATCTCTTCTTGCATTTTCACCATTATCCAGAGGTCCCATGTCAAAGAATCCCGCCTGCTCGTTGGTGATTGTAGTAGGTCTGCCATTTTCATCCGCATTGAAAAGGAAGAACTCGCACTCAGGCCCTACGTCGAAGGTGTAACCCATCTTAGCAGCCTCTTTGACTGCCTTTTTCAGGACATATCTGCAGTCACTTTCAAAAGGCGTTCTGTCTGCACGGTATACATCACAGATAAACCTGGCTACCTTGCCCTGCTGTGGACGCCATGGAAAAATCGTAAATGTATTCAGGTCCGGATACAAAAACATATCTGCATTGTCGGTAGGCAGCATACCTTCTACCAATGAACAGTCAAACATACAGTCATTATTCAGTGCCTTCTCCAGCTGGCTTGACGTAATTGCCACGTTCTTAAAATTACCCTCAATATCCGTAAACTGCATACGGATAAATTCTACGTCTTCATCTTCTACCATATTGATGATATCTTGTTTTGTATACTTCTGCATTGTTTCCATATCCTTCCTATTATAATGCGCTATGGTGCATATATTGTGCGTTATAATCTGTTATTTTTAGAATATATTATTAACTTTTCATAAATAATAACAAGTTATGTCGTTCTTTGTCAACCACTGTTGCGATAAAACACATCATATTCCTCCCCTCTATTTCATATGATGTATAGAAAAAGAGTTTGGAGTCTTTTTATGAGTGCCAATACCAAAATTGTTGTTCTTCGTTCCAGAGAAGTGTTATATACGATCTTACTGTTATTCGTAGGCATCCTGATCATTCTGGTTCTGCTGTCTCTATTCCTGCCTTCGGATTCTGCTTCACCTACAGAGGAATCTGCTGCCCTATACGTTCCCGGTGTATATTCTTCTACGTTACAGCTTGGCAATGCCGCTGCACAGCTGCAAGTCACCGTAGATGCGGATCATATCAACGCAATTGAATTGATCAATCTGGATGAAGCGGTTACTACTATGTATCCTCTCATGGAGCCGTGTCTGGATGAGCTGACTGCCAAAGTAATAGACAATCAGGGACTGGAGAACATCAGCTATTCCACAGAAAGCAAATATACTTCCATTTTATTACTGAATGCCATCTCCCAGTCCCTGAGTAAAGCAGCCGTATCTGCGCCTGTGTCTGACACGATGCAATAAAGCACGCATCAGCGTGCTTTATTGCATAATATTCTAATCATTAAGTTCTTAATGTGTCCAGTTCCTGCATCCAGATACGTGCGCATGCATCCGACGGCATTCTCAGGTCGCCTCTTGGAGACAGTGCCACACTGCCTACCTTAGGTCCGTCCGGCAGACAGGAGCGTTTGAACTGCTGTGCAAAGAATCTGCGATAGAAGGTCTTCAGCCATTTCAGGATAACTTCATTCTCATATACTCCTGCAAAGGACAGCTTTGCGATTCTGTATATCTTGGAAGGCGTGTATCCACAACGCAGCATATAATATAAGAAGAAATCATGAAGCTCATAAGGACCTACGAGGTCTTCCGTCTTTTGTGAAATTACACCGTCCTCCGGAGGAAGAAGCTCCGGGCTCACCGGTGTATCCAGAATATCCAGCAATACACTGCGCATTGCTTCATGATTACAGGTATCTGCATAATACTGCACCAGATGGCGCACCAGTGTCTTAGGTACTCCTACGTTCACTCCGTACATGGACATATGGTCGCCATTATAGGTTGCCCAGCCGAGCGCAAGCTCAGACATATCTCCTGTACCAATGACCAGACCGTCGTTCTTATTGGCAATATCCATCAGTATCTGGGTTCTCTCCCTTGCCTGTCCATTTTCATAAGTCACATCATGCTGATCCGGGTCCTGTCCGATATCCCTGAAGTGAATATTGACAGCTTCCTTAATATCCACTTCCTGTAACTGTGCTCCACAGGCGTGAGTCAGCTTGCAGGCATTGTCATAGGTTCTGTCTGTTGTTCCAAAGCATGGCATTGTCACTGCCTTGATATTCTCTCTTGGTAATCCCAGCATATCAAAGGCTCTTACTGTTACCAACAGGGCAAGTGTAGAATCCAGACCGCCGGAGATACCGATTACCGCAGCCTTAGAGCCTGTATGCTCATATCTCTTTTTCAGGCCATTTGCCTGAATAGAGAGAATCTGCTCACAGCGTTTCTCTCTGGTCGTTTTATCGGATGGCACGAACGGCGCTCTGTCAAACTTTCTGCTTAACTTCGTTTCTTCTACCTTCAATGTAAAAGGTATCACATCATGAAGGATATCTTCTCTTGGAAGGTACGTAGTCATCTTCCTGCGTTCCATCCGAAGCTTGGCAATATCCAGATCTGCATAGATAATTCCCGTTGTAAAAGATGTACTCTGCGCAAGAAGTGTACCATTCTCCGCAATCAGGTCATGACCGCCATAGACTACATCCTGTGTGGACTCTCCATCTCCTGCGCTGGAATAGATATATCCTGCAATCAGTCTTGCACTGGTCAGCTTCACCAGCTCTTCCCGGTACGTATCTTTACCTACCAGTTCATTGCTGGCTGACAGGTTCACCATGACTGTTGCACCTGCCAATGCATGTCTTGTGTTAGGAGGATTCGGCGTCCAGATATCTTCACAGATCTCACAGCCTACCACCAATCCTTCCACGGTATCGCATTCAAATAGGATATCCGTCCCAAAAGGAATCTCTTCACCCTGATATCTGCAATAGCCATCCTGTCCCTCTCCTGAGGCAAAATGTCTTGCTTCATAGAACTCACCATAGTTAGGCAGATATGTCTTTGGAATAAAAGCCAGTACATGTCCGTGCTGCACCACTGCTGCCACATTGAACAACTTATGGTCTTTTTCCAAAGGCATTCCAATAAAAAGCAGGGCATCACAATCTGCCGTTCTGTCTGCAATTACTCCCAACTGTTCCCTGGCTGATGCTAACAGCTTATCCTGTAGGAACAGATCACTACAGGAATATCCGGTAATACACAGCTCCGGCAATACTACAATCTTCGCTCCATCAGCGCAGGCTTCCTTTACCTCACTGATAATAGCTTCTGCATTGTATTGGGTATCTGCAACTTTTATCTTTGGCGTAGCCGCAGCTACTTTCACAAATCCATCTTTCATAATAATCCTCGTTTCTGCGCACGTCCTTTGCGCATATCGAGTTTGTGTCAAGTATACGCAGACACAAATCTCATGTGTGAAAAAACTGCCATATATGGTTTTTTCACACTACCCTTCCCTTATTTTGAACGCTTGATGATCTGTTTGAGATCTTCAATGCTGAATTCATAAGCGGTATTGCAGAAATGGCATTTTACTTCGATAGGCTTGCCATCCTGGATCATATCATTGATTTCCTTACGTCCGATGCTGACGATTGCCTTCTCCACACGTTCCTTGCTGCAATTGCAATAATACTGTGTTGGAATCGTATCCTGAATCTCCAGGTCCATATCGCCAAGAAGCACTTCCAGAATCTGCTCCGGTGTCCTGCCTTCGTCTAACAGCTTCGTTACGCCGGATACCTGCGCCAGATTCTTCTCCAGCTTCTCAATTACCTCTTCCTCTGCAAAAGGCATCAGCTGAATGATGAATCCACCCGCCTGCTTCACGGTATTGTCCTTCTCCATCAGGACGCCCAGACCTACTGCAGAAGGAACCTGCTCAGAAGTTGCAAAATAGTAAGTCAAATCTTCTGCAATCTCACCTGTCTGTAATTCAGTCTGTCCGGTATAAGGCTCTTTTAACCCCATATCTTTGATCACACTAAGATATCCTCTGCCGATAGCTCCGCCCACATCCAGCTTACCTTTCTCATTTGGAGGCAGCATAACCTGTGGCTCTACCACATATCCTTTTACATTTGCTGCAGAATCTGCTGTCACTGTAATGCCCTTCGCCGGTCCATCACCACGTATCTGCAATGTGAGAACATCCTGCTCACCCTTTAACATGCTGCCCATCATTGCACCGGCAGTCAGTAATCTGCCCAATGCCGCAGTCATAACAGGACTTGTCTCATGAACCTGACGTCCCTTCTCTACCATTTCTCTCGTTGTCGCCGCGAATGCACGAATCTGTGCATTAGCAGCTGTTGCTCTTACTATATAATCTGACATCTTAATCTCCATTTTCTTATATAAAACGTATCTATTCAGAACCCCATGCGCAAAACCGCATCTTCGATGCTACTTTTTTGCTTATGTGGTTACTTCGCCATATAAATCGAGTCAAATATGCTTGTGAACAAGCATATTCTGCCTCAATTTGCATGGCTCTGAATAGTTACTGAAATTTAGAACTTCTTCGCGAAAGAGTCTTTACTCTGAGCGATTAGAAGTTCTTTTCATACTCATTTCATACTCTCTTGCGCCACACAATAGATACGCTGGCTTTGTGGTGTTACTTCTTCCAGCGTGTCTGCATCATAAGCTTTCAAAAATACCAGTCCTGCTTCTTCAATAAATCCACGCATCTCTTCCAATGTATAGCCTCTCTGGAAATGTGTCTCCTGGAATCTGCGGAAGGTATCAGGTTCTTCCTCATTTTCCCTTACAAAAACAGTAAGGTCATACTCATTCATCATCTCTTCCGGATCATAGAAATTCTCCCAAATGAAGCTGCAATCGTCTCTTGTCTCAGCAATGACTCTGTCTCCAATGACAGTCTCATATTTATAATTCGTATTAAAATCAAAGAAAAAGATGCCCTTCGGGTCTAGATAATTGTTCATCAGCTTAAAGCAGGTAACAACATCCTCATCCTCTAGCAGATAATTGATGGAATCGCAGATGCTTACAATAGCACGCACTGTTCCATACAGCTCGAATTCTCTCATATCCTGATTCAGATACAGAATGTCATGTCCTGACTTTTCTCTCTTCTGAAAGGCTATATTCAACATTTCCTCGGAATAATCCACGCCGATCATATCATAGCCTTTTGCTGCAAGAAGCTCCGTCAGACTGCCCGTACCGCAGCCCATGTCCAGCACCAGGCCATCCCTGATCCCATACTCTCCCAGTACTTTAACAATATTATCACACCACCGTTCATAGGGTGTGTTATCCATCAATTCATCATACACACTCGCGAAATCAGTATATGCCTCCATGTTACATCACACCTTCCTACTCCCCGCCAAGCTTCATTGCAATGAGGAATCCTATTGCCAACATAATAATACCTGTCAGGATATTTACTACATTAATTGTTACGCTGCCCATCATGATCAGAATGGCAAAGGGTGACGCAACGATCAGACCGATGATAGACCAGTATGCTGTCTGGCTGTATTTCTTTAACACAAATTCAATCAGCTTGGCAATCACTACGATACCAACCAGAACGCCGATACCAAAAGGAACCAATACACCACATGCTGCCAGAATACCTGCCATATCAAATGGATGCAGGGCATCGATCAATCCGCTGATTGTACCAATAATAACGGTGTAATATCCAATGATCATCATAACCATGGAACCGCTGACACCTGGAATAACCATAGTACCTGCTGCAAGCGCGCCAGCAAGGAACAGTTTCAGAATGTTCATGAAGTTCAAGGATACATCTGCTGTTCTGCTGTCATCCTCACCTATCAGAGATAATCCGATTACCAGTACAAAGAACACTGCAAAACCGATAATCTGTGCAACGCCGACTTTCTTACCCTTTACTTTCTTGAAGATTACAGGAAGTCCGCCGATGATCATACCTACAAAAAGCAGCGTTGTCTGCAAAGGGATGGCATCAAACATCTTGGTAATGACCTTGGATAACAGGGCAATTGCCAGTAACATACCGATTACGATAGGAATCAGAAGCTTCATTGCTTCCTTGAATTTCTTTACAAAATGAGTCAATAATAGAATCAGTCTATCATAGATTCCCATGGATACCATCATTGTGCCACCGCTGACACCGGGGATGATATTGGCAAGGCCAATTACCATACCTTTTAAAATATTAATGATAAATTCCTTCACTTTAGTTTCCTCTTCTTTCTAAATAATCCTCTAAAAATGCAATCATTTGGTGCATCTCTTCATCTGTTCCAATAGAAATACGCAGACTGTCTGCGATTCTTGGCTTGTTCCAGTGTCTTACATAAATGTCATGTTCACGTAATGCTTGGAAGATCTCTTCTCCTGGTATATCTTTATGTGCTGCGAAAATAAAATTCGTTCTGGAATCAGGGAAAGTAAATCCCAGTCTTGTCAGTTCTTTCTTGGCAGCCTCTCTGGTCGCTACGACTCTGGCAACCGTCTTTTGGAAATACTCCTCATCCTCCACAGAAGCTACACCTGCTGCTATCGTAGGCGCATTCATGGTATAGGAATTAAAGGAGAATTTGGCATCATTTAAGTATTTTATGAGCTTTTTACTGCCAATGGCAAATCCGATTCTCATGCCTGCCAGAGAGCGGGATTTGGAAAAAGTCTGTGTAACCAACAGATTCTCATACTTATCAACCAATGGCACGCAGCTTTCTGCTCCAAAGTCTACATATGCCTCATCCACGATCACAACGCTGTCCTGATTGGCTGCAATCACTTCTTCTATCTGTGCTGCTGGCACTGCGATTCCTGTAGGTGCATTGGGATTAGCCAGCACAATACCGCCATTTTCCTTCAGGTAATCTTCTTTCTTCCAGTTGAAATTCTCATCCAACGGCTGACACTCATATGGGATTCTGTATAAATCTGCCCATACGTCATAGAAAGAATATGTAATATCAGGGAAGAGTACCGGCTTGTCTGAATGGAAGAACGTAAGAAAAGCCATTGCAAGTACATCATCCGAGCCTACTCCGACAAAGACCTGTTCCGGTGCTACCTGGTATCTCTTTGCCAGGGCATTTCTAAGCAAAGTCACATCCGGGTCCGGATATTTACGTAATACATTGCCATCAAAATGATGAAGTACTTCTTCTACGCCCGGTGCCGGTGGATATGGGCATTCATTGGTATTTAACTTGATTACATTCTGATTCTGTGGCTGCTCTCCTGCTACATAGGGAACAACCTTACGTACCTTATTCTCCCAACTCATATACTCCTCTTTTCTGCAGTATTGTTCTGCACATAAATTCCAGTCTTTCGTTTCTGATAATATCAGACTTTTCCTATTTATGCAAGCCACCCATCCCGTATTGCTTGACGCACGTATAAATTCATTTTATGATGAAAATGGAACATACTATTAACTGTTAGGAGGTATCTCATATGAACCTGTTAGATATCACATGCAAAAGTTTTCTGTCGCTGTTTGCCTTAATGCGTCTGACGCAGATAAATACAACTGATCCGATGTCTCTTCTTATATTTGCCGTTTTCTTCTATATATATAGAAAGCTTTCCTCCTCTTCGCTCAAAACAAGGATGAAAGACGCCGATCCATGGTACGCAGGCATTCTTGCTGCCCTTTTCACCCTGTTTACATTGGCAGCCACAGGTTCCACGCTTTATGGAGATATGGCCAGCACTCTCTTCCGGCTCATTATACTGATATTGTCTGCCGCAGGACTTGGACTGATTTATTACCATGCCGTTCTGTGCCTGCTGATCTATGTCTCGCCGCTCAGAATTGATACCATGCTCTATCCGCAGCCCTGGCTTCCCTATATTGCCTTTGGTGCCTGCCTGCTGGCATGGCTTCCTTATTATCTGCATGAATATCCCGGTGTCATGACACCAGACAGTATTAATCAGTATGCGCAGATCATTGGTGCTTATGAGCTGTCCAACCACCACTCTGTGATACACACGCTGCTGATTGGTTTCTTCTATCATATCGGTATGCAATTAACGGGAAATGCTTATGTAGGATTGGGATTCTACACCTTTTTCCAGATGTGCTTCATGGCTTTTACCGCAGGATATGTTGTCCGTACGCTGCAAAAGGCTCACATTATCACGCCGGTCTGCATTGTTACGATCTGTTTCTATGCCCTTATGCCTTATCATGGGATTTTTGCTGTCACAATATGGAAGGACATTCCTTTTGCAGGCTGTGTGACGCTTGCAGCTGCCTCTCTTCTGCGATTGCTGTTATGCGATAAATTATCCAGATTAAAAGCAGCAGATTACTTTACCATTCTGCTGCCCTATCTCTTATCCGGTATTATGATGTGTCTGCTGCGTACAAACGGCTGGTATATCTTCCTGGTTACTCTGCCTTTTGTCCTCTTCGTCTTCCGCGACAGATGGAAGGTTATGATTCCTGTTCATCTTATCATTCTTGCCCTGGTTTTATTTGTAAAATACCCATGCATGAATGTATATGAGATTAAACAGGCTGATTTTGCAGAATCTGTCTCTATTCCTGTCCAGCAGCTTGCCTGTGTCGTTGCACGGGGTGAATCCCTTACAGATGAGCAGCGAGAGACCCTGTCACACTATATGGATCTGGAGCAGGTAGCCAGTCTGTATCAGCCTGATGTATCCGATCCAATCAAGAATCTGATTCGTTCTACCAGCGGTACGTATCTGGATTCCCATAAGGGGGAATTCCTCTCACTGTGGTTCTCTATAGGTCTGTCCCATATACCGGCTTATTTTGATGCCTATGTCGCACAGACTCATGGTTTCTGGTATCCTGCCGGCGATTATGAGGTGGGACTAAGTGACGGTATCTATCCCAATGACTTCGGTCTTACCTGGCAGCCTCTGTTAAAAGGTAGTATTATCATTAAAATCCGTGAAATCCTATTCAAGCTCTGGAAACTGATTCCACTGTTTGGTTTCCTGTGGAGCATGGGCGGTATGTTCTGGTCATTGCTGATCAGTCTGTGCATGTGCCTTCGTGAATCCCGCTATGCCAATGCCGTTTTAATGATTCCTGCCATGGTCCTGGTCATTACCTTATGTATCGCTACTCCGGTTGCAACAGAGTTCCGTTATGCCTATGCCCTTTTCTATGGGCTGCCCTTGTATATCATGATGCCTTTTATCAGGAGCAATGACCGCTAATATATGACTTCCACATTGCTGATCACATTATCTGTCACATCAAAGGCAATGATATTCTGGGCCGTGCGGTGATGCGCCATATAATATCTTCCATCTATACAGGTAATATAATATGGCGTCCCCCCGCTGACTTTGAACTGCTGGTACACGTCTTCATAGTCTCCGCTGCTGAGGTCTTCCAGACTTTTCGTTCTGATAATTGTTGCATAATCCTGATTCTCTGTATTATCTGTGGATATTGTAATATAGTAATAATCCTGTATTTTCGTCAGTTGCACCATTCCTGCTATCTGTGCCGGTACAGGATAGCTGTCTTTTACTGTCAGAGTCTCCAGGTCAGCCCGTATGATCTTCTGATTATTATGTCCTGACACGAAAAGAAGCTCATCCCCCATAATGGTAAAGGATCTGACATATACCCCATATAGTTCCGGTATCTGTAGTGTCTTTTCTATATATAATTCCTGACTCCCGGAATCTTTCTTCAGATAAAACATTTCTCCTGTTATGGAGCTCCACGCCAGGAACTGCTTGTTCTGCGCATCATACTGCACATAATGGGGCTTCATGCCAATGTTCTCAAAGACTGTACCCTTGGTATAGCCCTCTTCTTCTCTGTGAAAAGACAACAACCTGTTATTCTCCGTATCATCAATCAGTATAATATCCCCATCCCCGGCTATTGTGTGTGCATAGTGTACTTCATCTGTCAGCACCTGCCAGGAGGTCAGCGGGTCTGTCAGATTATCATGGTACAGAATCTGATCATGATAGCAGTCTGCAAGATAGTAGGTATCTCCAATTCTGGTCAGATAAGTTGCAACATTCAGGGTATCGTAAGTATTATTCCTAACCATTACTGCTTCTCTCTCCCCTGATGCTGCCTGCGTCTGCGCCTCCACCGGGAAATTCTCTACAGGAAGCGCCGCCGCTGTATTCCCACACCCCACTGCACTTGTCATAATAAATATCGCCAAACCTATATAATATCTCTTCAATTTTAAATTCCTTTCTTCTAGGTACGCCACAGTGCATGGTAGTTCGGTTCTTTTGCCACGTACATGATGTAAGAATTTCTAAGAACTGCATCGCAAATGCTTACCATACAAGCCGGGCGCAAAACTCGCCCTTTGGGCTCAGACAGTTGCGCCTGGCTTGCAAGCATTTGTGCTTTGTTCTAAGAAATACTAAACATCATTCCCTAAGCTGCATTCACCGAACTATCATGAGCTGTGGCTGTATATAGAAATTTTTCCATTTTGCTGAATAAGCTTTAGACAGCATCCGCTCTCTGACGGTTGGCTTCTGAAAACCTTAGGAATGGCTGTTAATACTTCTTAGCAGCAAAAAAGAAATGCTGGCAAGTCCGAGCCGTTGTTTGAGCCATAGGCGAGTTTTAGGCGCAGGACTTGTAATAAAAGCATTTCTTTCGCAGGTGCTTAGAAGTCCTTACAGCCTTGACGTGTTTTCAGAAGCCAACCGCCAGAGAAGGATGCGTGCCTTTTTATTATACAGTAAAAAGGAGGGCTTGTGGGAAAAGATAGGAGATACTCCAAATTTTTCCAGATGCGGGAAGTGAATTTCTGTAAATTGTCATAAGTTTGGACACAATTTAAATTTATATTAGTACAACTTCACAAATATTTTCTACTTAATTCAGCAAATAATGTCGAAATATGAACAAATTATGAACGTGTTGTAAATATAAAGTAAATGTAAAATGAATAAAATTTAAATATATCTATTGACGTTTCATGAAAAATGGGTATAATAATGAACTTGTAAACGACAACAGTGTTGATCAGTTCATCTGATTACATTTTGGTATAGCGTTTGTACATAAACGATATACAAGTTTAATAAGGGAGAAATTATTATGAAGAAAACAGTTTTAGCAACAATTATGAGTCTTACATTAGGTGCAGCAATGCTTACAGCTTGTGGTTCTACAGCAGAAGATACAGCAGCTACAGAAGCTACTACAGTAGTAGTTGAAGAGGCTACAACTACAGAAGCTGCTACAACAGAAGCTGCCACAACAGAAGCTGCCACAACAGAAGAAGCTACTACTACAGAAGCTGCTACAACAGAAGAAGCTACTACAACTGAAGAAGCTACTACTGAAGAAGCTACTACTACTGAAGAAGCTACTACAGAGGAAGCTACAACAGCTGCAGCTGCTAACTAATTATAGTAATTACCAGTTTCTGACGCTGGTCTATAGAACAGATATCATCCTCAATTGATATCATAAACGCGAACCCCGTGGCGATTGCCGCGGGGTTCGCGTTTTGTATTACCTTTATCTTTGAATCAATACCATTACGTCTGTAATCTGATTATTGTATAACATAACATTACCGATTTCATTGACAATTGTTGTACTGTTTAATGTGTATGTTCCTGTTGTTGAGTCTTTTGTAAAGATATAGGCTGCACAGCCTGTATATTCTGTACCAAGATTCATATGAATTCCAATCGCATACGGAAGTTTCACACTATGAAGTGCTGTTAACTGATAAGTAGTAAAGCCCTCTGCGAAGTCTTTCACTTCATTCATATCTGAACTGAGATCCAGCTCTTCTGATATATCTGTGTCTGCCATGGAAATACTGTATCCTACTCCATTTCCAAGATGTGCCATCAGATAAATATTTCTGCCACGATATTTCTGCAATACTTCCAGTTTCAGCCTTGCACTTTCAGCCTGCATAAGTACATCCGCATAAGCTATGCCATTCTCTGTTACCTGCTCTACCAGAGGAATACTCTGCGGCAGACTCTGTACAGTGTTGCCGGCAGTTGTAGTACTGCTTTTCTGGCTGGTGGAGTTATTACTATCTGAATTGTTGCTATCTGAACTGCTGTTATCCTGGCTTGCCGATTCTGTAGCACTGCTCTCCTGTTCCTTGGAGGTCTCTGTTTCTTCTGTCTCAGGCTCTTCTGTGGATTCTGTCTCCTTAGTTTCAGGTTCTTCTGTGGATTCTGTCTCCTCAGTTTCAGGCTCTTCGATATCGCCGGTTCTGCTCAGGACAAAATCATCCAAAGTTCCCCAGGCTTTTGCGCAGGCAGATACATAAGCACCAACTGTTACATCCTGTCCGTCTTTTACTGTAATTCCTGTAATCTCTGGTGTATCCCATTCACACCATCCTGATACAGACATGGACTGCTTATAAGTCTTGTTTCCAATGGTCACAAAGATATACATATCCTGTGTAGAAGCATCTCCGCCCTGAATATTGGCACTGAATGCATATTCGCCTGCTTCTAATCCGCTGATTGTCTGCGATACTGTGAATTCAATGTCTTTTGCGCTCCAGAAATGCAATGCATAATCACCTGTCAGGGCATCGCTTGCATTTTTCTGATAATCAGCAGCTGAATTGGTATCTTCTATTTCCCACATACTTCTGTCGCTGTCTTCAAAGCTGTAGTTGTTTACATAATTCTTGGCTTTGATTACAACTTTACAGGTTACATTGTAGGTCTGCTCCAATACTTCTACAGTACCATTCACTTTATAAGTGCCGCTTCCAGCCTCTGCCAATGCCTTTATCTGTTCCTGGTTCCAGGTAACAGTTCTTTCACTGGTTGTATTGTCATTAAAATGTACTGTTGTCTTTTGAGGAAGTTCTATCTTTTCTCCCAGATTTACTGTCAATTCTGTATTGTCTACACTATCTACAGCCAAAGCTGCTTTTGCACCTGTTCCTACATATTTGAATACGTTCAGGGAAGCAAGAGGATGTCCTGTAAAATCAAACATTGCCTGATTATCCCACGCACTGCCGCCATACCACTTACCGGCATCATTTGCATCATATTCGCCTGCATAACTGCTTGCCCATCCAGAACCATATTTCTCCCAGATTGCTTTGTTCTCTTTTAAAATCTCAGAAGCATTCTCTGCATCTGCATCATATACCTGTACAGGAATCCATGCCGGCTCCCAGTAAAATGCGCCAATACCTGCACTTCCTACATCTGCAACTGCTGCCATAACATCACGTACGACATTAGCCTGTCCCTGTACGGAAGCTGCATATCCACTTACCAGATCACTGTCCTTGGCAATTGTATTGCCATGTCCGTCACCATCCTCCATTGTATATGCATAGGATGTTTCTGCTACCATGACTTTCTTGTGATATGTATCTGCAATATTCTTCAATACACTGGTCAGATTGGAGGTAGTTCCATGCCAGAACATATAATAAGAGGAAGCAAATACATCATAGTCTACTTCATAGTTATTCAACTGCTTGGCAATATTCGCATAGTTGCCACTTCTCTCCGGATTGGTAAAATGCACTGCTACCAGGATATCCTCATCAATCTCTCTGACAGCCTTACTGCCTGCATTGAATAACTTACATTTATTCTCCCATGAAGTCTCACCGCAGATACCGTTATTCGTCTCATTACCAATCTGAACCATACCTACATCAACACCTGCTTTGATGATTTCATCCAGACTTTCTTTGGTGTATTCATACAGGGCAGCTTCTTTTTCTGAAATGCTGCAGCCACTCCATGCCTTAGGTGCTTTCTGCTTACCCGGATCTGCCCAGAAATCAGAATAATGGAAATCAATCAGAACTTTCATTCCGGCTTCTGTAGCTCGTTTTCCCATTGTAATGGCACTTGCTACATCATTATTACCGCCGCCGTATCCATTTCCATCAGAATCATAGGGATCATTCCATACCCTGAGTCTGACATAATTCACACCGGCATCTGCCATTACTTCAAAGATATCTGCTTTGTTGCCTTCTGTATCATAATATACGACACCACTCTTCTCATTTGCTAATAAAGAAGATACATCTACACCTTTTATGAAATCTGCATTCAGATTATCTATTTTCTCTACATAGATATCTGCTTCTACAGGGTCATCTTCCTCGTTTTCGTCATCTGCATCTGTATACAATACAAGGTTATCCACATCTCCCCAATAGCCTGCCGGAAGATCACCTGATAACGTAATGGTCAGATTGCCACCGTCAAAGGTGAAGCTCCCTGTTGTATAACTGTTCCATGCATCCCAGCCTTGCGTTTCAATAGAATCGGAACTGCCAAGCACATTTCCATCTGCGTCTGATGCTGATAATGACAGTCCTCAGTCCTTTGCTTCTCCATCTGCATCTATGCTGACATAATATGTTCCTTCTGCCAGATCTGCGACTTCATAAGTCAGACTTACCGCATTGGTATCACTGTTTCCATTATACAAATGCAGAACCTGTGAATTGTTATTTGTCATCCATTTATCAGTTTTTACTTCCCAGGATGATCCATTCTCCCATGATGCAAAAGAAATCGTCCAATTATCTGCATTTCCATCTTCAAAATCACCATTATCCAGCTCATGAACATGATACTCTATGCTGTCATCAATGAAAACTGCTCTTGTAACACGTATTTCTTCAACTTCTGTCAGTTCCTCCGTGGTCTCATCTTCGGTAGTTTCTTCTTCTGTGGTTTCTTCTTCTGTAGTTTCTTCGGTAGAAATGTCTTCTTCTGTAGTCGATGTTTCTGATTCTGTAGGCTCTTCTTCCTGTGTTGTTTTCTTTGTCTCTGATGAAGTATCTTCTATCACAGATGTTTTCTCTGTCGTGGAATTTTCTTTCATGGAATCTGACGAACTTTCATCTTCAGCCTTGGAATTCTCCTGCTCTTTGTCTTCCTCTACAGAATCTACTGCTTTGGCATCCCCTTCTTCTGCCTCTGCTGCTTCTTCAATCCCAGCTTCAGTCCCATACTCATCCTGACTCTGCGCCGACTCCTCCTGTGCATATACATGAGTGCCACCAGTCGTTGCGAACTGCGACATCATCAATGCCGCTGCCATTGACAAAGCGATGATACGTTTTCTGTCTCTTCTTCTCATATACTAACCCTTAACCTTTCCTCCTGATTGTGCAATCGGTTGTTCATGTTCTTAGTATACTATCGTGTATTTTTATTAACAATGGACAGATAAACGTAATTTTAATCATTTTTTCATACAAGTTATACAAAAATACTGCGCAACTGTATTTTAAAGTTGCGCAGTACTTATATTCTTGTAACAATCCCGTTACGCAAGTTCTACAAATTCATCAATCATATCAGCAAAAGACTTCAGACTTTCTCTCCAGAAATCCTTACTGGTCAGATCTATTCCTACTACTGCTGCGGTATCTTCCACACTCATTACAGTCGTAGCATGAAGGAACTTATTATATTTAGGCAGGAACGCCTCTCCTTCCTTCAAATACATGGAATACAGTCCCATGGCTAACATGGCACCAAATGCATAAGGGAAATTATAGTAACTCAATGCTTCTGAATAATAATGTCCTTTGCATGCCCACATATATGGGTGCATATATTCAGGATCAAGTCCATCTCCATATGCCTTTTTCTGGGCATCCAGCATCATAGCCTTCAAGTCCTCCGGCATCAGGAATCTGTCTTCACATGCATTGAATACACTGTCTTCAAACAGGAATCTGGAATAAATATCGCAGATTACCTGAGTTGTATTCATCAGGATATTATCCAGCAATGCCAGCTTCTCTTCTCCTGTGGCTTTTGCAATTGCAAGGCAGGTAATGTGTGTCTCATTAAAAGTAGAAGCCGTCTCTGCTACCTGCATCGGATAATCACGATTTAAAATTCTGTGATCACATGTCTGTGTGCCATGGTATGCGTGTCCCAGCTCATGAGCCAGCGTGTCTACTGCATCGAAGGAACCATTGAAGTTTGTCAGGATTCTGCTCTGTCCTGCGTGGGAAACCTCACAGCAGAAAGCTCCGCCAACTTTACCTTCTCTTGGATAAAAGTCAATCCATTCCTCATCAAATGCACGCTCCATCATATCTGCCATATCCTTGGAGAACTGTCCAAAGCTGTCTAACAGGCACTGCTTCGTCTCTTCCAACGTATATTTCTTATCATTCCTGCCAAGAGGCGCCAGCATCTCAAACCATGGCAGACCGTTATGATATCCCAGATATTCTGCCTTGGCTCTCATATATTTGTGGAATGCCGGCAAGTATTCCTGCATAGCCCCAAACATGGCATCCAGGGTCTCACGCTTCATGTCAGACTGGTCTAACGTCATTGTCAACGCTGAACCATAACCTCTCTCCTGCGCCAGCATACGCACCTGACTCTTGATATTATTAAGCGCATACGCAATGGAACCTTCAATCTTTGCATAAGAAGCAAGCTCTGCCTCATAGGCTTTCTTACGAACTGCTCCATCCGGATCATTTGCAAGATTTCTGACTGCAGGCAAAGTAATCTGCTCTCCGTCATAATCTACCTTTAAAGTAGATGTCAGATAGTCAAACAGTCTGCTCCATGCATTGCCGCCAGACAGATTCATCCTGGAAATCATGGCTTCCATCTCATCTGAGAAAAGATGTACGGCATTTTTCTTCGTATTTCTCAGTAAAAAGGCATACTCTGTCAGGAGCGGATGCGCTGCGATACATGCCTCAAGGTCTGCTACTCCTGCTATATACTTGTCCATGGCTGACTGTGCCTTGGCTGTAGATGCATTGATCTTATCCAGTCTGCCGATATAATCCAGGGTTTTACCATCCGTTGTGTCTACTGAATTGCGAAGTCCCAGGTACTCGTTGAGTTTGAAAAGCACCTTGGCATACGCTTCCTTTGCTTCCAGTACAGTTACAAGCCCCTGCACATCATCCTGCTCTCTTGCCTGCCCCAATGCAGTCTCCAGCGCCTGTGCATTCTTCTGCAAAAGCTCAAAATCTTCCGCAAATGCCGGATCTTCATATCCTTTATAATATACTTCTAATGACCACTCTGTGTTCATAACTCATAAACCGCCTTTCTGTTTCTGTTCCTTCCCCAGTGTATCATGTCCTTATGTACGTGTCAAAGAAAGAGTCTCCTTTACTGAGTATTTTCAATCTTTCTGCGGATTTTTAACATTTGTTTATCAATCTTGCGGATCGACTTGGAGCATTTTAGGAATTCCTCTTCACATTCTTCTATATTGAGATTATTGGTCTTGTATACAAAATGATGTTCAATATCTGACCAGAAATCCATTGCCTGCGTCCTTATCTGTGTCTCCACCTTGACCATCTGCTCTCCTGCCGGTACTTTCATAATCAGATGCAGACTCTGATATCCACTTGCCTTTGGCTTTTCCACATAATCCTTCACCTTAATGAACTCATATCCCGGCGTTGTTCTCAGCATCTCCATGACCTGATACATATCATCCAGAAAATAACATACTGCCCGCACTCCGGCGATATCATTCAGTTTCTCGGCCGCAAGTTCCACATCTGCGGCATAACCCTTGTCCAGCATTTTATTAAGACAACTATCCGGCGTTTTCACCCTACAGGTAATCTCCTTTATACAGCTCCAGCCCCTCTGGTTTGACATTTCTTCATTAATTACCTGAAGCCTTTTGTGTACCTGCATGCACGCCTTCTCGTATGGCTCCCTGCGTGACTGCTTCCCCCACTCCTCTATGAATTTCGCATATGTATCTATAAGCATTTCCAAGAAATCATCCCCTCACTAACGCTCATTATATCACAAGCTCACGAATCCGTGCTATCGCACTCTACATCCTGCTTTGCAGGATATTCGTTCGCTAATGAACCCAGAAAAACAAATGTCTGCTTCGCAGCCGCTTGTTTTTCCTTGAG
>ERZ827126.950-NODE-950-length-32883-cov-4.647100_pt1 | contig 32883 bp, 32 predicted proteins | sample MGYA00519780_ERZ827126 | MGnify/ENA primary metagenome ERZ827126 (study PRJEB31778, sample SAMEA3449262) | human gut metagenome | biome: human gut; feature: human-associated habitat; material: faeces | place: United Kingdom | collected 2010/2012 ...
TCCGGACTTTCTGTATCGGCAAGAAGAACTGGATGTTCCATAACACAGCAAAAGGAGCCGGAGCCAGTGCTCTTGTTTACAGCATTTCGGAGACTGCAAAGCTGAACGATCTGCGCCCGTACTACTACTTCAGGCATATCCTCACAGAACTGCCGAAGTACTGTGACGAAAAAGGAAATATAGATCCGGCAAAACTGGATCAGCTGATGCCATGGGCAGAGGAGCTTCCAGAGGAATGCCGAAAACCACGCCGCTCATAAAAGCGGCGTTAAATTTAAGGGTAGGCGCAGGATTTGACGTTTACTGATTTCCTACGTTTCATGATTTTTTCTGGAAGGCCCGTCCCTCGTACATGATACTTAGTTCTCAATATACCTGCACTCAGCTTCGAATTGTTATGATCCATTTCTTGGTAGCTTCAAAGATAGACAGATATAATACTTTTAACAGAGCGGTATCGCTCGGAAATACGCTCCTCTGGCGATTTAGTTTGCGATATGCTGCATTCAGTTATTCGATGGAATTCCGTCGTGTAAATGACCTTCCGAACAGATGGGGAATGTTTGGCTTTACATTAGCAATCTTTTTGCATTAAATGAAAATGACTGAGTGTCATGGTATCGCTATTATTCTGGCGCACGTCAGAATTTCCTCAAATTATCGGCAATCTTAGGCTGAACGTTTTTTATAAGTCTTTTTCTCAATTGATATCTTGTTCTTGACCGTGATGATGTTCGCAACAGGAGCATTGAGATGAATAAATTATAACAAATATCATTTAATATATTAGTTCAATTCAGGGATGTGTGTCAGCAGGCTTGAAGATGTACGATTCATTTCATGAATCACAATAATACCATTAACAGAAAGTGTAAGCTGTGATGGCTTTTGCCCGGAAGTGGATATGGATGTAACGTAGAGCCTAACATTGTTATACAGGGCAGGTAATCTCAATGCTACAAATTACGGCTCAAACAATTCGATTTACAGAGTGCATCAATAGTACATTATTTCTCTTGATTGAATGTGGATCTATTAGGAAAGATTCCTCCATTGGTTAAAAAAGTATGAATAGCTTTTTATCCAATTTTCTTAATTTCGAATGGATTTCTTAAGGTATGAGTTATTTACCTAATACTTTAAGCAGGTAAATTTATGAACTTGAGTTCTGAATCATAGGTACAATAGATTGTTTTGACTGGGAACAAAATAGTTTAAAATAAATATAATGTCTTTTGAAGTGGGGGATAATTATGTTAGAACAATTGGTTTCAGTGATAATAACTGTTTACAATCTTGAAAAATATCTTGAAGATTGTATTTTAAGTGTTATTAATCAAACATATAAGAATATTGAAATAATAATTGTAAATGATGGTTCAATAGATGAAAGCTCTAATATAATAAATAAATACCGCAAAGTAGATAAGAGAATTAATGTTATTGATAGTAGCAATAAAGGATTAAGCAATGCTCGCAATATCGGAATGGACTATGCCAGTGGAGAGTATATTATTTTTATTGATGGAGACGACATTTGTTTGCCAAAGATGGTTGAGATAATGTATAGTACATTAATTAAAAAAAATGCAGATATTTGTATTTGTAATGTTATACGAATTAATGACAATATAATAACGACGCAAGCGCATGAAGATGATTACTGCTTAGATATAGATGCTTATGATAGACGAAGATATATTTATGACTTCTTTTATAATTATAAGCATGCTTTTTGCGTATGGAATAGAATGTATAAAAAAGATATATTAATTGGTAACGGTATACGTTTTAGAGATTATAATCAAATATATCCTGAAGATTTATTGTTTAATTTAGAAATGGTTTTAGTATCGCACACCATAGCGTGGGTCAATAAACCACTTTATATTCATATTGTGCGTGAAAATGGTTTGACAAAAGGTTATAGGAAAAATATTGTATATAGATATATAAACTGTTGCCAACTATTTAAGAATTGCTTAATTGAAAAAAATATGTATAGTGAAATGAAACAGGTTTTTTATTATGTTGTACAACAGGAGACACTTTGCGCTTTAATTAGCTTGTTGCGAAATAATAATTCTAATTTACGGCAATTATACAGTGGCATAAAAAGCATATATGATTGGGACTTCGTAGTTGAAGGATTTAGTATTAAAGTTTCAAATAACGTTTGGAGACGATTAATATCGCGGTCAATAAAGAAAAAACATTCATTATTTACAGCAATTATACTATATATTTTGTATTATTTTAACGTTAATATTTTTTAATAAGTAGGAATAGTAGTGAGGATAAAGAGGGTGATGAACTAGGTGGAAACTGCACAGAACAGTGTAGGACTTTATCAGAGGAGAAGTTCGAGGCTTGAAATCGAGATACTGGTAAATGACTGGATGAATATTTTGCACAAAAGGATATGGAAGTACCCAATAAGGAGAATTGCTCGCCATAAAAAGAGTGGGGCTGAGTTGCGCGATTGGCTTTGGCGTGGAGCTAGGAGAAATTGGAGGCTTCAAAGGCTAGATTCAGAAGATGGTGGTTTGAAAATAACTAAATCAGCTCAAACGAAAGGAAATGTCAGTCAAAAATCAGCAAAGGGCAGGCGTAAGCTGTGGAGCATAATAAATATATAAGTCGACATGGATACTCGTTACAAGGAATCCTGCTAGGCATAGTGAATGGAGAACATTAGAAGGGATGCAAAGTAAAATAGCTGTTGCACGCAAGGTTGTCAGAGTGTTCTTTGTGATTTCGCAGATGGAATGTAATTTTGATGAAGAGAGTTTAGAATAGGCATCATCACATCATTTGTTCGCAGGTAGTGTAAAGAAAATTACAGCACATTGTAACAGTGTATGACAGCCATGATTCAATTGGTGCTGAATTATAGGAGCATTTTTTTTGAAAGACAAAGTAGAGCCGAAGTGGCTTAAAACATAAGTCATAGGGCATGCTCCCATAATAGGAGCTGGAGAGATACGACAACTATGTGAAGTAAGACGAAGAAATTTAGTGATCTTCGAAGGAAGGATGCTCTTACTAGATGTGAAAAGTTAGTAGTCATTGGGAAGGATGAGATACATATTTGTGTTTGTAAATAGGATGGCATGAACTTGAAAACAACGTGTATTGTAACTGAAAAGATACAGTATTCACCCGTTATTGAACGCTTATCATTGTTCGTAAACTTGATAATCATTGTACAAACGGTTAAAATAAAGACCTTTTGTGCAAAATAAGTAAGAAAATAGAGGGGCTATGTATATTTCAAATATTTGTAACTTAACACAATTGGCTTCATTAGGTTATAATCTTCAATGCACAGAAAGACCAGTGACGATGGTGTTTGAGAGTTACAGAAAATATTCAATGTATTATATATTACTATTTCGGGATATTGAATCGATGTACTTTGGGGGCAATTTACTAGAATTTGCTTCAGAAAAAACAAAAATAAGTAATGAAATAGTGTATGTAAATGGAAATGAATTCAAAGAATATGTTAAGTCAAATATAGAAGCGAATAAAAAAATGATTATTTATTCGGATCTTTATTGGAATAATAGATATGCTGCGTTCTATAAGAGTACGCATCATATTCATCCAATACTGTTGAAAGCATATGATGATGCCAATGACAAAATGTTAGTTATTGACGAAAATCTAGATGAACTAAGGCAATCTGATAAGTACTATTTTTGGCCTTATACAGAGCAAAATGTTGATATTAATTTTTTGGAAAAAGTATGTGCACACTGGGAAAACGAAGGGCAAAAAAAATTATATCAGATATGCGAATTTTCTGCAAAAAATAATCAAGCTGTAAGATTAGAGCGTATATTGTCTGATTTCAAAAATATGTTGTCTATTATAAACATGGAAATACTTGGAAGTGAAGATACTTTTTTAAATAAATTTACTTGTAGTATTTTAGAAGAGAACACAAAGGTAATTACGGAACGAGGAAGAATTTACATATATAATCATAACAAGGCTTTAAATAGATTGTTTCGTTTATTCATGTGTTTATTAAAAGATAATCCTGAACTGTGTGATGAACTGAGTGAATTAGGAAATAACATAAAGAATTTGTATGAAAAATACTATCTTTCATTAGTAAAAAATATGAAAAAAAGTAATCAGGACATAAAAATTGATAGACTGCATGATATATATATGATAGAAAAAAGATTTTATTCTTTTTTAGAAAATGCCGTTATAGAAGAAGAGTCGATAATAACGATGTTAAAAAGGTATGCACTTTAATTTGACTTTTAGAAAAATATGATATATGGGAAATGTTTGACTGGTGGAAGCATATTCATCCTGCTGCCATGGATTTTATACAGAATGGATAAATATTGGTATTCATGTTCCGTTTGATAGCGATAAGTTCCATATTGCCGGTGGCTGTCATGAAGAATGCAGTTCGAGCACTATATTGTGGTGTTTTACTCTAAAAAGAACTAATAAAAATCGACTGCTGTATAGTGCATTAAATAATACAACGAACTATTAACAAATAGAATTTTTACACTCTCATACAAATGTGATGTATGGGAGTTTTTATATGACTTTAATTTGTTGGGAGTGCCTTCGCTTCCCGACAGAGAAGAGACGGTGTGTAAATGTCAAAGCCCACACCTTGGATAATTAGTTTTTTAGAGGAGGCTAGGGTACATGGATCAATTAACTCTCTCTGTCCGCAGCAAGTCTAACTGAATAAATATCATTCAGCAGTGTCAGGACGGCCTGGCAGGTACTACGGCAAAGAGGTGGCCAGTTGAAAAATCTTATTATTACGGGCTTCGAAAAATCTACTGGGAAGCCTGTGAACAGGGGGCTCCCGGAGGATACCGGTCCGTCTGAAGCTTCTTTTGATGAAAGTCACGATAAAAGCTACTCTGGATATGGAACTGACACAAACAGTCCCTATTGTATTGCCCCAGCTGCAGTGATCAGATCCGACAGCTTGACTTTGGAATTATCAAACGATATTTTGAATTTCTGTTTTGCGGACAGCAGCCGGTGGTGTTTCATGCTTGATGATGCTGGTATCCGTAGAGTTGTGATTGCCTGTGGATTTGCACAAAGGAATCGATGGTCTGTCCAGGATCATTGGGGGACAGAGCCCCTCAGAATCCTTTCTAAAAGGCAACTTTATTTCTCTTCTGTGACAGATGCTCCGACCGCATCAAGGGACTTCTATGGATGGGGGGAGGTTTCTTTCAGTTCTACAAGCGGCTGGAGGCAGGCTCTCTGTTCTAGTCGAGGATCAGCGAAGAAGGCGTAGACCTTACAGAGGAACAGATCCAGCACCTTGAAAACCTTTTTATTTCTTTAAATCTATGATTATCACACCACTATACAGGCAGGGGCAGAATGACGAAAACTGCATGACTGCCGGTTCGCAATTCTTTGTGTTTTCTGGCATATGGAAAACAGTTTAAGGAATTGGACAAGACATATACTGGAAAAATTGAATAACTGCAGCCGGGAGGAATTGAGCACTATCGTTCTTATGATGCAGGGGCAACTGGATGCTTTGAATGAGAACATTGAGCAACCGGTCGAACAGCTAACGCTTCGGAAAACACACAGAAACGCTGGATTCCATAGATAGTCAGATGTTTTTTGATGAAACAGAAAGCAGCTGTGATCTGTATGCCCCGGAGCCTGAAGCAGCGAAAGTACTCCCTTTCAGGAACATATGAAAGGAAAACGAACTTGAAAGGTTTTCCAGAAGAGATCCTTTATCCTTATCAAGTATCCACGGAAGAACGTGTAGGCAACTGGCGCAGAATGAGGGAAGAAAATTATAAAAGACTGCGTCATGAACCGAAAGCTTGGATGGTTGAAGCCCATACCGAAGTCTATGTTGGAACCGGCGGAGAATATTAGGACGAATTCTTACGAGGAAAGTGTCTAAATGATCTTCTCCGGGGAAGCATCGTTACTTCTTCCCTGTTTGCTTCCGTTTTGAATGTGAAATATGTGACCCCATCTGTATTACACAGGGTGGAGCAGGAGCTTCAGCGTAATGTTGTAAATATCTCTAGGCAGATCATGTCGAACTGGATCATCTGGTGTGCCGGGAAATATTTCACACCGTTTGTGGAACGCAGGAAACAGAAACTGCTATCCCTGTCGGTGATACAGTCGGACGAAACACCTACACAGGAGATCGGTGACAGTGACCGTCCGAACAGTAAATGCTACATGTGAGTGCACCGTTTTGAAGAGTTCTGGTCCGGGCAGTCTGAAGCAATATCATCTGTTGGATAAAAAGGATCCCTGGGCAGTAAAAAACGTGATATACTAGGCATTACAAAAGACCGCAGAATTCTACCGGATTGATACTGAACTGAAAGACTTTCCTGCAACAGATCGCCTTATACAGCGACAGACAAGGATAAAACCTCTGGTTGAGAATTTCTTTGTGGAGGTAAAACAACAGGTTGCATAGTGTGCGGTATCTCCGAAATCCAAGATTAGACAGAGAGTGCATTTCGTCATCCATTAGGAAAAATATTTAAAGATATTTCTGGTAGCGGGGGATAGCTCGATCGATAACTCCGCTTCTGAGCGGACTATCCGGACTTTCTGCATCGGCAAGAAGAACTGGATGTTCCATAATACAGCAAAAGATATTGTTTACAGTATTTCAGAAACAGCAAAACTGAACCAACTGATGCCCTAGGCAGAGGAATGTTGGAAAACACGCCGCTCATAAAAGTGGCGTTAAATTTAACGGCATACATAGGATTTGACGTTTACGAATGAAGAAACATTCACCAACAGGAAAAAGTGCGCATAACCCTCAATAAATTGAACGTAAAGGAGTATAAAGACCTCTTTAGGGGGCAAGTAGTGACCCACCCCTTTTTTCTGGAACGAAAGTGGTAAAGGTGAGATGGCTTGAATGAAGTGGAAATTAATGGTTTTAGGAACTGACTGTTAACAAAAACTTATAGTTGCAGCATTCGCTAGACTGGTGGAGGTAATTGGTGTAAAAGATAGCACAATCCCAAATAGGTGCAAAATAGGTAAAAACGTTAACTTAAAATGGGTACAAATAGAATTATAGTTCAAAGGAAGATTACCCATGAGTGCAACGTATAATGAAATGTTAAAAAGGCTGATAGAAGAGCGAAGACGACTGGGATTATCGCAGAGGGAAATGTCGCGTCTGGTTTATATTACACAAAGTAACTATAGTAAAGTGGAAAAGGGAGTTCATCGTCTGAGCTATGAGGAAGTAAAATATCTTTCTAAAGCTCATGTGGATATTTTTTATATATTTACTGGTTATAGATGTGCCAGAAAATATGTTGAGTATTTCCAGCAATACACATATGCTGAATTGTGTTGTTACTTAGGAATTATTTATTCGCTGATAATTTTGAATGATTGCAGGTCTAATACAGAGCAATGGAAGGATATTGTAAAGAGGGTAAAATATGTGCCACTAATATTAGGTTATAAAAAGTCTTCTAATATATTTCTTGTTATAAGGCATATCACAGGTAGTCAGCAAAAGCTGATGGCAGAAAAACTGGGAGTGGATATCAAGAAGTTTCGAGAATTAGAGAAAGACAGATGTCTGCCTGACAGTGAAATTATTTGGAAATTGTATAATCTGTTTCAAGTATCTCCAGCAGTAATATTGAAGGATAAAAATACTATGCTTAACGAAATATCTTCTCTTTTGGAAGCAACTGAAGAAAATGGTGTACAAATAATGGATATCATCAGACAGATATGATAAGGATGCACTATGAAAAAGATATTGATACTGGAAGACAACCTTACCACACTAAAAAATCTTACAAAGATTGTTCAGAATATTGATGAACGAAATGCAGTATTTTCATTTTGTGAGTTGAAAGATGCATATCAGTGTGCTATGGATAGGGTAATTGACTTGTTTATCGTGGATATTATTCTAGATAGAAATCGGCCAGGAGATTCATCTGGATTAAAGTTTGTGGAAAATATCAGAAAAATAAATCATTATGAGTTTGTGCCGATTATATTTGTTACATCTTTAGAAGATGCAAAATTATACACTTACGAGAATCTGCATTGCTATAGTTTTATTGAAAAGCCATTTGATGTAGAAAGACTTAAGCGGTTGGTGGAACAATGCCTACGTTTTGAAGAATCCCGAAATATATCCAAAACGCTATATTTCAGAAAAGACGGAATTATTTTGGCTGTTGATCGTGAAGACATTGTTTACGCAGAAAGTATTAATCATATAATGCATATTCACACTAAGCAGAGTGATCCTCTTGAGATTCCATATATAACTTTAAAGAAATTTTTGGACGATTTGGATTGCTCGGATTTTATTCAATGCAGTAGAAACACCATAATTAATCAAAAATATATTGAGAATTTAGATATTCCTAATCAAGTGATTAAATTGAAAAATGGCTATGGTCGAGTTGGAATAGGTATTAGATTTAAGAAAAATCTAAAAGGTATAGATGTATAGATCGTGCATATCCACAAAGAAGGAGGAAGAGAAGGAGCTTTGTAATAAATGTTATATCATGCGGGACTGATGCTCGAATATATTGCAATAATTGTTACACTTCAAAGAATATACAATAGAAAAGTATGCTTGAATATTGACTCAGTCGGGCTGTGTTTGATGTCTTTAACTATTGTAGAACTTGTGAGATATTATGGACTTAGTAATTTGTTCACAATAATAATATACATACTTATAGGGATATATTGTGTTCGTAAATATAATGACTCAGTCATTGGATCGATAGTAAGCGTTTTACTGTTACTAATAGTTATAGTAGTTTTACAATATATAGCGATATTTCCTTGTTCATATCTCTTTTCAAATAATTTGGAATTGCAAATGTTAAGTACAAATGGGTTGGTTTTAGCTGCTGCAATATGGATGCTACCATCAGTTAGGATACATAAACTACATGAGATTTTTATGAAGAGAGATACTTATATTGCTATAATATTGGGAACAGTTATGGCTGTTATCCTGATGATCATGTTAGAAGATAAAATTGGTAAACAAATACATTTAGCATTCTTCACTATTTCGGTACCTATGTTGATTGTTCTTCTCTGGGGGTTAAGTAAATGGCATATTGCTAATGAAGAAGCCGAGAATTCTAAAAATGAATTATCGCTAAATCGGACGATGCAGGGAAAATATGAAGATTTATTGACTTCTGTAAGATTACGGGAACACGGATTTAAGAATCATTTAGCAGCTTTACTGTCTATAAAATATACAAGCCGCTCATATGAGGAGCTAGTTGCAGAACAAGATCGGTATTATTCTAAGATTTGTGACGAAAATAAATACAATAAGTTGCTATACTTGAAAGACAGTGTTGTTATTGGATTTCTATATGAAAAATTTCGCGTGGCGGAAACAATGGGAGTGAAAATACGCTGTGATATAAAAGGTACTTTTTCTCAATGTGTAATGCCAATCTATCATTTGATTGATATATTGGGAATATTAATTGATAATGCGGTAGAGGCACAAGAGAGTTCAATAGAAATAAAACAGCTAAAATTTCAGTTTATGGAAAAAGAGGTAACATATATATTTAATGTTTCCAACCCTTATTTGTATGTGAGTTATGCCGAAATCCAATCTTGGTTCCAGATAGATAAAAGTAGTAAGGGAAAGCATCGTGGACTTGGACTATATAATGTTAAAGAGTTATGTGAGAAATACGATGCAAATATTGTATGCAGAAATAAATTAGATGACAGTGAAAACTGGGTAGAATTCACTCTGGAAATAGCGAAGACGGATAAGTAATAAAAAACTTATCCGTCTTCCTGCTAATTATTCATTTTCTTCAGAGGGGTAGGGATATTCTCCAAATAAAACAATACTGGGTAGTGAAGTATCCACGATCCATGAAAAAGCAGCAACAGTTACTAAGATATGCGCTATCATTGTGTTGTCTCTCCTTTCTTTTGTATTTTCGCAACAAACAATTGGAGCGAATGCAATATAATCATCCAAACCCCTGCTGTAAGATAGGGATTTTCAGGGATTATATATAGGATTAATGCATACATAAAAATGTTAAGGCAGGTGATATTACGACAAAAATATAATTGCTTTCTAGGAAAATGAGTTCGGTATTTAGAGAGAACCGGACCTATTGAATAGCAGGACATAATACACACAGTTAATAAAAGCAATTGTACATATAAAGGAAGCAATATTTTTGAAAAAAAGAAGATGATAATTCCCATATATGTGGTGGATGCCAGTAGGCACTTTTTGTATGTGTAAAAATGAAGACCACCGGAAAATGTTCTTAAAAAACACATTATTATTAATAAGAAGATATATAGTTTTAGATGGTTTTGAAACGCAATACCCATCAGTAGTATTTTGCTTAATTCTGATGAAGTACTTTTGATTACAAAGGTAAGTTGAGCCATTTGATAATTACTTAATCCATATTTGTCTTTAATATATATTTTTATCTTGTCCATACGAAGATCTCCCTTCATCTATTCCAAGAATATCCCATAAAACTGAAAAAACCTCATTTTGAACTGAATATATTGTTTTTTTTACTGACATACAAAAATAGGTAAATAAGCATATGATAAAGCTTTCAGAGAGGAATTCCTTGGATTTTCGGACAATTTTTTTATTAATTAAGTAAATAAGTTATGGCTTATTTGTTTATGATGTAAACTTAGAACTGGAGGTATAGAGCGTATGAACAACGGACAGTTTAACACTACTGGTAATAAGATGTAGAATTATAGCATCTGGAGGTAGATTATGTCGAATATAGAAGTTGGGGCAAGGATAAGAGAACTCCGGGAAATACAAAATTATACAAGAGAAGGTTTGGCTGAAAAAGTGGATATTTCTGCTAAATTTCTTTATGAGATAGAAATGGGCAAGAAGGGATTTTCTGCTGATACATTATGTAGAATATCGAAAGCTTTATCTGTAAGCTGTGATTATATTATGCTTGGTGAGGATGCGGGAAGTGGCGGCAAAGAAAAGATTATTTGTGTATTAGAAAAGCTGGAACCAAAACAAACGAGTAAGATTCAGGATATACTTAAAATTTTATCCGAATTGTGTGAAGTAATATAAATTCAGTTAATAAATAGCATTGTTTAGTAAAAAAGAAAATATTGTCCTCCGCTTTGCAGGATAATGTGAAAAACATTAGTGAGGTGGAGGGTTTTATGAAATTTTGTAGAAGAAAGTCTTTTTGGTGGACAAATAGTATTTTTGGCTCACGATATATAGGATTGAATAGTTTAATAAAAACAGAAAAGTATACCCTTCCGAAAGTAATTTTGGAGGGGTTTTTGATATTTATCCAAAGTAAGACACCATATATACAATCATTACGTTTTTAGTATACGTCCGGAGTAATGGATTGTGTTTTTAGTTGGAGTCTTCTGTGGTATACATAGAGGCAGAGATCCGCCATGTGTTCTTCACTTCAAGAATTTTAGGAATGGAGAATACAAAATGTCAAAATGTATAAAGATTAGAATAAAGGATTTCTACAAAGATGCAGTCGGCGAAACTGAATATACATATGTCACCGAGGAGGTCTATGAAGCTTTGGTTAATACTTTCCGAAAAGAAACTCATGCAGAAGAAATGAGAGATTTACGGCACATAACAGTAAACGGTTATGTGGAAGGAATGACAGAAGATTTAATCAAGGAAACAGGGATCTCTCTGGAGGATATGGTAATCAGGCAGATTGAAATAGAGATTTTACAAAAAGCGATGCAGTCACTCACGGAAGTACAAAAAGAGCGACTGCATCTTTATTTTTTTAAGGGAATGACAACTAGAGAAATCGCTGATAAACTGGGTGTTTCTCAAAATGTTGTTTGGAAGTCTATCCGGGGATCTATAAATACTTTAAAAAAATTTTTTGAGTAGAGGGGTGTCAAACGCCGATTTTGTGTGAGTACCTTATGAGAGGTGCTTTATCGGACGGATGGTCTCTTCCGAAAATCTTCTCATGATACGCACATTGACAAATGCCGGAGAAGAGCTTTTACACTTACTTCGAGAGCAACACAGAATTACACCGTGCTTTGCCAGCCATACCCAGCAATCCAGATACATTAGCCATTTCTTGAGCCGTAAACGGGGCGCGAAGATACTCCTGCATTTGTATGTCAAATGTAAAAAAGATTGCATCTAAGGAGTTGAGCGAGACAACCGAGGATACAGCCGGTCTGTGGTAGACAGGTGCGAAGAAAGAAATGGTCTATAATGATACTCCTTGAGATTAGCCAGCACGCAGTGGTGGAGGTGAGATTCCTGTGATGTCTGTCTGCCTTTTACGGTAGGAACCGCAGACAGTCTGGATTGACTGCCCAGCAAATGCCTTGATGTTTATTCTTTCTGTCTTTGCGGCATTTCGGTTCCGGGGAGTAGTGTCGAATAGGAACCAGAGTATTAAAAGTGAAGGATTATGGCAGTAAGACTTAATAACAGAATTCATGCGGCGGAGGGAGACTTCCGCCGTATTCTTGTGGTATTAAGATTACCCAAAGGACAAAACGGAGGAAAGCAGAAAATGAAAAAAGAAGATCGGGAAATGATTGAGAAAATCATGGCAACAGAGAAAGTGGGGTATGCGTATGTGTACCCGATGGATGGTGGGGCAAGGAAGGAGCATTACATTTCCATGACGCCAGAGAATATTGCAAATTATATCGGAACGTATATGGTGGAAGCGGAAAGCATGGTCTTCACAGATATCGCGGATAATCTGGAACTGAATACCTTTGGCTGCTTCATTAATACCTGTCCGAGCCGGAAATTATGTATGGAATTACAGGAACTTTTGTTCCCAATCCAGTGTGGAGACGAAGAACCGGGAGAAGTGCTGGCAGTAGACAGAGGCGTGGCGGACAAGTACTTCCAGCAAGAGGATGAAGCAGTAACAATGGCAGAAATGAGTATGCCGTAGAAATGCGGGAGGCATTACAAATAATGGGGTTATCCCTTAAAAACAGGGGAAGGAGAAAAGAAAAATGGATTTGGAAAAAACAGAAGAACTTACTGTAAGTAAGATGAAAAGAACTTTATCTGTGATTTTAGAATATGCAAATTCTCTTGCATTAACGGACTTAGAAGAAAATCGGGACAAGCTGAAGAGATGGAAGCGGTTCTCTACTGGAATGGCACAATACTATTGTGTCGAAGGACATGAAGCAAACTGTGATGACATTATCGCAGAAAAGTATACAAGTCCTTTTGAGAGAATGTTGGAAGGGAACCGGGAGGCATTACAGGGTGTTGAGCGTGAGAAAGTTTCCAACGAAATCAAAGAGGAAGCAATCGACGGAATTAACAGATATCGGGAAGATATGCTAATGGAGAATGTTTCGGGATACGAGACTGATATTGAAACGTGCAGCGGCCTCATTGAGGAATTATCGGAGTGGAGTAGACATGTAGAAGAGCAGCAGATGATGGGAATGTAAAGGCATGATAGGAGAATAATTAGCTGGATATAATTACCGGTATGTGGTAGTGTATGGAGTAGAAAAGCCCGAAATACAAGGAGAACGGATCGTGAAACAATATGCGGTAAAGGCGCTGACGGAAGGTAGACATAAGCTGTTCTACATACAGGATAACGAAAGCTATGAAATAGTTTTACATCCCAGTAAGTATCTGAAATACAAAATAGATACGAACTGTTCTCCCAACACGGTGAGAAGAATTGCCTTTGCATTGAGCTATTATATGGAATATCTCAGTCAGCAGGAACTGGAACTGATTGAGGTAGGAGAACTGGGGTATGAGGAGCAAAATAGACACTTTGTACAATTTTTGTATTGGCTGTTAGAAGGCAGACATTTAGAAAAACATAGGAAACAAAGCACTGGAAAAGGAACCTGCAACGCATATTTAAAAAGTGTGTTCGGGTTCTTTTTATATATGGCGGAGTGTGGGCAGATCAAGTATTTAAAGGTTTTAAGCTACAATCAAGTGACGGTGGCGACAAGTGTGGGAATCAAAAGGACGATCCGATCACAGACTTTTAGAGGGTATTTCAAACCAAAAGAGAGAAATGTCCGAGCGGCCGAGGAAGTAGAGATTATAGAGATCCTACAAGCTTGTACAAATACAAGAGATCAGTTGCTTTTACTGATGATTGCGGAAACGGGTTTTCGTATTGGAGAAATCCTGGGTGTAGATTATACAAGGGATATTGATTATCAACGCAAGACTGTCAGAGTATATTTTCGTGATGACAATGAAAATGAAGCCAGAGCGAAAAACGCAGAGCATCGGAGAGCGAGAATCAGTGATGAAACATTTGAGTTTTTGCTGAGTTATCTGAACGAGTATCGGGAGCTGCTACAACGTGGGACATTTTTATTTATCAATATTGAAGGGGATAGGGCTGGCAAGCCCATGATGGTAGGGAGCGTATATGATATGCTCAAACGAATGGAGAAAAAGACAGGACATAAGATTACTCCACATATGCTCAGACGATATTTTGCACGATCCAGAAGACAGGAGAATTGGAATCTGGAAATGATCAGCATGGCATTAGGTCACAAGCACCTGGATACTACTATAAAATATCTTGGGAATCTGGATGACAAATTACTGGAAGCGAGTAAAGAGTTTTATGAAAAACATTCGGAACTGTATGGGATTGACAGATTACTGTAAAGGAGAAGATCTATGCTTGCGGAAGCGCTGCGGCTGACAACATCACAGGAAGACATAGACGAATTAACAGCGCAGTTGGAGGCAGAGCTTAAGGAATGCGAAGCAACTACAGTTTCCTATAAGAATAAGTTAAAACAGTTCATGATGGAAAATGATATTTGGCAGATCAGTGAACTGAATTACTATTGGAGAGAGAAGTACTGTGAATATTTAAAAAACAGGATGAGTAAGACTTCCTGTGAATTATACATAAAGACGTTTGACCGGGTAAAATTACATTCTCTTAGAAAGCAACCGCAGATAATTCTTGCAGGGAAGAGGCAGAGACTAGAGTATGCGGATGAAATACTCTATCTTCCATATCACCCCAATATAGAAATAGCAGAAAGATTTTGCAGGGAAAACAATAAAAACCTGTTAGCGTGGGATTTTACCTTAATAGCTGCTGAAAAACTAAAAAGACAGATATTTCAGGTATTGCATTATTTTATAGAAAATGCCGCTAACAGCGAGAGGATGCATGCACAGCTTGGTGGACTGGCAAGATTATACGATTTCTGTATATTGGAACAGATCGAAGATCTGGAGAAATTGGAAATAGATCAAATCGAAAGATTCCAGAAAACATTTACAACAGAATATCAGCGTCACTATTATGCAGGAGTCACATACTGGTGTGGCAGAGCACTTTTTATGGAAGCAGAAGAAATTCATTGGGATGCGAATGTATGGTATATGGAGCGGATGCATCTGCAGCCAGAGAGAATAGATCCAGCGGCCCCCATAATGTCGTTGTCCTTTGCAGAGGTTACGAATAAAGAGAATCGAAAACTACTACAAAAGTATTTAAGATATGGCATCGGAATTGCAAACCTCTCTATCAGCAGTCTAAGAACAGAGTTTCTTGTGGTAAGAAAATTTCTGGGAGATATGAATCAGCCGGAGACGGAAAATATCTGTATGGTGACAGAGCAGCAGATGGATGCATGGCTCAGAAGTGAACAACAGCGGGAAGTGCAGGCGGATACATTTAATAAGAAGGTTATGTGTATTCTGCACTTTTTCCAATATTTACAAATTAAAGACTATATCACAGCCATACCGTTTGATCCGAATTATTACCTCAAGAAGACCTTCATGCAACATCATGACCGAAGTGTTGCGCAGGAAACCATGGATCAGATTCGACGGAATCTATATCGATTTCCAGAGGAAGTGAGGTTGATGTATCTGCATTTGTGGGGAGTAGGGCTTCGGATCAGTGAAGTATGTACATTGAAGGGGAACGCCTATTATCTTCAGGGGAAGGATGCCTGGATACAGGTATATCAGATCAAAATGCGAACCTATAAACGCATACCGATACCGATGACTTTGTATCGGCTGATGCAGGTTTATATTACAAAATACAAACGTAAGACTGAGGAATATATATTTCAGAATCGAAATGGTGGGGCATACAGAAAAACAACTTTTCAACAAACAATGAAACGACTCTGTGAAGAATGCAATATTCAGAATGGCGAATATCTTTTCAAAAGTCATGACTATCGTCATACGCTGGCAACAACATTTTATGATGCCGGTGTTCCTATACAGAGTATTCGGGATTATCTGGGACATGAGTATGAAGAAATGACACTTCAATATTTGGATTATATGCCAAAGAGAATAGAGAACGCTAATGAAGAGTATTTCAAGAGAAAAAGTCTGGCAAGTTGTCTGAGAAAGGGGGTGGAAAATGGAGAACAGAATCTATATCAGGAAAATGACACAGTACAGAGCGATTGCGTTGACGAAACAGCAGGAGAAGTATATAACTGGGGACCCGTTCTATGATCTGAATGAATTGACAGCAGCGAGTATACGGACAGAAGTGAGAGATTTTCTTGTGGACAGAAGTCAAAAGGTGAATATAGTGACTTTTTGTGCAGAGAGAGTCCGATACAGAAAAATATGCCGTTTTTTAAACAGGTATGCTCAAAATGTGGAAAATCTGGCTGATATAGAAAAAGAAGTGTGGATGAAAAAACTGAAGGCATGGATGCTTCAGGAAGGAATAGAAATTACCAAAAAGCGGGAAGGCGTATATGGAACCGCCACTTTTCCAAAGACGAGAGAGTTTGGATATCTGGATGCAATACTGGATTTTGTCAATGAACGAAGGATGATGCGGAATGGGGTGGCGGAAAAAGAGAAGGATATTTGGCATCTGGAAAAATTGGACATACCGTATAAGGATAATCCTGTTAAAAATGTAAAATCAATTGATTTCACTGCAATATCACAGAAAAGTATACGGGAGGAACTAAAAAAAGGAATTTATCTAAATCTTCAAAGTGAGGCGATTGCCTGCGTAAAAAAGGAAATGACAGCCATAAGGCGGCTGTCGAGATATTTAAAAGAAAAACAACCACAGATACAATCTTGCGAGGAAGTGAATCGCAATATTATAGAAGAATATCTGACTTACTTGAAAACGGAAGATGTTGGAATAAAATATTTTCATGCAGAGTTGAACCGACTCCGGTCTATATTGGAAAGTATAGGTCACGCCTGTGAATATGAAAATCTGAGTATGCTGTTTCTGAACAGAGATATTCCGCCTGCACGCAGAGGAGAGTTTAGGACATATTCCGATGAAGAACTGAAGAGATTGAACGCAGCGATTGTGGAGATGGATGAGCAGACGGCCAGAATTATGATCATCCACCAGATGTTGGGAACCAGAATATCAGATACACTTACGCTGGAAACGGACTGCCTGTATGAAAAGGAAGAGAACATTATCATACGGATACGGCAAATGAAAAGTAGTACTTATGAGAAACCAATCAGCGCAGAACTGGCGCAGTTAATCAGAATGGCCATTACTTATACCAGAGAGAAGTACGGAAAAACAAAGTACATTTTTGTTAATGATAAGGATCCTGCAAAAGCATTGCAATACGGTACAATCCAAAGCCGGATTGTGAAAATGATCCATGAGAAGGATATCCGGGATGATAACGGTAATTTATTTGGATTCGGATCTCATTTGTATAGACATTATTACAGCGTGAAATTGTCAGAGATGCATCTGGACGATTGGACAATAGCACAACTATTGGGGCATAGATCTGTCAGAAACGTAAAGTATTATCGAAAGATGAGTAACCAAGCTCTGGCAGATGATACGAGAGAAGTGCTGAAGATGTTATCAGATCAGATGAAAGAAAGCTTGGATGGTTGGGAGGAAGAATATGAGCAAATACGACAAAATGGTGGAATGTAACCAAAAGGTCAGCAGGGAGAAAATCGACCTCGCCAGAAAAACGATATTGGATATGATGGAAGAAGGGGAAAAGGTGACAATTCCAAAGCTGATGGCACAGACAGGACTGTCGAGAGGTTTTTTCTACAAAAATCCTACTGTGCGAAATCTGCTGGATGAAGCGATGCAGAAACAGGTTGGCATGGTTGATCCCCGGAGAGAGATACTGGATATGGCTATGAACAATGAAATTGAGAAGCTGCATGAACAGATGAAAATACTGCGGGGAGAAAATGAGGAACTTAAGATGGAAAACCAAAGAATGCAAAAAGCGTTGGAAAAGAAAAATGCAAATATTTTAAGAATGCTGTAGGCAGAACAACATAAATGAAATCGAATATTATGGCTTCGCAAGAAGCCATTTACAAACGCATGGTTGGATTGACTATGCGTTTTCTTTTATATAAAATGAAAAGAAGAACATGAAACACAGTTGTACATTCTGTTAAGTCCAGTAAAATAGAGAGGTATAGGGAAGGGGCTACATTTTTTGGACGAGCCTACAAATGATCTGGATATTCGTACATTGACGATTCTGGAGGATTATCTGGATCATTTTGATGGTATTGTGATTACGGTGTCCCATGACCGTTATTTTCTTGACAGAACAGTCAGACGTATCTTTGCTTTTGAAGGCAATGGGGTCATCAGACAATATGAGGGCGGTTATACAGATTATCAGGCGAAAGTACAGGAAGAAAATGGCGTAGATGCTATATCTTATGAAGAAAAGAGTAATGAACTAAAGAATCTTAAAACAGTTAAGAACCGTCAGGATAAGTTAAAATTCACATATAAAGAACAGAGGGAATATGAGACAATAGATGATGATATTGCTGCTCTGGAAGAAAAGATAGAGAAGCTGGAACAGGATATTGTTACAAATGCCAGAGATTTTGTGAAATTGAATGAGTTGACCAAAGAGAAAGAGACTACGCAGGCTCTTCTGGATGAAAAGATGGATCGCTGGGTATATTTACAGGATCTAGCAGAAAGAATAGAGCAGCAGAATCACTGAATCTTTGGAAACAGTGATTCGAAATCTGATGGTATATTCTGAGTAAAGGACAGTGCTTTGCCACTGATCGGATGGGTAAATTCCAGACGATAGGAGTGTAGAGCCTGTCTTTTTATGTGCCTATAATTAGGGTTATACAGAAAATCCCCAGGGAGAGGATGACCGATTGCTTTCATATGAACGCGGATCTGGTGAGTACGACCTGTTTCCAACTGAATCTGTACCAGCGAGTATTCACATCCATCCAGACAGGTTGTAGAAATGCGGCGGTAATGAGTTATAGCGCATTCTCCACGTGAAGATTCAACACAACGTTCAATAATAGAATCTTCCTTTCTGGCGATAGGGAGGTCTATAGTGCCTTCCTCGGGGATGATTCCCTCTACAATAGCCAGATAAGTGCGGTGAATCTCTCTTGCCTGCTGCTGCAGTGACAAGCCTGCAGCACTCAGCATATTTTTGGCTATCAGAACAAGACCGGAGGTATCACGGTCGAGGCGGTTGACACAGCGGAATACTAGCTGGTTATGATAATGCCATGCACAATAATTGGCAAGAGTATCTTCATAATGTCCCAGAGAAGGGTGCACAGGCAGGTCTGCCGGTTTATTCATGACAAGAATATCCTCATCTTCATATGCAACCATAGACGTAAAAGCTTCCTCGGATATCTCCGTGGCGGGAATCCCTGTGGAACCATCGTGATCCTGAATGTGAATAGTGAGTATATCTCCGGTATGCAGGATAGAATTCACATAGCACCAGATACCATTAAGCAGAATTCCCTCCTGCGTTTTCTTCAAATGTATCAGGAGAGGCTGGGAATAACCGTGATGACGAAGGTATTCTCCTACATTCTCACCATCATCGGCTGCTTCAATCGTATAGCTGAGTGTTCTGTCCATAGTGCGTTTATCCTTTCTTGTTCCAAATCGTGTATAGTATAACTGATTCTGCATAGAAATGCTATACTTTATAAATTCTTTATATTTCTTACGGTTGACTATAAAAGAAATCAGAGGTAAACTGTTCATAGACTAACAGTTCGATATGCAACAATTCGCTGCTGAACAGTTCGTCAGCGAACATAATTGCCTGCTGTTTATGCCAGGCTACAGAAAGAGGGGTGACTATGGAAGAGAAAAATAGTCCCAACAGGGCGATTGGACATGTGATCCGAAGGATGCAGCAGGATTTCAACCGGTGCTTTATAAAAGAAGGAATAGCGGCAGGAATAGACGAGGCGACACAGATGAATGGCTGGATTATGGCTTATCTATATTTTCACAAAGATCAGCCGGTCTATCAGAAGACAATAGAGTCTACTTTCGGTGTGAACCGATCAACAGTGACCAGCATTGTAAAGCTCATGGAGAAGAAAGGTTACATAGAACGTGAGAATGTACCCGGTGATGCCAGACTAAAGAAACTTATCCTGACCCCGCTCGGTGAAGAAATGCATTTTAAGACGAAACAGACTCTGGATTCCCTGGAATTACAGATCAGAAAAGATCTGACAAAAGAAGAGATAGAGACTTTTTTTAATGTTTCGGATAAGATTCGTAAGAATCTTGGTGAAAAAGAGGAGTGTATACACAAAAGAATCAAAGATTAAATGTGAAAGGAAGAAAATATTATGCTGAAAGTATTAGGCGCACAGATCAAGGAATTTAAAAAAGATTCCCTTATGACGCCCGTTTTCATGATTCTCGAAGTTATCATGGAAATGATCATCCCACTTTTGATGGCATCTATTATTGATGATGGTGTCAATGCCGGGAATATGAACCATATATATAAGGTTGGCGCATATATGGTAGTGGCTGCTGTCATTGGCTTATGGGCTGGTATGATGGGAGCAAAATATGGTGCGAAAGCATCAACAGGTTTTGCCAGAAATTTAAGGAAGGCAATGTTTGAGAATATCCAGACATTCTCTTTCTCGAACATTGATAAATATTCTACATCCAGTCTGATTACCAGATTGACAACAGATGTAACGAATCTGCAGAATGCATATCAGATGCTGCTGCGTATGGCAATGAGAGCGCCGGCATCCATGATTATTGCGATGATTATGGCTTTTTCCATCAATGCGAAGCTGGCAAGTACCTACTTAATCGCAGTTATATTCCTGGCTGCATGTATCGCAATGATTATTCCCAGGGCTACGAAGTATTTCAGACAGGTATTTGAGAAGTATGATGATCTGAATGCCAGTGTGCAGGAGAATGTATCTGCAATCCGTGTAGTAAAGGCATACGTAAGAGAAGATTATGAGAAAGAGAAATTCTCCAAGGCGAACCAGAACATTTATAATATGTTCCTGCGTGCTGAGAAGCTTGTTGTCATCAACATGCCTCTGATGCAGTTCACGGTCTATGCATGTATTCTGATTATTTCCTGGCTTGGTGCCAAGATGATTGTTGCAGGTGGTCTTACCACTGGTGAAATGATGAGTCTTTTGACTTACTGTATGAACATCCTGATGAGCCTGATGATGGTATCCATGATTTTCGTTATGCTGACCATGAGTTATGCCAGTGCAAAGCGTATTGCTGAAGTATTGCAGGAAAAGACAGACCTTACCAATCCTGAGAAACCTGTTGAAGAAGTATCAAATGGAAGCATCGTGTTCAAAAATGTAGATTTTGCATATAAAAATGGCAGTAAGCCGGTACTCAAAAATATCAATCTTGATATCAAATCAGGTGAAACCATTGGTATTATCGGTGGCACTGGCAGTGCCAAGTCCAGTCTTGTCAATCTGATCAGCCGTCTGTATGATGTAACATCAGGAGAACTGCTGGTAGGAGGACGTAACGTAAAGGAATATGATATGGAAGCCCTTAGAAATCAGGTTTCCGTAGTATTACAGAAGAATGTACTTTTCAGTGGCTCTATTCTTGATAATCTGCGCTGGGGTGATAAGAACGCAACGGAAGAAGAATGTATCAGAGCCTGTGAATTGGCATGTGCCGATGAATTTATCCAGAAGATGCCTGATAAATATAATACACATATTGAGCAGGGAGGCTCTAACGTATCAGGCGGACAGAAGCAGAGACTGTGTATTGCCAGAGCTTTGTTAAAGAAACCCAAGATACTGATTCTGGATGACAGTACAAGTGCTGTTGACACGGCAACCGATGCGAAGATCAGAAAGGCTTTTGCCGAAGAGATCCCAGACACAACGAAGCTTATCATTGCACAGAGAATCAGCAGTGTACAGCATGCAGACAGAATCGTTGTTATGGATAATGGTGAGATTTCTGATTTTGGTACACATGATGAACTGCTGGCAAGAAGTGAGATTTACAGAGATGTATATGAATCACAGACAGGTGGCAGTGGAGATTTTGATGAGGATGGAGGTGACAGATAATGGCAGAAAATGCAAGACCAATGAATGGACCAGGTGGAAGAAGAGGACCAAGGGGACCCAAGCCTAAGGTAGAGAATCCCGGCAAGCTTTTCAAACGTCTGATGGGATATATTTTCAAGAGTTATACACCACATGTCATTATTGTTGTCATTTGTATTTTTATAGGTGTATTTGCAAGTATTCAGGGAACTTTGTTCATGCAGACACTGATTGACTCCTATATCATGCCTTTGATCGGACAGGAGAATCCTGATTTCTCAGGCTTGTGGAGTGCAATTGTACGAGTAGGCTGCTTCTATGCGATAGGTGCTTTGGCTGGTTATGCATATAACCGGATCATGGTCAATGTCAGTCAGGGTACATTAAGAAATATCAGAAATGATATGTTTGGCAAGATGGAATCCCTGCCTATTAAGTATTTTGATACACACGCACATGGCGATATCATGTCATGCTATACAAACGATATTGATACATTAAGACAGATGATCAGCCAGAGTATGCCACAGCTCTTAAACAGTGCCATTACAATTGTCAGCGTATTTTTCAGTATGTTGTTCCTGAGCTGGCCTTTGACAATCGTTACATTGATCATGGTATCATTAATGTTATATGTAACAAAGATGGCAGCCGGGGCATCCGGTAAATACTTCATCAAACAGCAACGGGCACTGGGGGCTGTCAATGGCTACATTGAAGAAATGATGGAAGGCCAGAAGGTTGTTAAGGTATTCTGTCATGAAGATGAGAACATTGAGAAGTTCAATGAGATTAATGATGAACTGTTTGATTGTGCATATAATGCCAATAAATATGCCAACTTCCTTGGTCCTATCAATGCACAGCTTGGTAATCTCAGTTATGTAGTATGTGCCATCGTTGGAGGTATTCTTGCCCTGAACCACATTGCCGGTCTGACTCTGGGTGGGCTGGCAAGCTTCCTGACCTTTAACAAGAGCTTCAATATGCCTATTAACCAGATCAGTCAACAGTTCAACAGTATTGTTATGGCGCTGGCAGGTGCAGAACGTATCTTCAAGATGATTGATGAAAAGCCGGAAGCGGATGAAGGCTATGTAACGCTGGTCAATGCAGAAGAAACAAACGGCGAGCTCAGAGAGACAGAGAAGAGAACAGGCATCTGGGCATGGAAGCATTATCATAAAGATACAGGAGAGACCAGCTATCGTAAGCTGGAAGGTAAGGTAGAATTCGATGATGTAGATTTCGGTTATTCTGATGAGAAAATCGTACTCCACAATATTGAAATGTTCGCTGAACCAGGACAGAAGATTGCTTTCGTTGGTTCTACAGGAGCAGGTAAGACTACAATTACCAACCTGATCAACCGATTCTATGATATTCAGGATGGTAAGATCAGATACGATGGAATCAATGTAAATAAGATCAAGAAAGCAGATCTGAGACGTTCTCTTGGTATCGTATTACAGGATACACATTTGTTCACGGCTACAGTTCGTGAGAATATCAGATATGGTAAGCTGGATGCAACGGATGAAGAAGTTGTTGCAGCAGCAAAACTGGCAAATGCCCATGAATTTATAGAGAGACTTCCTCAAGGATATGATACATTGCTGACAGGTGATGGTGCAAACCTCAGTCAGGGTCAGAGACAGCTTCTTGCTATTGCAAGAGCAGCCATTGCAGATCCTCCGGCATTGATTCTGGATGAAGCAACCAGCTCTATTGATACCAGAACAGAGAAGATTGTTCAGGATGGTATGGATAAGCTGATGCATGGCAGAACGACTTTTGTTATTGCACATAGATTGTCCACAGTTAAGAACAGCGACTGTATTATGGTTCTGGAGCAGGGCAGAATTATTGAGCGTGGAACACACGATCAATTGATTGAGAAGCAGGGTAGATATTACCAGCTCTATACTGGTAATGCGATTACTGCGGCAGAATAAATCAGGTATAAAAGGCGGCAAATTTTTGCTGCCTTTTTATTGTATAAATAATTATACAAATACCATAAATTCACAGACAATTACTTGCTATTACTGCCTTTTGCTGATAAAATATAAGGTAGAAGGGTGGAATGACTAAATGGCTTTTTCCAAGGGCAAGAGAATTGAAGATGAGACTAGCCAGAGAATTATAGATCTGGCAGTTCATATAGGTTGTGTAGAGGGACCGGATGCATTAACAGTAACTCGAATCTGTAGAGAATTGAATTGCGACAGAAGAGTAATTTATAATAGATTTCGTGACATTGATGAGATTAATCTGATCGTTGCAGGACGATGCAATGATGAAATCCTAAGAAATGCCCAGAATGCAATGAAAGAGGAAGCTGGTTATTATGAAAATCTGATTGCTCTTGTGCAGGCAGAATTTACATACATATATGAAAAAAATGCGTTTTTCCAGTATTATACAGCACTGTATCAGGTGGAAGAGACTGGAATACACAATGAAATATTGCAGAATCTGGAAGCATATATTGAAAAAGGCAAAGAATCCGGACAGGTAAATGAACATGTAACTCCAGGACAGGCTGCAGAATGTATCTGGCTTATGCTGACAGGAATCAGTGGAATGCTTGCCTCTCATGTAAACTATAAATATCAGGAAGGTTATAAGACATTAATGTATGGCTTGGAAGCGATTTGTCATGAAATGCAGATGTAAATATGCACAATAAATTTTGTAGTATATGTAAAAAAATGGCAGTATGTATTTTTATTATACAGGAATTATGTTAATATAAGCTTATCGGATAAATATGTCCGATAAGTTTTTTTGTAGGGGAAAACAGATAAGAGTATATGAGGAAATGGATAACACATGATGGGATAACGATAATTCGTCTGGATGGCTTTCGATGTAATTGTTTCGTTATACAACATCAGAATAAGAACTGGCTGATAGACACATCTACCTTAATGGACAGAAAACGTATTGTAAGTCAGCTGGAGGAAAATGGAATACATGAGTTTGCAGGAATTATTCTGACACATTCCCACATTAATCATGTAGAAGCGGCATCCTGGTATATGACACAATATCAATGCCCAGTCTACATACATGACAGTGAACTGCATTTTATACAGACAGGGGATTGTCTGATTCCAAAGGCGGCACGCAAATCCATGGAACCGATAGAGAGGATTGTAAGTTATATTCCTTTCCTGAATAAATATCCTCCATGTAGAGAAGCCCAGGTATTGCCCTTGGGCAGTGAACTTTTTGAAGATGACAGAATCAAAGTGATAGAGACACCGGGACATTCGGAGGGCAGTATCAGTATTGTGGTAGATGATGAAATTGCCATTGTGGGAGACGTCATGCGAAAGAAAGCAATTTTCTCTGTTTTTTTGGCATGGGCAAATCAACCGGGACTGGTGGCAGTATCGTGGAAGAAACTGTTACAGGAGAATTGTAATCTGTTTTTACCGTCTCACGGTAGAGAAATCACCCGTGAATTACTGGAAAAAGAATTAGATAAAATAAATTCATAAAACATATTGCAAATTTCCTGTTTTTCCGCTATGATGACTTTAGTACACAACTGGCGGAAACAGATTGTCTGTGTAGGAGTACCTACAGGGAGTGTATCATATTGATGAAGAGCCGACCGCCTGGGCAACATATATTTGTATGTCCAGGCGGTCTTTTTATGTCTTGGAACAGGATATACAACAAGTCTGGGTGGCGCTGCACCGTGGACTTGTGAAAAGGCAGGCAGCGCAGAAATGAGGTAAAAATGGAAAAACTTTCACTGGCACAGGAACTTCAGAGCAACGCTTATCCCGGAAGAGGAATCGTAATCGGTAAGACACCCGATGGAACGAAGGCAGCAATCGCATATTTCATCATGGGCAGAAGCGAGAACAGCAGAAACCGTGTATTTGTAACAGAAGGAGAAGGTATCAGGACACAGGCATTTGATCCATCCAAGTTAAGCGACCCCAGTCTGATTATCTATGCACCTGTTCGTGTTCTTGGAAACAAGACAATTGTAACCAATGGTGATCAGACAGACACGATCTATGAATTAATGGATAAACAGCAGACATTTGAACAGTCTCTGCGTACCAGAGAGTTTGAACCAGACGCACCTAACTATACACCAAGAATCTCAGGAATCCTTCATATTGAGGATGGTTCCTACAATTATGCAATGTCTATCTTAAAGAGCAACAATGGCAATCCGGCTGCATGCAACCGTTATACTTTTGCATACAGCAATCCAGTAGCCGGCGAAGGTCATTTCATCCATACTTATAAATGTGATGGCAATCCTCTGCCAAGTTTTGAAGGCGAACCCAAGTTAGTTGATATTCCAAATGATATGAATGAGTTCGCTGATACTGTATGGAACAGCCTGAATGCAGAGAACAAGGTATCTCTGTTCATCCGCTATATCGACATTGCAACAGGCAAATACGAAACCAGAATCATCAACAAGAATAACTAAGGAGTGCACACATGAAAGAATTAGAATTAAAATACGGTTGTAACCCAAATCAGAAGCCTTCCCGCATCTATATGAAAGAGGGCGAACTTCCCATCGAAGTATTAAATGGCAAGCCTGGCTACATCAATTTTCTGGATGCTTTTAACGGCTGGCAGCTTGTAAAAGAATTGAAAAAGGCAACAGGACTTCCTGCAGCTACTTCTTTTAAACATGTATCTCCTGCCGGAGCAGCAGTAGGTCTGCCTTTGACAGAGGTAGAGCGTAAGATCTACTGGGTAGATGATATGGGAGATTTATCACCCTTGGCAAGTGCTTACGCAAGAGCAAGAGGCGCTGACAGAATGTCTTCTTTTGGTGATTTCATTTCTTTATCAGATGTATGTGATGTCGATACAGCAAGACTCATTAAGAGGGAAGTGTCTGACGGTATCATTGCACCGGGATACGAACCGGAAGCTCTGGGAATCCTCAAGGCAAAGAAAAAGGGAAACTATGCTGTTATCAAGATTGATCCTGAATATGTTCCCAATCCAATCGAGACAAAGGATGTATACGGAGTTACTTTTGAGCAGGGCAGAAATGAACTGGTAATTAACGATGAACTTTTTGCAAATGTTGTAACAGAGAATAAGGAAATTCCAGAATCAGCAAAGATTGATCTTGCAATTGCAATGATTACTTTGAAATATACACAGTCCAATTCTGTGTGCTATGTAAAGGGTGGTCAGGCAATCGGTATCGGCGCTGGCCAGCAGTCACGTATCCATTGTACAAGACTTGCAGGTAACAAGGCTGATAACTGGTTCTTACGCCAGAATCCAAAGGTGTTGAGTCTTCCTTTCAAGGAAAAGATTGGTCGTGCAGACAGAGACAATACAATTGATGTATACATGAGTGATGACTATATGGATGTACTGGCAGACGGCGTATGGGAGAATTTCTTCACAGAGAAGCCAGAAGTATTGACCAGAGAAGAAAAGAGAGTATGGTTAGATAAACTGACAGACGTGTCACTTGGATCTGATGCTTTCTTCCCATTTGGTGATAACGTAGAGAGAGCACACAGAAGCGGTGTGAAATACATTGCACAGCCAGGTGGCTCTATCCGTGATGATAATGTCATTGAGACATGTAATAAATACAACATGGCAATGTGCTTTACAGGCATCAGATTATTCCATCATTAACAAGAATTTCAGAAAAGGGCGGGGCTCCGTCCTTTTTTATTTGCACATGATTGCCGATATATATTATAAAGTTTAGGCGTTTGCGAAACACAATTCGTGCCATTTTCTATCGTAGTTTCGCAATCACCTGTTATAAAGTCATATGAGGGGGGAACATATATGCAGATTCAGGGCTATACATTATTTATGGGCAATCGTACAAAAGATAAAAAGACAAGTGTATGGAATAATAATACACAGCAGACACAGTCAGATAAAACAGAACATAAGAAAACAATCTTTGTAGGAAATGGACAGACAAATCAGACTGATACTCTGGCGCAGAAGAAAAAAGAAGCGCAGGATAAGGCAATGAAAGTTATCCGTAATGCTTTTGCAAAAGAGATAGAAATTGATAATGGAATCGAGGAATCCAGGGGAAAGATAAGTGACAGCCAGGCTAAGATTGCAGAAGCACAGGAACAGATCAAGGCATTAGAAGAGCAGAAGGAAGAGATACGTAAGAGTGGCTGTTCAGAGGATGAATACAAAGAAGTGTGTGCAGATTATGCGAAGCAGGAGGCAGAATTTTACAGTCAGATCAAGGATGCCAAGTCTACCATGAGGGACGAGAATGCGTCTATCAGACAAGTTAAAATAGATCGGATACAAAATCAGGATATGCAGAATGCCATGCAGGAAGCGGATGATATTATAGATGCTGCAAGCAAAGATATGATCCAAACTGCTATGAAGGAAATGCAGGAGCGCATGGAAGAGAAGCGCAAAGAAGAAGCCGAAAAAGCAAAAGAAAAGGCAGAAGAGGAAGAAAAGGAAAAGAAACTCAAGGAACGTGTGGAAGAGAGAAATGCAGCAAGCCAGCCGGTTACTGAAACCAGGGCTGTGACAGAAAGTATCCTTACACATGACCAGTTAAAAGACAGTACAACCAGCGAAATCAAAAATATTCTGGATGATTATACCCTGACGGAAGAAGATATTAAGGGAATGTCAATTGATAGCAAGCTGTAAGCATGGAATAATATAACTTACTAATGATAAGTAAAGGTTATATTAAAACATGACATTAAATAAGAAAGCATCTATTCAGACACAACGACTTACACTACATGTGATATTGGAAAAAGACACAGAACAACTGGTTCAATTACTGACCAATCATGAGATTACGAAAACTTTTATGGTGCCTGATTTAAAAACACCAGAACAGGTAACGGCATTGGCAGAAACACTGATTTCTTTTAGTCAAATAGAGGATGTTGAACATTTAGCATATGGCATTTATACTGATGACTGGTTGATTGGATTCATAAATGACTGTGACATGGAGAATGATACGATTGAGATCGGCTATGTCATTCATCCGGATTATCAGGGAAAAGGCTATGCTACCGAGGCAGTTCATGCGATGATAGAAGAACTGTTAAAAATGGGATTTCGTAAAGTGAAAGCAGGCTATTTTGAAGAGAATGTGGCAAGCCGCAGAGTAATGGAAAAGTGTGGCATGAAACAATTGAGTTACACTGATGAAATTGAGTATCGAGGTATCGTTCATAAGTGCTTTTATTATGAAGCAGGATACTGAAAGGCATGTAAGAAATGGAACAAATGACATTGTTTGACAATGAGATAAGAAATATCAGTGTCCCGTTAGCCAGCAGGGTACGTCCAAAGAATCTGGATCAGTTTGTTGGGCAACAGCATTTGATTGGGCAGGGAAAGATACTTCGCAGGATGATCGAGACAGATCAGGTAACATCTATGATATTCTGGGGACCACCAGGAGTCGGCAAGACCACATTGGCTGGTATAATAGCAGAAAAGACAAAAGCGAATTTCATTAATTTCAGCGCTGTGACCAGTGGAATCAAGGAAATTAAAGAAGTAATGCAGCAGGCTGAGAACAGCAGAAGAATAGGAATGAAGACAATTCTGTTCGTAGACGAGATTCATCGCTTCAATAAGGCACAGCAGGATGCTTTCCTGCCTTATGTGGAGAGAGGAAGTATTACTTTGATTGGTGCTACAACAGAGAATCCGTCATTTGAGGTAAATTCTGCTTTATTGTCCAGATGCAGGGTGTTTGTATTAAAGGCACTTGAAGAGGATGATCTGGTGCAGCTTCTTAAAAATGTGTTACTTAGCCCGCAAGGATTTCGGGATTCAAATGTAGTGATGAGTGATCGTCAGCTTCATGCTGTTGCGGCTTTTGCCAATGGAGATGCGAGAACCGCCTTGAACGTATTGGAAATGGCAGTGACAAATGGTGAAATCAGTGCAGAGAGCATCACTGTGACAGACGAAGGGTTAGAGCAATGCATCAGCAGGAAATCACTGTTGTATGATAAGATGGGAGATCAGCATTATAACCTGATTTCAGCACTTCATAAATCCATGCGTAATAGTGACCCGGATGCAGCCATATATTGGATGTGCCGTATGTTAGAGGGTGGAGAAAATCCACTTTATATTGCAAGGAGGCTGATTCGTTTTGCCAGCGAAGATATTGGAATGGCAGACAGTCAGGCTCTTCAGGTAGCTGTAGCTGCGTATCAGGCATGCCATTTTCTGGGGATGCCTGAATGCGATGTGCACCTGACACATGCGGTCACATATCTTGCTATGGCTCCGAAGTCCAACGCACTCTATACAGCATGTGAGGAATGCAAACGAGATGTGAAGGAGTACAGAGATGAGCCGGTGCCGTTACAGCTTCGAAATGCACCCACAGGTTTGATGAAAGAATTGCATTATGGGGAAGGCTATCAGTATGCACACGATTATGAGGACAAGCTTACAACCATGCAGTGTCTGCCGGATTCGTTAAAAGACAGACGGTATTATCTACCGACACAGGAGGGAGCAGAGAAAGCAGTGAAGGAACGCCTGCAGGCGGTGTGTGAATGGAAAGCAAAGCATAGATGAACATAGAGAGGATTCGTAGTAAATGAAGGATGGCATAAAAGAAAAAATGACTGTCTGTATCAAAAAAGGCGGTCAAAGAGATCAGGCGGAGGCATTTGCAGGCAAATATTCTCTCATGATTATGGAAGAGCCAGGAGAAGAGTTGACACTTCTTTTTGATGCAAAAGGAATCTCATTAACAGGATATGGACTTACCTATCAGGGAGATTTTGAAGGTATGGTTCATAGAATCAGTAATGGGCGATTACAGCATGAAATGCTGGTTCGTGCTGCCAAAAGTACAGAGGAGAAAAAGACTGCAATTGATGCAACAGCAGGAATGGGAGAGGATTCTCTTCTGCTTGCGGCGTGTGGGTATGAGGTCACAATGTATGAACAGAATCCGGTCATTGCTATTTTATTAAAAGATGCAATCAGAAGGGCAAAGAAAAATCCACAGCTAAAGGATATTGTTGGCAGAATGCATCTGGTTGTTGGGAACAGCATTGAATTGTTATCGGAGCATATGCCGGATTTGAATCTGATTTATTTAGACCCCATGTTTCCAGAAAGCCGTAAGTCCGGACTTACCAATAAGAAGTTACAATTAATTAGAAAGATGGAACCGCCCTGTTTTGAAGAAGAGAAGTTATTTGAAGCAGCGATAAAGGCAGCGCCGGATAAGGTCATAGTGAAGCGCCCCTTAAAGAGTGATTATTTAGCAGGCAAAAGCCCGAATTATTCTTTAAATGGCAAAGCAATAAGATATGATTGTTACTGTTAAAATATAAAGTCATGACATGAATTTGTTATGGCTTTTTCTATATTGATGAGGGGTAGTGTTATAGGCAGCCTGAAAGCTGCGAAAGAAAGTCCGTGGACTTGTGAACCCTGCATCAAAGGCAATGTCCGTTACAGAACGGTCAGTAGTAGCCAACAGCTTCTCTGCGAAATCAAGCCTTCTTGCCGTTACATAAGAAGGAAAAGATGTATGAAGCTTATTTGAAAAAATCTGTGACAGGTAGAATTTACTTATCCCTAAGTCTTTTGCTGTACTTTCCAGAGAAATATCCTCCTGAAAATGCTGATCCAGATAGATCAGAATATCTTCACAAATGTTTCTGCTGGGTGTACCACCACGTTTTTCAAGGTCAAGATAAGAGAAAATATCTGTCAGCAGGATAGTAAGATAGCTCTTGGTATATAGAAGATTAGGAGAAATGTCCTTCTGTTCATCAACAATCTTGGTAGTATCGGAGATAACAGGGTGATTCGGCAGATCCTCAATATTTGGCATATCTGCGGTAGCAGGCATATTTTTAGACAGTGTAATAAGCCAGTTCAGGGCATTCTTACCATGCTCTGTGAGATTATTCAGATTCAGTATAGGATTTACAGGGATATATTCTGTGAAAGCAGGGCGAAAATCCTGTAAGAAATCGACGTCGAATACCAAAAGGAGCACCTGACTGGATTCTGGCGTATTCAGAGAATGAATTTTATCAGGGAAAGTGACAGATATGTCATCTTTATGAAGATAGTAGACCTGCTGTTCCACACTGATCTCCAATTCGCCGGATAATACATACATGATCTCTACCTGTCTGTGCAGATGAGCTGGATAAGTATTATCATTGGATAAGAAACTACTGAAAGATTCTACTCTGGACTGATAAAAGAAATTCATGACACGACAACTCCTTTACATAGTATTTCTAAGGGCTATCATATCATGGCAGTATATTATTTGACAACTATTTTATATGTATGTGATTCTGCAATTCCTGACACAAATATATTATATTCTGGCGAGAAAATTAGTACTTGTTTTGCTACAATATGAGTGACTATTCAGAACCAATGTCACTTAGTTAAGCTTATTACAAATTAATGGATTTGTGTGCTTTTATCGT
>ERZ827126.958-NODE-958-length-32617-cov-65.807260_pt1 | contig 32617 bp, 40 predicted proteins | sample MGYA00519780_ERZ827126 | MGnify/ENA primary metagenome ERZ827126 (study PRJEB31778, sample SAMEA3449262) | human gut metagenome | biome: human gut; feature: human-associated habitat; material: faeces | place: United Kingdom | collected 2010/2012 ...
GCGCCGTCCAATATCTGCCCGTTGCCAACGCTATTTGCGGCTATCTTATTGACATTGATAGCTCCGTCGACGATTTTATCCGAATTTACGCTATCGTCGGCGATCTTGTCGACCGTAACGGCCGCATTGGCGATTTTATCACCGGTGACAGCCCCGTCAGCGATGGCTGCGGCGCCTACGCATCCATCCGCAAGCTTCGACGCCACGATTGTATTTTTTTGAATGATGTCGCCGGATACAGCGCCCGCGGCCAGTTGCGATGTGCCTACAGCAGAGGGTTTGATCTTAGCCGAAGTCACGGCATTGTCGGCCAGCTTGGCTGTGGTGATCGACCCGTCGGGAATTTCAGGAGACCCCCCCCCGCCGGAATAGAGACCCGATCCGATGCCCGGGAAATCATCGTCAGTAGGGGATTCATGCCCTTCGTTGAGGAATCGCAAAACGTCGGCGGGAGTGTAGGCCGACGGGTTATCGGAGATGACAACCTCGTTGATTTCGAAGTCGAGGTAGTCCGCAGTAAGCAGGGTGTTGCCACCTTCCGGAAGCGCTGGCTCGATGATGATTCGGCGCCCCATGTCTACCCGCGGGTTGGCCGGGCGGGCAATAAAGGTCGCGGGCATTTTTACTCCGTTCACAAAAATGTAGGGATAATCGGATTCGGAGCCATTGATAACTACTTTCATATCACATTTTTTTTGTTTGACGTTATTACCCCGTCGGCCGGAGCCTGCGGGGCGTTTTCAATATCAATACCGACTTCATCCTTCATCTTCTTCCCCACGTATTTTTGGAGGGATCGGAATACCGGAGCGTCGGATATTTCCATGGCATTCTCCAAATACGACCACATTTCGATGCCGCATACCATGCCCGTGAAGAGCTTGGCCAGGTGCAAGTTCATGAAGTCGATGATTTGAGTGTCTATAAGGTGGCACATGCCGATCCCAACGACAATGCACGTGAGTTTGATGACCGTTTTCCACGCCTTGTCGCTGGAGAAATACCAGTCCTTATGCTGCCGAGCCGCCCTCTTGCGCCCGGCCAGTATACCCATCACGAAGTCTATCATGACGAATATCAAGGCGCAGAGCACAAGCGGCGTCACGGGCGCGAACAACGACAGCAAGCCCCCCACCATAGCCATAATCCATTTCAATAAGGTGTCCATTATTTCACCATAAAGTCGGGTTGGGCGACCCCCACGATAAGACCATAAGGAGGATAAAAATATATATCCAGTATGCAATTGATGGCGTATTGGGGTAGATTAAACGGCATTGCGTTAATTGACGTTCCCGAAAAAACTATTCGGAAAGGGCCGACACCATTCTTAAATACAAGCATCGTCCAGTGATGCACAAGTAGTCCGGAGGAAGACAGCGCCAAACGTACAGTTATTCCTTCATTGGACGGATTTGACGGAATATTTAAAGTGCCTATGGTGCCCTCCGTAAAGGATATGGGAGAGCTGCTATTATACGTAATAGACGTGATGTTATCAGGAAGTAACACACTAATCCTGTCCGCCAATTTTTCGAGCGTAACTGCTTTATTCTTGATGATGGAAGTATTAACCGAGTTTACTTGCAATGCTCGTGTCGATACCGACGCGGTGCCATATTGTGCCTCTTCGATAGAATCATTCTTCAGCTTTTGATTTGCGATGATGGTTTTGTTGGCGATCTCCTCGTTGGTGATGGTCTCTGCCTCTATTTTACCCGCCGTGATAGTACCGTCGGCAATCTTCTCAGCAGTGATTGCTTTGTCAGCAATCTTCTCAGCAGTGATTGCTTTGTCAGCAATCTTCTCAGCAGTGATTGCTTTGTCAGCAATCTGCGTTCCGGTGATGGTCTTATTACTGAGCTTTGAGCCGGGAATGGACTGGTCGGCCATTTTGGAGCCGGTAATCTGTCCATCTTGGATGTTGCCGTTCTTTATGGATTGACTTCCGATCTGCGTATACCCCACAGCGCCATCAGCTATTTTGGCTGAAGTTACGGCCCCATTGGCAAGTTTGGGCGTCGTCACTGCGCCATCGGCCAGCATAGCCGCTGTTACGGAACCGTCGGATAGCACGCCCACCTTCCATGCTGCGAGGTTGGCCGCCGTGGCCTGCCCTATGAGGGTGCCAATTCCCGATGCCGACGCATTGGCCGCAGCATTCACGACATAATCCTGATATGTGTATCGCGTCGTGCCATCTTCATACACGCGCTGTTCGTCCTGTATGGTGTTGGCATAAAGATACTGGCCTATTTTAGCGACATCGGCGGCCAGGTAGTAAGCCTGCCCTTGGTAGCAGATGATACCTTCGCCGATGTTCGTCCCGGTGTCGTTGTTCGCCGTGGCGAATCCTGCAACGATGGAGATGGGCGTTTTGGTGGATCGGAGGAGCGAGTTGATGGCGCTCCAGAGGTTCTGCAAATCCTGCATCTGCACGGGGTTGCCAGTGCCCGATATGACGTTGATATTTTTTATTCCTGCCATGTTATTGAGTTTTTATAGTATACTTGATATAAAAGGGAAATAGCGTGTTGACGTCTGCGATAAACTGGTTGTATGCTTCCGAGTTGTTGTACAGGGCAGCCGGGATCGTAATGATGGGCTGCTCCGTGATGGTGCCTCCCTGTCCGAGGTACACCTTCGGGGTGGGAGTGTCGTACAGGTATATAGGAGGGGTTGGCGAATCATACCACATAGATCGCCATATGCTCGCGCCGCTCGGGGTGATGGATATTTGCCCCCACTCCCCGTACCAGTACCGCAATACGCCTTCGATCTGCCCGTATGTAGGTGTGCACGCCGCCATCATGTACCACTTGGAGCGCACCATGTAGTAGTTGTACAGATAGTCGTGCAACACCATGAGCAACGACAGGCAGTAGCGGTATATTATCGTTGTCCAAAACGGCTGCTCCGTGTAGCTGTGGTCGCGCCGCACCGAGTAATTTGGCCGGAGCAACTGCAACACCAGCTTCGGGATGTCAATATATCGGAAACGCATCATATAGCTTCGAATATTGTAATGTTCTTGGTGAAATCGTACAGATTGGGGTCGAAGTTGAAATAACCCGGATTCAATACTATCTTGCCATCCTGCGGTGTTGTGCTGTCGCCATCCTGCGAGACCTTGACCTCGGAGAAGTAGGCATCCTTGATGCCGTTCAACCCCGAGATGTGGCTTTCTATGTCGTTGATATACAGAACATTTGTCGTGCGTCGTTGCATCTGCAAGTCATGCAGCCCCGTGTTGATGCTGTTCTTGATGGTATCGAGGTTGTACGACTTGTCGAAGCGGACGTACAGCTTGTCGGCCGAAAGGACGGCCGGAGCATTGGATGCGGCCTGTATTTGCGCGCCGACGCCCCAAAAGTTGCGGTAGTAGGCGCTGAACGCATCGAGTTGATCCTGCGTGAGTGAGACCACGTTGTTGTTGGCATCGGCCGTCGCCACGTTGATGTAGTACAAACCCTCCTGATTAGACCCCATCGAAGCCTGCTTTATTATCTGCTTCGTGGCATCTATGGTCGCATAGCCCAGCTCTTGCGTCGCTTCGTTCACCACGACTACCTGATCGCCCTGCTGATAGGCGTATGCCTTCTCGACATACCATGCCTCACTCGTCACGCGCGCGATCTTCGCGGCCGCGGCTATCGTCTGTTCGCTGCGCAGGATTTCAAGCCGCACAATGTCAAGCACGGTGCCTACCACCTCCGCGATCTTGCGCAGGATGCCCGCGTTGCTGGTGTTCATCGCCGGGATCGTCCGTTGGATGTTATCCCATATGGTATTTATAAGTGACATATCGGTTATTGTTTAATTATTGAGGGGTAGTTGTAATAGTCGAGGTTTGTATTCGGCCACTCCGCGGGCGGCGCCAACAGGGGCTCCAGCACTCCGTTAACGGGCATCTGTTTGTGTGACGACCACCAATAGCCCGCCTTGGTGGGATCATCACTCCGAGGCTGGATGTTCTGCGGCAGATACTCCCGTGTGCAGGATGCCTTCATAGCCGCATCTACCACGAACGACGCGGGATCGCCTCCGTTCCACAGCATCAACGCCTGTGCTTCTGTCAGGTGTGTATTGAAGTTGCGGAAGTGGTAGATTTCGCCCTTCAACAAGATCGGAATATTTTCGTAGTACATGCCAAGGTTGATGTATATTTGTTGACTATTACTACCCAATTTGAACGTCCCCGAAATCTTGATCCCGTTTAAAAAGATGTAGCCTAAATTTTCCCGTAAAGCATAGCGGAGTACCACGTGATAAGTCGTGTTTGGCTCGCAGAGATATTTCACTGAGGAAGCCGAGGTTGCGAAAAGCAATTTGTTGGAAATAATTGTGAGCCTTGGAAGTGCCATATTATCCGCCATGTTGAATACGCACTGCTCATTATGGATGTCGTCTCCGGTTTTGAAGTAGCACTCCAGCGTCCCGTAGACGAGCGACTGTTTGGATATGCGTTGTCCCATGAAGGCGCCATTGGCGGTATAGGCGCCCTTGAAGTCGTAAGTGGGTTTGTAGATCGGCTCGCGGCCTATCTTGGGATTATCATTGACCACCAGGTCATAACCCCCGGCAGACTTGCGAAGGAGCGGCGGAGTAGAGATGTCGGGGGGCATCTGCTTGGCGCTGTCGAGCCACATGGCGGGCTTCGAGCTGTCCTCCTCAGAGGGTATGAGGTTCTGAGGTATGTACTCAGCTACACAGGACAGCTTCAAGGCCGGGGGCACAATATAGTCCTGCGGGCGCACTCCGTTTTGGAGTGCCGTCATTTCCTCCTCTGTGAGTGCGCGGTCGAACCAGCGGGCGCATATCACCTCCCCCATAAAATCAACCGCCGGATGATTATTAACACCATATCCACCAAGAAATAGATATGAAGAAACATAACTAACCCAATTTTTATTTTGGGAGTTTACCAGATTGTTGTTGACATATGCATAGACCTTGGCTCCGTTGCTAATGAATACGACGCTGTATAAATAGTCCCAAAAAACAGGATATGAATATACACCCGTCCGATTGTTGAATAACACAAGAGAGATGGTGCCTTCTGAGGAGGATCTGATATCGATGCGAGGGAAATTCGATGCCCCCGACGTGTCAAGTATTGTCCGAGACGCAGATTCAGGGCTGGGGATGTATTTGTACTCGGGAGGCGTGCGGAATAAACACTGCACGGTATATGGGCTGTTGTAGAACGTGTTGCGCAAAAAGGTGCCGTTCCTCCTCATCATCGCCCCCATAGCCTCGGGCGCAAGCGCCGATATGAGGGCGCGTCCTCCTTCGGCCGTAGCTTTGAAGAGACGCGAGATTTCCGCCTCCACCTCTTCCTTCACGTCCATCGAGGAGTTGAAGGGAGGCCGCTGCAAGGTTTGGAGGTTGTATATGTCGATCCCCTCGACGTCGAGAATCTGATTTGTCCTCAGCGCCGGAGTGTAGGATTCCATAAAGTTCTTGGCGGGAGGCTCCTGGCGGTACTGCATGGCCTTCCAGTCCGCGGGCGGGATATTCGTGGGCGTGTTTTTCTCCAATATCGGGTCTATGCCCGCGAGAGAGCCGGACACGTTGAATGCCACGTCCTGGATGGTGTCTCCCTGTTTTACTGTGTACGTCTTTGCCATGTCTACTCCTTGTATCGTGCATGTATGTCCGCGGTCACAACTCCCGAGGCTGTCTCCTCAAAGATATTCACGCGGGCAATGAGGGCTCCGTCGTCGTATATTTGCTTTTCAGCCGTGGCCTCAACCTTACCCCACGCCCACTTGGGCAGCAGGGGATAGAAGTCCTCGAATCCGACCCCGAACTGGGGCTTCGTAAGACTTGCCGCCGACTTGGAAAATATCAGCGTGGCGTTCTGCTGGCTGCACAAAGATACCAACTCGACGCCCCCGTTGGATATAACTATGTCGTTGGCCTGAAAGTCGAATTTTGCGTCTGTCATTGCGTTATCTTGGTATTTTCGTAGTCTCCTTTATTGAACTGGGAGGGGGCGGTCATAGGGGTGGCCGGAGGCGACGCACCTTGGGCGCCGTGAGTATGCGCATTGAATACTGTGCACATATTCCCTACCTGCGTCACTAAATTGTTGAGCGCCGTGGTGACGCCATCTACCAGCACAAGCCCCCCGTTCTCCCCGCCATCCATTTCAATTTTATCGGCAGTGAAAGATATTTTATTTTTTTCAATCCGCCAAGAAGAGGTGCCGCGGATTATTTCCACGGCGTCCTTATCAAAAGAAATAGTGCTTTCTCCCTCCTCTTCGGTACCCGCGACGTTCGATGCGACCATCTTGTCGATCTTCGTGGCTTTTATGAGCACCGGAACCTCGGAGTAACCCTCTATGAACCCCAGCACCACAAGAGAATTCACGGAGGGTATAATATAGAGGCTGTTGCCCCCGTTTGGAAAAATGTTTAGACTTATGTCGCTGAATATCCTATCATTATCCACAACAGCCTCTAAGGTTTTGGCATCCTCGTCTATAGCCGACACGGTGGCTATGACGAGCGATACCCTCTTCCCGTCATTCATCTTTGTTCCGAATTCCGCTCCCAAACGGGCGCATTCGTCGTCGAAAGTGCCGGATGTTTTCATAATATAAACATTTCGTTGGTTACTGTCAGGGTTTGGATGAATCCGTCGGAAGTGTCGCAGCTCAAATTCCTGCCTATCACGTAGTAGTTTCCCGTAAGCTCCGGGAGCATGGTGTCCGTGTACTCCACAAAGTCGAACATATTAACCTGCGGATAGAGCACGGTTTTTATGGTTCCCTTGTTGCGCGTTCCCTTCAACCGGGCCATTATGTTCTTGGCCGTCTGTTCGGTCAGCGATACCGTATTGGCCGGGACAAAATATCGGTGTGCCTCGCCTTGGGAATCGCCGTATTCGTAGGTGTACTTTGTACCGTCGGCCATGAGGGCGTTTACCACCACTTTGTAGTTCTCGAACAGCCCGTCGGTAGGCACTATGTCGCGGCCGATGACATTGGTGTTCGTGGCCAGTGTCACCGTGCGCTTGAATTTGTCCCTTACGCCAATACCGAAATACACCTTCCCCTGGGTGTTCACAGTGCCGTACAGCGTAAACATATTCATGAGCTTCGACAGGGCCTCGAACGGCGATATGAGCTTGAAGGTCTGCAACGCGAACTCCACATCCGCACTATCCGATGAATCGAAAGACAGAGCCGGGAAGTCCGCCGGGTTGTCGAACCCCTGTGCCTTGCGGTAGTCCTCGAATGCCTTGTTCGAGATGGGGCATAGATAGTCCACCATGTCCTTTAGCTTCGTGCGCGACACCCAGTCCCGATTTATAGTACCGAACCGCAGGATGAAAGAGTAGTCCTCGCATACGATCTTCGACGGGAATCCCCCGATGACCTGCCGGATGAAGCCGCTGAAAATGCGCAGTCTCTCGAACTGCTGCCCCAACTGAGCATTGTTGTAGAACCAGCCGTCGATGTCTATGCGGGCGCCGGGCTTGATGTTTATGCCCTCCAAGGCCGCCCTTATGCGCTGTGCCGGAGGCAATCCCTGCCGGAACCCGATGGCATACACCGGGAGGGTCATGGTGCAGCTTCCCGAGAGGGAATCCCGCTCCTCGGTAATGTCTACTGAGGCGAATCGGCCGATGCTCTTCCCCTCGATAAACACCTCGTTTCCTACTCTGAACAAATTACCTTTCATCACCTACCGCCCCCCCCGCGGGATTGGTCGTATTTACCGTCTCCTGCGTAAATACGATGGCATTTTCATCCATGTTTATTTGGTGGAGCGTCATGCTGACGTCCACGATGGTAGACCCCGGATTGGGGGTATATTTGAACCTCTTCATGTACACCCACTCCAGTCCGAGGTCGTTGTTGAGGACTTTGTTCTCGATCTTGAAAACATCCTGCCCCTGCCACAAACTCCGAAGAGCCACGCCGAGGTCGGCGATAGCCATGGCCGCGGGATCGGTGTTGTCGAGCTCCTGGTCGGCATATGCCTCATAGGACAAGGCGTCGAGCATGGAAAGGTTCGAGGCCGAGGCGTCCGTGTCGACGCGAGACAAGTTGCGTTCAATGCGCAGACGCACCGTTACGACCATCGGTTTGTAGTTGAGAACCTGGAGGATTTCTGCCCCGTCGACGAGCTGGGAGGTAGAATCGTTCTTTTCCCCTTCCACTTCGTAGGTGAGGTTGATAGGGAGGAAATAATCCCCGCAGCGAAATACATATTCTCGCTGTATATCCTGGCGATCTACCGATTGTATGGCCGTTTTGTAGTCGCCGGACTGCTTTAGGGCGTCCGCCATCCCGGTATACTGAGGATCGGAGGTCTTGGCCTTGCCGCGGAACTGAACGATCTGACGCCAGAATCCTACCTCCGCCAGGGTTATTTTCAACCCCGCCTGATATGCTTTTTCTACGGCGCTTATGCCATCCGTCACGGCCTTGTACGCCGGGATTTGTCCCAAGGACGGGAGGTCGTTAGGAGTGTCGTTGGGGGTTGTGTTTGCGGTATATTGATCTTTAGCCATTGAGCGTGCGTGTTGAGTTGTTGAAGGCTATTTGCAGTCCTCGAATTGTCACCTCTTCGATCTGTTTGGATATGGTCTGCATGATGCTTTCCGGCGTGGCATTGGTGTTTATTTGGGTCGGCATCTGCACAATGGGTGCATTGAAGTTGATAATGAGCGACTTCGATCCCTTTGTCAAATCTTCTATCTTCTTGGTGTCCTTCCCGCTGGCGCCGCCGCCTTCGCCGTAAATCTTCGTCACCCGGTTGAAATTCTCGGCGACTTCCCGGTCGTTGAGCGCAGGATTGGTACGGAAGGTTACAGGTTGAATGGATAGTTCTCCTTTGGTTACAGTGGTAAGGTCTCTCGAATTACCTGTTTTTAGGAAATTAAAGAGACTGAATCCATTGTTTGCTTCGTACGGGGTGTAATTATACTTCAGCAATCCCGTAGCATACTGGGGCTGCCCGTTTTCGGCAGGAAGATGCCCCGGATATTCTTCCAGTCCTTCCCGCACCTTGGGCGTAAAGGTAGTGGTGAAGTTTTTAAGCAGGATGTCGCGCGCGTCTTTCAGATTCGCGGCGCGGTTCTCCTCGGTGCCTTCGTCCAAACCCCACGCCTTGCGGGCAGCCGGAGTAGAAAGGTATTCCTCGACATACCTCTTTCCCAGCTCCTCGGACAGATATGTCGCGGCTTTGCGTCTCTCCGTGTATTCCGACTGCTTGGCCGATTTCTCGTACTTCAAGTCCCAGCGGCTCTTGTCGCCCCAGCTCCACGGATTCAGGAGCCCGAAGAAGTCGGAGAGGTTGAGTATCCAGTCCGAAAGGGCCGTCAGTGCGCCTATGGCATCCTCTACGCCATCCACGAATTCATCGAAGATATGGTTGAGCATATTGGGATCGAGCGAGTTGTACCATACGTCCAGGCGCGCTGATATGCGGTCGAACATATTCTCTCCAGCCCGGCCGACGCTCTCCCATAGTTTGTCCATCCCCGCGAGGTTGATCCAAAAATTCTCCTTGGCGAGGGCGATCTGTCCGCGCGCCGCGGCGGCCGACGGGGGTTGGAGCTCCGTATCGAGCCTGTGCAGGGCGCGCAGCATGTTGGCGCGATCCTGGAGATAGTTGTAGGGGCTCGTCCCTGTCACGCCGCGCCTCTGCATGGCCTCGTTGGCGTATCTGTTGAGGATGGGGGCGGCGTGGATCAACTCTCGCACGTCTCGCATGTTGGGTTTTTCGGCAGCCAACAACTGCTGCATGTTCAGACCCACGATGTCATAGGGTCGGCCACCGATCTGGGCGACTTTACCCACCTGCCGCGCGATCTGCGTGGCTATGGCCGTGCCGATCTGAGTGCCTCCGATTTCGAAGCCCGACACGGTGTTTATCATGGAGAGCATGCCTGCGCGAGAATAGCCGTATTCGGCCGCCATGCGCGTGGCATCAGACAGCGCCGAGGTGTAGCCCGATCCCAACCCCCTGCGTGCCATATCCATCTGCATGCGGTTGGATATGGCGTCCGTCATGGACGAGCTGTTCAAGGTTTTGGACAGCACGGCATACAGCCCTCCGCCGATGAGCTTAGGAAGAGCGTACGCCGCGGCTCCAGTACCGAGAACGCCCGCACCCATCAGGAGTGCGGGGTTGCTCTTTATCACTGCGGCGGCGGAATCGAACACCGCCCCGACCAAGTTCCCGGCGTTTCGCATCCACCCGCTCGGAGTGAAGGAATTGCGCACGAACTGTTCGCGGAAGCGCCGGATGGAACCGAACGCCCGGTTGGCATCGGACATGAAATCCTCGCGCGTATGTCGGTTGCCGAATCGGCGCGACACGTCATACATGGAGGACATGCGCTCGTGCCATCCGTGCCGCAGGTTCGGATAGTTGGCCACACCACCTCCGCCTCCGCCTCCGCCATTCCGGGACATGCGGTTGGTCTTGCGCTCCAGTTGGTCACTCAGTGCGTTGGCACGAGTAAGACGTTCGATGACGTCTCCCCCAAGGTTGAGGCGTATGGTGTATGTTGCCATTATTTTTTAGATTTAAAGGGCGCCATGTCTATGATGTCGACAAGGTGAAGCGCAAGTGTATATAACTTGTCTATATCATTGATGCTTAGCCTTTTATCCATGTCAGAGTAAGGCTCATGGAAGTATCTGGAGACGACGGCCTTCTTGATAAGCAGAGGGTCGTCCTTCGCATACTCCTCTATTTTTTGCCGGATGGATTCTTCGGGAGCGCCTTCAAGAACTCCCAAGTCCCGAAAAAACGGCGGAAGTCCTCGCTGACAGGTTCCGACTGAAAGATTTCCACGCAGGCAAGAGCGTCGCCGAGCAAATCTTCGCGCACCTTGTCGTCGACGCAGCAGGCTTTGATGAAGTCCATGGCCAGGCCAATAACTCCCTTCTGCTCCGATTCCTCGCGCGACAGGATCGACATGGATAGCTTCGAGTGCTCGATGTTGCGACGCTGTAAACGCCAAAAGGCGATATTTTGGTTCTTTTTCTCCTCCTCGATCATATGACCTTCTTTGTTGAAGGAGGGGACGAAATACGAGGCCGTGACGGTGTATTGGAGGTCAAGGCGCTCCGTTTCTTGTATTTGCGACATAATTTTTGGGTTTTAAAGACGGGCGGGTCTTGGGGTGCCCGCCCGTCCTGGTTTACACAATAGTTTGGATGGGTGCGACCGAGCGCTGTACGGCACGGGCACGGATGTTGATGGACGAAAGCGTCTCCGCGTCGTTTCGGTTAGTGTCCGAGCTCGACTGTTCGCACTTGCACCCTAACAGGGATTCCGAGACGGTCTTTGGCGTCGCGCTGTTGCGCAGCGACATGGTTTTCGTCAGCGTGAAGGGCGGCAGTTGGAGCATGGACGCATAGGGCGTCTGCCCGGCCGGAAGAGCGCCGTTGATCGCATCGAGGATGGTGTGCTGCTCCCCGGTCTGGTGCGACAGAGTGGCCGCATACTGAGCGTTGAGCTGCACCAGGTCGATAGGGTCTGTTTCCCCGATAGCGAATATGTCCTGCACTGTCTGCGAGTACTGCAAGTTGAGCGAGGTACCCGTGCCGATCTTGATTGCTGGAAGCCCCTCGAAAGTAAGGTAGATTTGGACGTCCTTCGAGGGCACTACATAAGGATTAGGCATGGCGTTTAGTTTAACGTAGTTACAAAGAAAGTTTCGATATATGCCTCGCGGAGCGGGCTAAGGGGAAGTACCTCCACGGTAACCTGGATAGCCTTGGACATATTGTAGTTGCCGTCTTTGGCGGCGAAATCTACATTGATGGCCTGTGCTTCTCCGCGGTTGATACGGGGTGTCAGTTCTGTTTCGTCGAGCTGAGCCAGCGTTCCGGACTTGAATCCCGCGTCGATCGCTCCGGTGGAATCATCCGTCGGGATGTTCTCCTGGAGCAACTTGACAAAGAATCTCTCCACGCTGTCACACACGGCATTGCCCACGCGGACAAACGAAATTTCCGAAAGAGCCATCTCCGGATCGTTGCATGTGGCGCCGTCGTTGTAGTATACGCCTGCCAGTTGCGGACGCACGCGGGTGAAGAGGTATTGGTTCTTACCCAGGAGGTTGCACTTCGCAGGCACAAGCTTCGATACCGGCGTGTTGATATCTTGCGGGTCGGCGCTGGCCGTGACATCCACAAAATAGTCGATGTCGCCTGCTGCCCCGGCAGTGGTCACGGCACCGGGAGACGTCGCCAGCGACAGTCTCGACAGCATTCCGAGAGTTCGGCCTACGGATGCCGACATGCCGGGCTTCGAAGTTGTAACCTGATAGGCCACACGGGGTGCCTTGAGCGTTGCGAGATTCTCCAGCTTACTCAGGTCGGTGGTGAGGATGGTCTTGCCTGTCGGAACGCAAACAACGCCGTCGAAGATGCCGACCATGCGGATCGACTGCTGGAACAGGTTGTTGAGTACGGTTTGCAGGTTGCCAATGAGGGTCTTGTGGGTAGCCGGGAGTTTCCCCTCGGTCGTCCCTGAGAAATCCTGGAACGTGGGAAGCGGCGATGCGAAGGATATCATGCGCGGACGCAGGTCGAAGTTCGACGCCGTGGTACCGCTGATGATGGATTCCAGCTTGGCCGAAATAAATGTCTTGTATTCGGCCTGAGCATACCCCACGACCCACACGCGAGAGCCGCTACCTGCCTTGGCGTAATACTCCTCCACCTGGAACAGGAGCATGGCTCCGGTTCCCGAGGTCACACCCATCGCCGTAAGGTCGGCAACGGAGGTAATGAGGTAGGCGGTATTGAGCGCGAAGTTCGCATCGGTTCCCGAGGAGGCCGTTGCCGGGGCGACGATCATGCCAATACCATCGCTGGGCGTGGTGTTGCCCAGCCTGGTGTCGCCTAAAGTTGTATAAATATCTACTACTGCCATATTTGCGTAGGTTTTGTTATTTTGCGAGTTCTGCACCGACTGCGGCCTTCTGCTCGTCGGAAAGGGCGTTGTACGCCTCCAGGGTCTTGGAGTACCCGGCGCTGTGGTGCAGCTTCGGGTTCACGGTTGCCCGGATGGCATCCCGAACCTTGGCATACTCCACGCCTTCGATCAGCGCCTCTGTTGCGGCTTCCTCCTCCTGTTTCTCAGGAGCGGGGGTCTTGCCTTCGAGCAGGGCTTCTGCCTCGGCATCGGACATGACGGGCTTGTTGCGTTCCTTCTCGGCCTCTGCCAGGGAGTTTTTGGCTGCCTGACGGCGTGCCCGGAACTGGTTCTCGAGCATCTCCTCGAACTCCGCGGTGTCCTTGGGCGGATTGGATTTGTCGACGCGGGCATAGCGGAGCTCCTGGACGAGTTCTCCGTTCAGGTGTGCCAGCTTCTCGCGGGACTGGCAGCGTGTCTGCGCCTGCGATTCGTTGACGTAGATGTTGCCGTCCTCAGTGACGTACAGGGTGCCGTAGATTTGGAGCTGCTTTACGAGCTCGATGAAAAACTTGCGGGTGAATGTTGCGATCTGAATCATAATTTAAAGGGGGGAATTAAATTGTTGATATTGATTTTTTTTTGGAATACCAGCCCGACAACATGTCGGGCTGGTTTTTCCTGTGTGTGTTGCGTTACGCTCAGGCGGCTACCGTCGGGCGATACAGAACGATGCCTGCTGCGCTGCTTCGGAGAGTTCCGGCACCCGTCGAAATATCCATCGACACTTTCCAACCGTAGTTGTTCGGGTCGGACACCATATGGATGTTCGTGTTGCCGATTGCCACAACGACCTCCTCGGGGATAAATCCGAGGCCGATGTCGTAGACCGTTGTGGCCAGCACGGGCTTCACATGAGTGGTGTCGATAGCTCCGGTTGCGAAGGTGACGGGCTTGTCGAAATAAGTCTCCGCATCCACGACCGTCGAAGTTGCAGTGTTGTAGGCAGCGATGACCGAGCGAGCCATGACGTCGAATCCCGAGTAAGTGAAGCCTTCGGGACGGGCGTTCGACAACTGCTGCGTCAGAATGCTCTGAACCTTGTCGGTCTGCACCAGCGACGTGTAGTAGGGCTCTGCGAACACAGCCACACCGTTCCCTCGGCGGAAGTTGAGGTTGCGGGCGATGAAGCGACCCTGTGCGGCGAGCAGGTCATTGAGGGTCATGCCGAGCAGCTTGCCAGCGGCGGCCGAGTTGATCGGGAATCGATTTGACGAATTGAACTCTGCGCCGGACATTGTAAGGTGATTAGCTGCGGGAACTGCCTCGGCGATGGTCTGGAGCCAGTAGTTGTGGATGCACATGGACATTTTGGCCATGGCGTCCAACTGGCCCGTTGCGCGGTCGTTGTAGGCCAGGACGTCGGAGTTCGCGGGCTGCCATACAATAGGCTGCATGGAGAACACTTTGCGCTGCAACCCCCGCGGCAGGTCGTCGTATAGGTAGTTGGGCGCATTCAGCGGCGCGCGATCTCCGAAGTAGACATCCGGGTTGACGGCGCTCTCCACCCAGATGATGCCTTCCTTGTCGCGCACCGACAGGCGGCGTACACGGTCAGCCCACGTGTTAGGCGGGAAGAGCTGGCGAACGAACAGCGAGAGCCACGAAATCTTTGCCAGGTCGGCATTCTGCACGAACTGACCCGACTTTTCGCCCGAGGCGAGACCCTGGATCGTATCGACGACACTCTCACGGCGTCCGTCGTTGATCTGGAAGGTCATGTTCTGCACGGTGGCCATGAAATAGGGGTCGCAGAGCATAGATGCGGACAACTCCTGAATTGATTCTCGAACGTCGGCGTCCTGTGCGGCCGACAAGCTCACCTCGGCAACGCCGTCGGCAGTGCCCGAGGAGGCGGACAGACCCATGATTGCCTGAATCTTCGGCATATTTTCAGGGTCGTCGATGTACTTGAAAAAGGGTTTTACCATTGTTTTGGTTTTTGTGATTGTTTTGTCGTTGAATACTCGCGCATCCTCCGCAGCGGAGAGCGCCGTGGGTTTGGCTGCCTCGGCTTTGGTTTCCTTGGCGTCGGCTATGGCCGCGTCTGTGGCTGCGGCAAGGGCTTCGGTAACGGCCTCTGCGGCCAGGGCGCTCGCTCTCTCTTCGCGGGCTTCGCGGCGGTCTTTGTCGGCCTCCTTCTTGTCCTTTTCGGCCATCTTGTCGTCGCGCTCGGCGTCCTTTTCGCGCCGTTTTGCTTCGGCATCATCGCCCTTTTCGCGTTCATAGCGCGCAGCGCGGCGATCCTCGCGGGCATCACGCTGATCCTGCCCGGCATCCGCGTCGTCCTGGTTGGCGTCGCGGTCTATTTCATCCGCACGGCGAAGCCTCTTTCGGGATGCCAGTCCGATAAGTTCCAGGAATTTAGACATGGCGCTCAGCGACACGCGGTCGTCGAAAGCCTGCTCCGTCCCGGTTTCGGGGACTTTTTTCTCTTCCTCGTTTTTCATCTTGTTCTCAAATTGGTTTATGATGTCTGTTTGGTATGCCGACAGGCTCTCGATCTGTTCGATCTCTATGCTGTCCGGCACGAATGATACTGCCGACAACCCAACGTTATCCTCTCCCCGTATCGCCACTGCATCGGGATTGGACGGTATGTTGACAAGGGAAATCTCCCACACCTCGAAAAATGTAGTGTATTTCCTGCCATTGCGCTCGACGATCCGCGCCCTACCGAATATAGACACTCCGTTGAGTATTCCGGCTTCGTAATCTCTTTTTGCGGCCTGTGCGAGTTCGGAGGAGCCAAACACCAGCTTTCCGATCCACCTGCCTTTTTCCAAATGAATATCTTCGACGCGCCCGATGGGCTGGCCGAAATGTTCTCCCGTATCTTTGTTGCGCAGCAGGATAGGGTTTTTGAGGTACCTGCTCCAGTCGATAGTGGAGTTGAGCACCACGAAACCCTTGCTGTTGAGCGCCTCGTTCGAGAGTATTTGATATGTCGCTTTTGTCATGTCCGGTTTATGAATTAGTGTTTCTGACGGTATCGCACAGGCACTTCATCTCTATCGCATCACACAGGAACGAATCCTGTTCACAGGTGCTGTTGTCGATGAAGTTGGCCACGTATATGAGCCGCGTGTTATGCACGGGGAGCTCTGCCATCTCGCGCTTCATAGCCAGCGTTTGATAGGTCTCGGTTTCCTTGTAAAGGAGCGTAAAGCCGTATTTCTGCCTCAGTTCGGTAAAAAAGTCCAGCGGCACCCATTCGCCCGCAGAATTCTTTATCACCCCCCGCGAACACGCGGCCATATAGAGCATGACCTTGTATGCCAGGTTCATCTGATCGTACTGATGGCCATCGTCTGGCGACGCGGCCTGGTTTTCGAACGGAGTTATCACCGACAACTGCACGATGTACTGATTGTAGATCATGCCTCCGATGAACTCCCCGGTGTCACGCTCGGTTCCCTTCACGCTTACGGCTATGGCCGGGAGATCGGTGTTCACCGTCCCCTCTCCGTTGTCGTTTGCGAGAACTATACTGACATTATTTTCGTCCACGAGCTCCGAAGCCCGCAGTGCCGTAACTATTGCTTTGCAAATTTCACCGCTCATAATTTCAGTATAGGACGTTACGAATGTAGTGCAAAGGAAAATATTTCGCAAATAAAATTTTTTCTACACCAGTTTTGCGATCTCTCGGGAGTATAGCCGGAGCGTATTGAGCTCGGTTCTTTGGCCAACGCCCATAAAGGGTCGGGCGACGGGATTGGTTCCGAGCCGCACGGGCGTCGAGGACGAGGGTCGCGTGCGGAAAGAGTTGCCTCCGGTGCGGGTGCCTTTCCCCGTGTTTTGAAGTTCCGCATAGGGCGCCGCGGCGCGCAGCCCGGCAAAACCTCTCCCATAGAAGGGTGTGATGCTCCGGGCGAGACGGCCTCTGTGGCGCAGCTTCGGATAGCGGAGGTATGATTCGAGGTTTTCGAATCTCTTTGATTTCAGGTTCTTTCCCCATCTGTCCGCCCATTTCCGGGGCGTGCCGTCGTTGCCATACTCCTCGCGCTCGAAGTTGAGGCGCGTTTCCCCGGCCATGCTTTCGGCCACCTTGGCCGGAATTTGGGTTTTGATGTTGTAGATGGCGGTACTAATCTTTCTCCTCAGGTCTGCTATCGTTTCCATTGTCGTTTGTTTTCTTGGAGGGCGTAAGTGCCGACTTTATTTTCGCCATGATGGATTTGGCCTGCAATTTAACCTCCGTCCAGTTGTTATTGCGCACGGCAGTGTTTATGTCGGAGGGCTCCATGCCTACCTTACGCATGACCTCAGGGCTGTATGCCATGCCCTGCGAAGCCAGCACGCGGCCTATGCGCTCGAACTTATCCACGCTGATAGTGGTATCGGGCACCTCCCTGAGCTTTACGCCCGACATATCTATGCCGAGCAGGCGGCCGATCTTCTGGATGGCGCCTTCGTAGTTGATAAAGTTCGCAAAGTCGCGCTTGTCGGCGTTGCACAGTGCCTCGTAGAGGGACATATGTATCTGCGCGAGCTGCTCGGAGTTGGTGTTTTTCTCCGTGGCACCGAGCAGAGTACCTCCCGTCACCTCCTGCATGATCTCCGCGCGGTAGCTGTCTATGTACTCCTTGAACACGCGGAAGGCATCGGGGTACATTTGGGTTTGGAGGGGCTTGACCTCCACCTGGTAGACGTTCTCCTTGTTGTCGAGGTTCTGCTTGAAGGGAAGCACGGGGGTGTCGAGCGGGTCGAGGTTGTTGGCGATATTCTCGGCCAGCGCTTGTGCCTGCGCGTTCCCGTCGATGAAGCCCACGGTGGTGCGGGGATATGAGTATGTAGCGCTCGTCACCGACCAGTTGTTGTATGCCTCCACAATGCCGATCATAGCGCGGGAAATCTGCTGCATCATTCCCATCTTGAAATCCTGGTCGGTGTCGGGCTGCATGTAGAACATATTGTCGTAATCGTCGACGTTGGCCACGGATTCTATGGCGTAGGTCTGCGACCGGATCGCCCTGTTCACCATGTCTATGTTTCGCAGCGGGTAGCTGGTGATGGTGTCTTTCTCGACGTCGATGCCGACAATACGCACGCCGTAGAATTTCGAGAGCACGAATTCGCGCTTCATCTTATTGAACCACCGGGTGCGGGTTATCATCTCTGTGAGGTTCTCGTCGATCTCGCCGTCGCGGTAGAACGCGAACACGGCATTCTCGATGGGGTTCAGGCGCTTGTTCATCTGGCTCACCAGGAACGGCGATGACTGAATGCACCACGAATACAGGGTGTCCACCATCGTAAGGTCGGAGTAGTTCACCGCGTTGTCGATGGCATTTCGCCACCAGCTCGGAGTGAACTCGACGAAGTACTGGTTGGGAATGTACCTCGACTTTACATTCGGCGCCCCAATAGGGCGGAAGGGGTTGTAAGGCTGCTGCCTCGGGGTATGAAATTGTGCCATTTATCCGCGCATTTTGTTTTTCGATCCGTTTACTACCGTACCCCACGCATTCGGGGTCTCCTTTATCGGGGCATCATGCAGCGTCGTAGCCCCGTTTTTCATCTCCGTGACCTTCTTTACGACCATCTCGTAGTTGTCGCGCAGGGTCTCGGAGTGCCGTGCCGATGGGCTCGTGATATTGTAGGCCGTCAGGACGGTTAATATCCACCGCATGATCTTCGCCGTGCCGTCGTTGGTGTCTCCGGCCAGTATCGAGGCTATGTCGTAAAGCTCCCCGATCTGACTGTACACGTACCCCAGGGCGCTGTTGTAGGAAATCTCCACACAGTCGGGGTACATTTTCTTGAACTGATCGAGCTGCTGGGGCGAGATCCACTGATAGAGCTCCTCCTCGGGGAAGTACATTTTACCGGGTTCCGCGGCCACGATAACCTGCTCCCCGTATTCTATGAGTGAGGCGTACTCTGCGGCCGACTGGAGGGATTCAGCCTCCGAAATACACATCACCGGAGTATTGGAATACGACCTTACTGCTCCGGTTTTGGGGTCTGTGAAGGTCTTTTTAGCTGTCGTTATGCTATAGGTCACAACACCTCCTTGGAGAGCGAAATAGTGGATGTATAAATTTTTATCCTCAACGATGGGAAGTTTATACACATCTCGTTCTATGGATAAATGGAACGGCGATCCGGGATGCACTCCGGAAAGATGAATAGGAATTTGCAATGTAGGCAGCGTATCTCCGGTCATCTTGTAAGCTAACCCTGAGTAACACTCGACCCAGACCTCAGCATTCGAACGTCTATAATTTACTTTAAACGGCAGGGGGGTGTCGCCTTTTACAGACACGGAGAGCGTAAAAAGCAGAGACATTGTTTCCGAGCAACTAAGGCCAGTGATAATAAAATGCCCCATTTTCAAATTTATCATATACTTGCCGGGAATAGAAGGCTCTTTTTCCACGTCGAAAAGCAACATCACATTGCTGAAATTATTATAACTGAGCGACGGGACGTCCATAGGCCCCGTAAAATAGGGCTGAAATTGTTTAAAAGACACCACGTCGGGGAAATTGTCCGGGATTTTTTCTGAATATAACAATTCGGCGAATGCATCGTCTAAATGAGTTTGAACTCGGGTGTTGGTGCTTAGAAACTCCCATCCCATATTTTTCAGCTCCTCGATGGTATAAATTTTCACATTCTCGGTCATGATATAAAACGTTTTGATTTTTTTACTATGATGCCGGAGCTTTTGTACGCGGAGCCCACGGTTCCGCCCGCGCGGTTCATGAGCGATACGCCCTTGGCCGCCGCATCGGGTATGTCGTCCTTGCGGTTGGGATCGACCTTGCGCGAAAAGAACAGGAACTGATTCACGGCTTCCTCGCCGCGGTTGGTATCTTTGAGCTTGGCGTTGAATACGAACCTGTCGGACGTGAAGAGGGGATCGAGGATGGATTCGATGACCGTAAACTTGTCGCCCATGTTCCGGGTGTCCCATTCCAGGGGGCAAATCCACCCCGTGTCGGCCTGGAACTGGTCGAATGTGGTCTTGAAGTCCAGGGGCAGCTGCTTCTTTTCCATCACGATGCGCGTTATGAGGCGATTGGGGCTTTCGAGGTACAACTGACGAATATTTTTCATCATCTCCAGGGAGGTGCCCTGCACGGCCAGCACGTCGATGAGCCATATTCGGCCGCGGGCTTTGCCCATGAGCAGCGACGCCTTGAAGTCGCTCTTGCGGCTGTCCTTGGCCGACGGGTCGGTGTAGATAATGAGGTCTATCCACTCCTCGGGCGTCGGGAAGCGCAGATCGGGGTTCACGTCGCTCCAGCATATTTTTTTGAAAATCTCCCCTTCGCTCTCGTCGAAGTAGTCGCCCTCCAGGAAGCGCTTGCGCATGAGCGTGGACATGGCCTCCAGGGTCTCGCGGTAGTCGTCGGCGACATTCTCCATGTTGTCGTTGAGTGAGAACTTCACGACCAGGAACTTCGACGTCTGCTCCGGGGGGATTGTCAGTCCCTCGCGGGTCTCGTGCTTGAAAAACCTGACGTATGTCCATCCGGTTTTTCGCGTGGGGTTGAGGGCGAACAGAAGCTTGTTGCGCACAGGTAGTTTTTGTGCCAGTCGTGAGCGGAGGGTGTCTACCGCCCTCTCCTCGACCTCCGACACCTCGTCGATGAAGATATGACCCCATTCCGACGATAGAATCTTATCGAACTGACTCTCGTCGTTGGCCGACCCGCGTATGGAGCCGAATTTTATGTAGGAACCGTTGTAGAACATGAGGTAGTTGTCTTTGCCGTTATACTTTGCGAACGGTGTCCCGTCCTTCATGGTTATATCCTGCCACTTGGCGTAACCGTTGTGCTTGGCTATCGCGTTGAGCACCGCGGGGAGGGTCTGCTGGAGCATTCCGGTTTGAAGCGACGTGAAGAGGTTGCGGAGCACGAGGCAGTTGGCTTTGTGCGCCACGCACTGCACGATGAGCCAGTACAGAATGACGAAAGTCTTTCCCGAGCGCGAGGCGCCGTAAAAGAGCACTTCCTTCCACTGGCCGTCGTTGAGGCGGTTCCACATGATCCTCTGCTTGCGCGTGAGGTGTATGTTCATGTCGAGGCATCCGGCCTTTCTACTCTTGGCTATCATCATCTTCATCGAGGTGCATGCGTATGTCGATCTCCGATATGCGGTTCTCGTCCACGTCCGATCCGGAGGATTCCAGTACGGACATGGTGGCCTTTATGAGGTTCATGGACTTGGTGAGGCCGTCGATCTTCGACTTGGCGATCTCGATCTTCGCCTTCGATGCGGAGGTGCCAATGATGTATATCTGCTCGCGCATTATGTCGTAGACGCCCATCATTTTCAGTTGCTTCTCCACCTGCTCCGATATAGGCCACTCCCACTCCGCGGGCGTCGCATCAGGCATCTGCGGCACTGCTGTCGCGGTCTTTAAAAAGTCTATTGCGGATTTCCTGTCGTCCATGGAGCTCGGTTTTTACGCCCAAATATAAGAATTTACCACGAAGGGCGTGAATTATGGAAAAAATTAATAAAAAAACCTCCGCCCCTGGAGCGGGAACGGAGGAAAAAATAAGCCAGGGAGTGAGGTGTTTATTTACATTCAGGAATGCCACAGAAACATTCCGGGAACAAATATAGGGAATTAGTTTTTCAATTCCAAGCGGGTGCGCATATTTTTTCCTTGCGCATAGATTCGAGCTTCACGGCGGCCTATTTGGAGGGGCGCCGATAGGGCTTGAAGCGCCGGATCATGTCGATGCCGTTCTCGGAGAACAGCTCGGAGGCCACGTAGATGATCGTTCCGTAGCGCAGTCTGAGTTTGAGTTTTCGGTCGGCCTCGCGCCGCAGGGCGCGGTATTCTTCCTGCGTCATGCCTTCCGGCTGAGAAGTTATGACGGCTTCGGAGCCCGTAGCCACGGAATAGGTTCTACTTTTCATCTTCGGCGGGTTTTTTTTCGGTTTCTTTCGTTTGGACTTCGTCCAGGAACCCGAGCGGCAGGGGGATGTTCATGTCGTCGGGGACGTTGAGGATCATGCGGTACTGCGCCATAGACACGAAACGGCAGCAGTTGCGGTAACTCATGCCGTCGGAAGACAGCCACATGCCGTCCGTGTATTTCGTGAATACGGCGATGACGGCCTCGGCGTGCGAGGAGTTCCAGAATATCGCGAACTTGTTTTCGACGGGGACGAGCGAGGAATCGTCGTTTTTGAACCACTCCAGGAACTCGTCGAAGGAGTAGGTGAGGCCGTAGGAGCAGAGGCGGATGGCACCGAGGTCGATGTCGTGCGCCTTCATGAATCCCGAAATGTGCGCGGCCGTAGATCGGTCAATTCCGTGCGTCTCCAAATAACTCTTTATTTCGGCTACTGTTTTGGTACAAACGAGCTTATTCCCGTTAGTTTTTTTGAGTTTTTTAAATAATCGCATATTTAATTTTGTTTAAAAGTGAATTTGTAGTGATGTGTGTTCGTTATTTCCCCACGGCAGCATTTGCCGATGGCTGTCTGATAGAGGCCTGTTTGTCTTGCTGCCTCTGATTGGCTTCTGTAAATCGCAATAATATTTCCATCCATATCAGATTGAATAACGGGGGTTTCTGCGTATTTTTGGGCTCGTTTGCTTCTTGTTTCTAACATGCGGCGAGTTCTTGAGCCGTAGTTGGTGTTATATGATGCTGTGCACCATTCGAGATTATCAGCCCTGTTGTCAGTCTTGATTTCATTCTTGTGATTCACATACATGCCGCATTGGAATCCGGGAACAAACAGTAGAGCCACAAGTCTGTGCACGAAAAATTTTCTGTATTTCCCGTATATGAATAACGAAACTCGTTTGTAACCGTCTTTCGAGAGAAATGATTTTATAATCAATCCGCGTTTATTCTTGACACGTCCTAAGTCGGACACAGAATATCCACATGAAATTACTGACCAATGCTCTGACATGCCTTGTTTTTGTTGAAGATATCGTACCTTTTTTTCAGGTCGTAATAGTAATGCCGTACCGTGTATACGGCAACATTGAATGTTTCGGCCGCCGCCGCGAACGCCTCCTGCCGCGGCCCCGAATGCGTCCTGCACCAGTTGTCTACGTAGCAGCATATCACGGCACACTGCGCCGCCGTATCGTTCAGAAGCCCCGAATCCAGCATGAGCTTCACCCCGTTGTCGTATTTTTCGCCGAAATTCGCCGTCACGTAGACGCGAAGATAATATCCGAATATCCCGGTCATAACCTCAGAATTTAAGCTCCTGATCCGTAAAGGGTCTGTTTTCCCTATCGCCCGAGTACAGAGAAACGTGCATAACCCAGTCATTCGACTTTACGCCCATTAAGCAGATTGTTTAAGATTGTTGTACAAATATAGTAATAATATCTTTGCCGCCAAAATCCAAGACCAACCCCATCCTAAATAACCAAAAAAACCAACAAAACATACCCCCGAAAATCCAAAGACCCCTACCTACACACAACAAGCCACAAGAAACCATCCCCGCGAATATCTCGAGTGTTAGAAAGGCTATAGATCCCGGGCGGCTGTTGACCAAAGACCCGCACCCCTTCCCGGTGGCTGTCTCCTTCCTTCGCTCGCTCCACGTTGTTCCGCTCGCTCAGGCTGCGCGCCTTCCCCCTTCGCCCGGCCTCCACTTCCCGCCCCGTCCTCTCGCTTCCCCCTTCGCTCCCACCTTCGGGCTGGCAATCCCCCGGCCACCTCCTGCTCCCGCGTCCGTCCTCGCTCCCTCGCCCAGCTCCCTCTTTCCTCTCCTGTCGGCTCCCCCTCCCCACCCGGCCAAACAGACCAAAACTATCCTCTTTCACCACACACTCAAAACACCCCCAAAATGCCCCTCCCTGCGACTATACACGTTCTTAATGTATATGAATGATAAGAATAATATATAAGGGGGGTGTACTCATAGCAAACTCCCGAGTTTTTTTGTGGATGTCATCGGAACCCGTTGAGTGTGCGCGTGCGCGTGCGTGCGAGATCGTTTGGTGGGGGTTAATCGGGTTGCGGAGGTCTCAGGCTGGCAGGCTTTCGGATAGTAAAAACTTATGGTGTGTTTGTTTTTCATAAGAACAAACGATGAAGAAAGTTTGTGAAATGCTTTCGTGGTATAAAATTTTATACTATCTTTGTAATAGAGAAAGGGAGGATCAGGTATCACACCCTTCGAAGTTAATGAGGTAAACATTTAAAGCCATGAAAAAGAACCAAACGAACAACTCCACCAACTGGAAGAACGAAGTAAATGAAATCCGGGGACGTCTGGAAGCCGTTACAACGCGGTCGTGCTGGGATCGAGGCGTGAAAGGTTTTGCGCTGGATCTGGTGGAAAGTTACGAAAACATTTGCGAGTATTGCGAGCATAACGGCCAGCCAATTCCGGAACTCAATGAAGAAACATTATTAAACGGTGCGGACGACTGGAACGCCTATTGTTATGGCGGGTGCGCGCTGATCTACAACACGGATATAGCTAAGGCCCTTTGCACACCGTCAATGCTCAAGAAAAAAGACGGCGGGCGCCTCGATCCGAACCATTGTGAGATCTGGATGGATGTACAAGTGCGTGCATATTATCAGGCTTTCCGTTTGTTGATGTCTTGTATTTGCTAAACCCCGAAAGCCATGAAAACAAGAAAAGAGGCCGCCCGTGAATTATTGGTTCGATGGGTCTAACTGGAGGCTGATAGGATACGCGCACGATTATACAGCATAATAACCCCGGAAATAATGAATCAGAATTATAAACTTACATTGTATGCCGTTCAGGTATACGGCGTGCGGCTCTCAGACTACCACGAGCCGCGACCTGTTGAAATACTATGCAACAGCGAAGAAGAACGAAATACAATTCGGGAAAGGGCAAAAAATGGTAACCTTTATGACGAATTTAATTGCTACTATATCAGTGAAGAAGAGGCGCGCCGCTCGATAGATTGGGCATTATTCATACTTAATATAATATACTCGAACCATGAAAAGCACTAACAATACCATAAAGGCCGCCGCGCTGGTGGTGCTCACTGCCTTTTCCTGCTGGCTTCTGTTCCGAAGCACGCTGCGGGTAGAATCGGTACACAGGACGGAGAGCGGGTACCTCGTCGAAGTTTCAGCACTCGGCGGGATGGAAATACACGAATGCAGTTTATAAACACAAAAAAACCAGAAGCCATGACACACGTTAATTTCACTACCTCGGGCGTTGCCCTTACCGACCCCAAGTAGCCCGCATCAGGGAAGAGATCGAGAATACCCGGTTCCGTTCCGCTTGGGACAATGGTGTAAAACTGTATGCGCTGGACATCCTCGGCGACTACTCCAAAATGCTGGATTACGCGAAGGAAACAGGGGGTTATACGCCGCGATTTATCGAAACTACTTTTACAAGGGCGGGCACTAAATCAGGCATGGCGACTGCTTCGGGGTGCGGCGCTGACAGTATACAAGGCATAAGCCCACGAATGACAGCGGACATAACAATTATATCAAATTAAAAATCAATTAATTATGAAAACAATGAACGAACTGGCAGAAAGGGCGTACGCCTTTACCCAGGAGATGCCCCAGGACACGATAAGCGCGATACATATTTTCCGCGAGACGCAGGAGATCGGGGCGTACGTGAAGCATAGCTACGAGGCTTTGAGGGCTATCGAAGAGATCGCAGTACGCCGAGGCATCGGCGTAAGTACGGCCCTCAGGGAAGGCGTGATAACCATCCAAATACAGGAACAGGATTTGCGGATATGGATAAAAATCGAGTAAGGCAGCTACTCGCCCTATGGGCGGTAGTGCTGGCAGGAATGGCCGCCTTTGCGGCGGTAGTCCTCCTGCACCTTCAGAACAACGCATTTTAATACACAGGAGCCAAGCCGTCGGTCGTGTATTCGCTTTTCACGGATGAAACAGGATGCAAAAGGATAACGGCCCTTACGAAGAGAGGGAAAAGATTATGCCGCAGCCTATCACAAAGGATTCAAGCCCCGAAGATTTGGAGCGGTGGAGGGAATACAACCGCATCGAAGAGAGACGGCACGACGCCGAATTTGTCGAATATTTAAAAACCAAAAAACAATGAAATGGGTCGAAGCGGCCAAAGAAGGCCAGGATTATGTACTGAGCGCCGAACTGAAAGAAAAGCGCGACACTATCGAAGCGGAAGCAGCGGAGGTGCTGAAGAAATCGGGCGCCACGCCGTGCACACTCTACGGGATCGCCGACAGATCACCCGTCGTCTCGTCGGTAGAAATAGGGATCAAGGACGGGGAGGACTATATGTTGTTGCATCCATGCGCGAGATGGTGGAAGGTAGCGGAATTCAAACTACTGAAGATGCTGCCCGTGTATCCCGAATGCAATGGCTATTCGGACGTCTGCAACGATGAACCCGCATGTATTACCAAGGATTCCACGGCGGAGGACGTGGAAGCCTGGCGGGCGTTCAACCAAAGACGCGCCGAAAGATATGAGCAGGCGCGGCAATTGGCGATAGCCAATTATAGGGTATACAACGAAGCGATGGCCCAAGTGTGCCCCGGGTTTAAGGGATCGGGGCCGGGTTACACGCAGACTTCATCGATAATTCGTTCCGGCATACATTTCACGGCTCGATATTATAAGCATGAAAGGACTACCTTCTGCATGGAGTTGAAGCACGGGACAAAGGCCACCCCGGACGGGTTCAAACTGATTTCCGCAAACTACTACGGCAAGGAGGGGCACGAACGCCTAAGAAAGGATATTGACTTCCTCGACGAGATCGACGCGGCGATAGAGGAGGGGGATATGTCGCAAGCGCATCAACTGGTAGGCGACTGGAGGAAGGAACTGGACGACTACCTCGCGTTAAACGAAAAAGAATGCGGTACTCATGATGACGGAGCGGGAGACGAAGCAGCAGTTGCAAAAACGAAGGAATGACGAGTTTGTACAAATACTCAGACGGTATGCCGATCAACACGACAGCGTAATATGCTGGCGAAACATAACTCCCTATTGCATTCGGGTTTACCAGCGCTTAAAATCATGGGGGAGTGTGTGGAAGCCGGGAGAACTGAAACCCAAACGCGCGCTGATCTATTCGGGTGCCCGCCGTCAAATACTGGACTTGTACCCCCTTGGCCTGAAATTCCATGCCCTTCGGTTCAACAGGCGCGGGATAATAAGGGGAAGATGGGAGGATAAAATTAACCAATTGCTAAATATGAGCATACAAGATGATAACACGAACGACCTATAAAACACGACAAGAGTGGTTGCATGCGCGCAACGACACCCCCGTTATCGGAAGTTCCGACGTTGGGACGATTATGGGGCTTAATCCCTATATGACGCCGTACCAGTACTGGCGCGTAAAGAAAATGGAGACCTTGGAGACCGCGGCCGAAGAGGATAACGACAGTATGATCCGCGGGCGCTTCAAGGAGGACGCGATTGCCCGCATGTTCGAGCAGGTGACCGGGGAAAAGATCGTCAAACGATCCGAGCAGATCGAGGTGTACCGCAATGACAAATACCCGCCCTACATGCAGGCAGCGCCCGACAGGGAGGTTTTCGCCGCGGGCAGGAGTACCCGGTATATCCTGGAGTGCAAGGACACGAAAATGCACCTGCCGGAACTGACGCCCGAGACGGTGCCGATGCTGTGGTACACGCAGATCATGTACCAAATGGGGATCATGGAGCGCGATGCGGCGTACATAGCCGCGGAGGAGGGAGGCAAGCGGCTCGTGTATGCGCTATTCGATTTCGACCGATCCAAATTCGCCTATATCGTGGAGTACTGCCGGGATTGGTTCGAAAGGTACATTTTGGGCGACGAAATACCCCCGGTGGAGACAGGCCAGGACGTTATACTGGCATGGCCTGTGTCGGAAGCCGCCCCGCGGGAAGCAGATGCGGAGATACGGGATATTATCGCGTGGGTGCGGGCGCAGCGGTCGAAGGTAGCCGCCATGCAGGCGGAGATCACCAAGGCAGAAGAGCGGGTTAAGGCGTATTTCATGCAGTACGACACCATAACCTACGACGGGCGACCGCTGGCTACATTCAAGACTGTAACAAGCCGCAGGCTGGATTCGAAGGCATTAAAGGCGGACAATCCGGACATATACGCCAAGTATGTAAAGGAGAGTACGACGCGGCAATTATTATTCAAATAACATGAAGACGAAGCGAGAAATAACAGCACGGGAATACGAGGAGGTAGCAAGCCGCCTCACGGACGCCATCAACGGGAATACATACTTCTCCGACAGCATCTCGGGCGAAGGCTGGCGTTTCACCCCCTCCGTTATGGTGTATTGGCACACCGATACACTGGGATCGGGAGAAAAGGAAACGCGGATGGAAAAACTGGTGTGGATCTGGTGGGAGTTCCACACGTTCGACGCGGAGGGTGACGAGGTACTAAACGATTTCAAAACATCAACCTTAGAGCTTTTTTTAGGAATATGACAACCATAACAGACAAGAACGAACGCGCAATGCGCGAGGGGATGGTAGCCAAGACCGCCACCCCGAATTTGCAGGAGATGATCGCCCTGCTGGAGGACAAAAAAGGGGAGGTGCAGGCGCGCCTGCATGCGGTGCTCGGCGACAGGGCTCCGATATTCACGCAGGCCGTACGCAACCTGCTGGTGGCTCCCGAGAACAAAATGCTGCGGGAGTGCACGCCCAAATCCATCATGCGCTCGTGCATGGCCTGTGCAACAACGGGGCTTTCCCTCGATCCGGCATTCGGGCAGGCCGCCATCGTTCCCTTCACTGAGACTACGTACAAGAACGGGCAGCAGGTAGTCACCAAGAAGGCGGTGTTCATGCCGATGAAAAACGGGCTGGTGCAACTTGCCAACAATACCGGGATGATCCAGCGGTTGATGGCCGCTCCGGTGTATGAGGGGGACATAAAGTATCACGACCCTTTTACGGGCGATATGGAGTATAACCAGGAGCCGCACGAACGCACAAAACTGCTCGGATATGTAGCCTATCTTCGCTACATAAACGGCGGCGATCACTACCTGTACATGACGGTCGAAGAGCTGGAGGAGCACGGCAAGAAGTACAGCAAAAGCTACTACAACAAAAATGGTTTGTGGCAGAAAAACAAGCCTGCCATGTATGAAAAGACGGTCATTAAACGCATCTTGATGAAATGGGGTAGCATGGATGTAATGGCCAACTCGAAGCTTATCACAGCGCTAAAATACGACATGGCAACCCCCTCCTCGATGGATATGTCGCAGGCGACCCCCGAGTATGTCGACGGAGTGGACGACAATATTGCGGCCGTCGAAGAGCAGGAGGCCGTGGATGTGACTGACGAACCCGAAAAATAACAGAAAAAGATGAAGCCGAAGCAGAAAGAGACAGTAGTTACAATAGCCGAATACGCCCGCAGGTGCGGAATCACCTATCGGGGTGTGCAGATGCGCATTGCCAGCGGGCGAGTGAAAACAGTGAAATTCGGGGGCGTGGACTTCATAGATACGACAGTCTATCCTCCTATGCCCCGGCAAGACGTAAAAACTCATGAACGATGATATGAACACGGCGATGGAATGGCTCGTTGGCCTTGTCCTGTTCCCGCTACTGATGTTGTCGAACTTTATAGGATATGCGCTCGGCCTGCCTCCGCAGGCCGGGGGCGAATCCGAGGCTGAGGATTCGGATCCGACAGAAGCGGAAGCGCCGGAAATAAACGAGGAATTGCAGGCGGACGCGATACGAGCTCTCAACACTTTGGGATTCCCCAAAGAAAGGGCAAAACAGGCCGTTTTAGAGGCTTTGAATGCCGATCCGGATGCAACCCTCGAAGAGATTGTAAAATGCGCCCTAAGGCGCCAAAAATAGGCAGCATGAATGAATGCATATTTCATACGATTCCCGGAGTACAGGGGGGGGTGAAGTTTAAGCCCATCGACGAGTTCCCGGGATATTGGATCGGAGAGGACGGAACGGTGGTGTCTACGCGGCGCGGAGACCCCCATGTGTTGAAGGTGGATTACAATGCCGACGGGTACGTAAGGGTGCGGTTATTCAACCGTTTAGGGAGGTACAACTACTTTGTTCACCGCCTTGTAGCTGAGGCTTTTATCCCAAAAAGGGAGGGGGACAAAATCGTGGATCACCTTGATACGAACGTCGAGAACAACAATGCCTCGAATCTGAGGTGGTGCCGGGACATGAAGGAGAACATGGCCAACCCGCTGAGTGTAGCCAAAAGACAGCGGGCGGCGGCAAACAGACGCAGCCGCGCAGCGAAGAGGAAGGCATACATGGAGGAGATAATGAGGCAGGCAATGACGGACACTCCGTTCTGATTTTTTTTTGGAGAATGGAAAATTTTGTTTATATTTGCGGTGTGAATGCTCGGGCAGGGGCAAAAATGCGACTTACCGCTTTAGTAGATACCGGGCTGCCCCCCGGTATCGAACGAGCGGTTTTTTTTATCCCCTTTTAATAATGAAGCTAAAGGACATACAAAACGGATGGATGAAAATACCAACCAAATGGTACCGAGAAACAAGCATTAAGGCTTGCCGGGAACACGCTATGCTTCAGTGGCTGGTTATGAACGCGAACATCACGGAATCGGAGTGGAACGGAATCACGATTAAACGCGGGCAAGTAGTAACAAGTCTATCTAAGTTGAGCGAAGGGGTGCAACAAAGTACTCAACAAACACGCGACACACTTAACAACATAGTCAGCAACAAAGAAGTAACAAAGATAGCAACAAAGACGTACACCATAATAACTATCTGTAACTTTGATGATTACGTCGGTTTAAATTTTTACGATAACAAAGAGGAGAACAAAGAAGCAACACAGTCAGCAACACAGTCAGCAACAAAGAAGCAACACAGTCAGCAACAACAGATAAGAGATATTGTAGAGAATAAAGACATAGAGATTACTTCTCGTACTGACGTACTCGAAGAAGCAGAGATAGTAACAGAGAGTATTAATAATCCTGGTAGAGACTATAAGCGCGCACGCGCGAGAAAAAAGCCAGAAACCCCGAATGAGGTTACATGGCGCGACAGCTTCGACGTATACCTGCAAGATTGCCGGGATGCATGGAAGCGATGGACGAACGACAGGGATTGGATGGACGAGCGAAAGCGTTTCAACCCGGGCGTCGACATTAGACTGACACTCGAAAAGGCCTGCAAGGAGTTTTGGGCCACGGAGGCCGGATGGCTGCACAAGAAAAAAGGCCGAAGCAAGACGATAGACTGGAAACGTATTTTCGAATTCGCAATATCACAAAAACAGAATAGGGTTTATGAAACAAAAGCAGGAAATAATCGCGGCACCGGAGGCCTTACCGACGAAGAACGCGCCATGTTCGAACGCATCGCATTCGGCACTACTCTATCCGGGAGAGGGGATGAGGACATGTAGGGCCATGTCCACGCCGATCAAATGCGCTCAGTCGGGAATGGAATCCTTGTCGGGGCTTCGGCGGATTCACGGAGACAAGCTCGTTATATCCTGCATGGCGCTATGGATCGACGACCTGCAATCGTTTCTCAACATATCCGCCAAGATGAGCAGGTTTCAAATCATCGAGACGTGTTCCATGATCCTGGAGGATTTCTACGCGCTAAACCTGGCAGACGTACGACTTGTGATGACGCGGGCCAAAAAAGGACAATACGGCGCATTATACGGGCGTCTCGACGGGCAGATAGTCTACCAGTGGTTCGCGGAATACTTCGACGAGCGGTGCGCAGAATGCGGCCGGACAGCAGACGCCGAGGCAAAGGTGAGGGATTCCCAGCTCGCGGCTATGTCGCCGGAGCAAAAAAAGAAGATTCTGGAATTATGGAGCAAACAAAAAAAATCACAAAAATGAAACAGGAGACAAAAGCAACCATCGCCTATTTGGCAGCAATCATTTTCGTTATCATCTGCATCGCATTGATGGCTGTGACCCCCGCGTATGGCCAAAATCAAACGGTGATAAAGGATTCCAAGGGGGAAGTGGTATACATCAAAATCAAGACGGCCAGCGGGTACATTGTCAAGGACAAAAACGGCGTTCTGCTTTACACCGTGGTAGAGAACGACACGGAAAAGAGAGTTTACGACGCCTCCGGACGTCTAATTTCGGTAGAGAAAAAAGCGAAAAATTAACCTTATTGAGTGGATAGTGTCTAACGGCTATGAATTGAACCTGTGATGAAACTACCTATCGAAGTTCACAACAAGTTGATCCCGTTCAAGGGGTTTAACTGGGTAACATGGCTTTTGTGGTCTTTTACCCGGAAGCCGATGGCGTGGAGCATGGACGAGACTACGCGCCGCCATGAAGGAATCCACTGCGCCCAGCAGATCGAACTGGCCGTGCTGTCCGCGGCAATCCTCCTGCCCGTCGCCATCAGCTACTCGTTCGCTTGGTGGGGCTGGGTGCTTACGGTGGTCGGCATTCTCTTCGCCGGATGGATTTGCTACGGCATTTCGTGGCTGATCGAAGTGATTATCCCGCCTTATCCGGGCGCGTACTACTACACCTGCTTCGAGACCGAGGCGTACAACCATGAGGATGATCCGGACTACTTGAAGCGGCGCATACCGTTCTGGGGCTGGATTTCCTGCATACCAAATCGGAAAGTAAAACACAAAAGATAACCAACCATGAAAACACTTTATCTCTGGGTTTCAGACAAAGGCTGGACACCCTTTCAG
>ERZ827126.972-NODE-972-length-32007-cov-3.126627_pt1 | contig 32007 bp, 49 predicted proteins | sample MGYA00519780_ERZ827126 | MGnify/ENA primary metagenome ERZ827126 (study PRJEB31778, sample SAMEA3449262) | human gut metagenome | biome: human gut; feature: human-associated habitat; material: faeces | place: United Kingdom | collected 2010/2012 ...
CCTCTTTGTTCTTCAAAAAAAGAGGGCTTTTCTGCCCTCTAAGTTTATTTTTTATTGTATTTACTTCTGTTCCAGATTTTTGTAATCCGTTCCCATCCTCCTGTGCTTACTAAATACACAATAAAAGCAGCAATCATGGCAGCAAAAATATAATACCACTCAATCACTACTTTATAGTAAGTGCACAAGATAATTACGCTAATTGGTGTCAAAATCAATGCTGTGACTAATGCAATGACATTTGTCTGAATCTTTTTAAGACCCGGCATTTCTTTGATTGACTGTACAATTACACTTACCAAAAAAGCAAGAACTCCGATTCCTGTCAGCAAGTAACTCATATACTGCAATAGCATCTCTGCACTAATTACTCTTTCCATTCTGAACCTCTCTTTCTAATTCTTCCAAACTATCAATTCTGTGATGAGCAGACCGTGTGGACTGCTCTACCACTACCATTCTCTCAATCAGATTATTATGTTTCTTTACTTTTTCTTCCAACTGTTCAATGCGATACATTGTCAGCTTATTCGCCGTCATAATCCCCGCAAGAGACCCTGCAAGTGTGCCAAGCAAGGAGCAGACAGCAACTACAACTTCTGGTTGCATTGCGCCACCTCCTATGCTAATACCCAACAAAGATTAATATAATATTCTTTATTAGTCTCTGATAATTGTGAGTCATTCACAAGAGCTACTACTCCATCTGTATTAATTCCGATGTTTCCGTAGCGCAAATCATATCGAGGAGCAAGGAGGCGCACATAGCGATTCGGGCGATAACCCGCTGGAATCGTTGCAAGTGTTGCACCTGCCGCTGTTGCGCTTGTTTTTAATCTTCCTAATGCAACCACAATATTGCCATGCTTTCTAAGTGTGATATCTCCTGTGCTTCCGCTTGCTAATGTTGCTTTTGCTGTCGTGCCGTTAAAAATCGCTTCCGCTGTTGTTGTAGAATTATCTGAGTTTGTATGTGCTACCTGTGCCGAATCTGTTTTGTGATGGTATTCATCCCATGTACTTCCATTAAAAATTTTAAAAATTGCTTTCTTAATTGCCATTCTTTTACCTCCTACTATATATTAATCCAAACAGTTCCAGTTGCGACTCCGGTCGGAGCAGATGTTTGAGTATAAATTTTTGTTCCATCTGCACCTTTAGGACCAGCCGGTCCCGTTGCTCCTTTTTGTCCAGTATCTCCTTTCGGTCCAGTCGCTCCAACTACTCTACCTAAATCAACTGTGCTTGCCATTTCTTACCTCCATTTTACTTACGGATAAATTGCAATCAAATGTCCATTCGAATCAATCTGAAACGTCGGGCTATCACCTTTATCGCCTTTGTCGCCTTTTGCTCCGGTTGCACCGGTGGCACCTTTTGCACCTGTATCTCCCTTATCTCCTTTAGCTCCGGTTGCACCGGTGGCGCCTTTTGCTGCTATCTGTAACCAATAAGTCGTATTCGTTGGAATGATACTAGAAGAAGCAGTGTGGCTCTTGATACAGGCATAGGTATTGCCATTGTATGTAACGATATCAATATAAGATGTATCATTCACATAAGCAGTTCCGGATGCCCATGCATTTTTCAGTCTCATACTGACACCGGTCGAACCTTTTGCTCCGGTATCTCCCTTTGCTCCAGTTGCGCCAGTGTTTCCGGTTGCTCCTTTTGCTACAATTTGAGTCCAGTATGTAGTATTTGTCGGAACGATGTTGGAAGAAGCAGTATGACCTTTTGCACAAGCATAAGTACTGCCGTTGTAAGTCACAATATCAATATACGTCCCATCATTGACATAAGCAGTTCCAGATGCCCATGCGCCTTTCAAACGCATACTCACACCTTTTGCACCTTGTGCCCCCTGCGGTCCCTGCGCTCCAATCGGTCCTTGCGCACCTGTCTCGCCTTTTGCACCTGTCGCTCCAGTAGCTCCTGTTGCCCCCTTGATATTGCCGGTCTTCGACCATGCACCAGAGGCTCTTTTATATACATCAAAATTCGATGTATTTAAGAAGAAATCTCCGTCTTTTCCCTGTGATGCAGATGGTGCAGCTGTTCCGGTCAACCATGTTGCGCCATCTGCGCCCTTAGCTCCGGTTGCACCTGTTGCACCCTTTGCACCTGTCGCTCCGGCTGCACCGGTATCACCTTTATCACCCTTGTCACCTTTTGGTCCTTGTAAGTCAACTACCATCTGGAAACCGGAGATATGTACTTTATACCCTGCCGGAAGTCCCGCTTTTAACTTAATTCCCTTTCCGTCTGAGTTTTCAGTAAATGTCGTTCCATCCTGTCGTACACCATTAACATATACTTCCAGAGCATTTCTTTTTAACGGAAACTGATAATCTGTCCAAGAAAAAGAAGTCTGTCCCTCTGTAGAGGTAAAAATCTTCTCAAAACGAATATAACTTTCTGTACTTCCTGCCGGTCCCTGAACACCCTGTTCACCTTTATCACCTTTCGGTCCCTGTGGTCCAGTCGCACCAGTATCGCCTTTGTCACCTTTTACACCCTGAATACCCTGTGGTCCCTGAATGCCTTGGTCTCCTTTATCACCTTTCGGTCCCTGAATACCTTGTGCACCAGATAAGTCAACGATATAAGTATAGGCACTTGAACTTTTGCAATATAATTTACCGGTATCTACATCATTTACACTTCCGGTATCAATCATGACAAAACTTCCTACACTTACTCCATCTGTAGAATATCCAGCGTTCATGGCTGATACACTTTTGTAAATTTTAGCGATTTTAAACGGCTCTCCTGGGTCACCTTTTAGCCCCTGCTTTCCTTGAGGTCCCTGTGGTCCCTGTGCTCCTTGCGGTCCCTGCGGACCGATTACTTTACCTAAATCAACTGTACTCATTATTTACTCCTTTAATCTTCATAAATTGCAATCAAATGTCCATCGGTATTTATCATCATCTGAGGTGTTTTTCCATCTTCTCCTTTTATTCCCTGAATCCCCTCTACCAACTGCATAGAAGTGGTGGAAATATCTGAGATTTTTTCTAAGATGGTTTTCTGTGTCGTTCCAAATGTCGGTGAAATAGAATATCCATTCTCGTCAAAAGTCTCTGTCGTCTCAACAATTCTCTCATTCATGTTTACTGCATATTCACGGTCAACCGTTACAACGATATCTCCGATATCCCATTTAATTTTATACTGGGAAGAATCCACTTCTGAGGAGTAAGTGTCATTACAAGCACATTCTGCCAGTTTTGACTTTCCTCTATCTGGAAGTGCTGTATCATCTTCTATATCTCTTGCATCAACAAACAGCTCATACCGCTCTAATCCAGAATTTTCATTTCCAACATAACGAATACGGCGCTCTGCTCCCTCTCCCTGTCCTGCTACAATCGCAGTATTTTTATATTCAGAAATATCTGAGATAAATTCCCGATTTGTGACATTATCATAATCTACATTAAAAATCATTGGTGGACGATTGCTTTGATTCGCAGAACGGTCAACTCCCTCTAAAACTTCAAATAAAAGCTGTTGGTTTTCCGGAATTAGTGAAATACTCACACCAAGCCCCGATGCTTCGCATAGAGCGGTTACTGCCTCATCTAAATTGTCATACCTGGTCTGGTAATACACTCTGTCGCCACGTCCTGAGGATGCTTTCACCTTTAAAAATGGAATATTTCGCTTTGTATCTGTCGCATTTGTGGCATTCGCTTTTACTAGACTGCAGATAATATTTTCTGCAGTGTCATGAAAACTATGATATGCAAGCCCTTTCGGAGGGTACGTTATACGCTGCGTTAACAAATGCAACAGTGTATATCCACTGATGGTTGCGGGTGTACTAGAATTATCATCGTCAGAACATTCAATTCTCTTGATAATTCCAGTTTTCTTCCTGTCATTATCCAGCATAATATAGTTCCCTATTTTCATCTGCTTCGTAATTCTATACACAAAAATTTGGAACGTCCCGTATTTTGTCCAGCGTGTAATAAATTCCAACCCCTCATAAGCATCCAGTTCACCGATAAATTTCAAGTTTTTATCAAAAAATCTTACGTTAATTCGTTTATCCATATACTTCCGCTCACCGCCCCTGATGGTGTTGTGCTCTGTGTATAGATGTTTCGCCATCCTGTTCCTTGCTGTTGTTTAAACCACTCGTCAAACAGACGCTGATTTTCTTTCATTGCGGCATTATAAGCAGTTAAAGTTTTTGGACGAATTGCACCGCATACAAGATTATTCGACCTCTCATCTCTTTCAAGTGTAATTCCTCCGTTTTTAGTCACTCTATACTGTCCTAATGACAATTCATAAATAGAATCCGTTCTTGTAAGCGCCGGTGTTGATGGAGCACTGGATGCACCGCCAGCTCTTACAAGCAGTCTCACAGATGATTGAGCAACATTCAACTGCAAAATCACTCTATATTTTTTTGAATAATTTACATCCGGAGAAAGCTGGAACTCTTTTGGCGAATCATTATAATGATAAAAACCTTTTAAAATAGCAAATCCTTTTCCTACCGTCACTTTTCCGGAACTGATTGCAATTGGGTACTGCATAGAACCATCAGAATTTACTGCAATTCCGGATTCATAGATATTATCAAAATACCGGTTAAATTCTTCCTGCCCATATTCCGTACCCCCATTAAAAAATCCATAATATTCCATTTTACACTCCTATATATCTGTTTTTGTATCGTACTTCCACGGACTGAGGGTCTAAACCGTTTTCAGACGTATATTCAAGCATGTTATCACCTACTTGCAAGGAGAAAAATACAGACTGCAGATCAATGTAATCAAATGCATCTGTGCTTACTCCACCTCTTATAATTTCAACTTTCTTCTGTCCAAAAGCAGTATTGATATACAAAATATCATCCGAAGTCAGTTCCCTCTTAATTCGGATAAATTCTCCTGTAGACAAATTCGTAATCTTAGGATTAACTGCCGGTCCGTGAAAATAAATTTCAATAGGTGCTTCTGTATGTCCGGAATTAAAGACGTTCTTTTTAGGTTCTCCCCTCTCTTTGAGCTTAAAAGGGAGCGTGAATTTCCACGCCCACCCTTTTACCCATGTAGAAATTGCCTCTCCAGTCTGCACAATGTCCTTGAACATTGGATCCATACAGGAAAGTTCTATTTCAAATTCAAGAACATCATAAATATTCTGACTTGTAAAACGAAAACTTTCTACTTCGTATTCAATTTCTCTTTCCACACCAAGATGATTCACCGTTAAAATTCCGGAAGAAAACGGACTGAAAAAACGGATTAATTCCTGACGCTTATCGGATTTATCCTCGTTTCCGAGATAATCCGCTGAAATAGCAATCGGTCTTGAAAGAACTTTTTTTCGCTTTAACCGTTCTCCAATAAAGTTCGAATTTACGCTTTTTTCCAGTTCATAATCTGTTGCTTCAATTCCGGAATATTCTGTTACACCAAAATCTGGCTCATCTAGTACAAGCGTCTCTTCTCCTTTCGAAAAGCTAAACACTATCCTATTCAAGTTAATGCCAACCTCCTTGCTTCTTTTCTGAGAGCACGGCTCATCTCTACTGGAGACTGAACTGGCTGATAGAAATTAATCTCCTGTTTCACTTCTGTATTTTGAGAAGCTGCATGTCCGTAAGCCTGTGGTGCTCTTTCGAGCATTTTGTTTGTCGTGATTCTGGAAACTGTTTCACTTACTGCTCCTCTCATCATTCCAAGCAGAGACTTTACATCCACCTGCATGGCATCGGTTACCATTTCCGCAGCCTGTGTTACAACAGAAGTATTATCTTCCATTCCTCCACTGATACCGTAATCAAACATCTTACCAATCCAGCCGCCCACTCGTGATGGAGAATGAATTTGTAAGTTTGCCTTTGCCGCATTAGCTGCCGCACTTGCTACAGATGCCGCTGCGCTTGCAACCCCATAACCGCCCGCACGAATACCATTCGCAAAGCCATTTGAGAAGTTTACTCCAATCGAATAACTGCCACCAGAATTATTTGCCAATGCTTCTCTTGCTCCACTTCCAAGAGAAGCCGCTGCCGATGAAGCACTACCTTTCTTTTCATTAATTCCGTCTACAAAACTGGAACCCAGCTTGTTTCCCTGAGATTTTGCAGAACTTGCTACATTAACACCACTCAATCCTTTCGTTGCCGCTGTTCCAAGTCCTCTTGCCGCACTCGAAGCACTATTTGTTCCATTTCGGATTCCAGCTGCAAACTGATTTGTTGCGGTTTTTGCCTGTTGAGTAAAATTACTCGGGATATTTGTTCCTTTTAAGGAAGTTTTTGCAGAGTTTCCAAGTGCAGATGCTGATGATTTTGTATTTCCCTGCCCTGCTGATAATGTCCTTGCAAAACTTTGTGTTGCTGATGTCGCTGCGGTCTGATAGTTTCCAGCAACAGACATATTTCCAAGACCAGATTTCGCCGCATTTCCAAGAGCTGATGCTGCCGATGAAGCACTACCCGCCCCGCTGTTCAAGCTATTTACAAGCCCTGATACTGCACTTTGAGACTGGGAAGAAAATGTTCCTGGCATATTTCCGGCAACGATTCCGGTATTTGCCGCATTTCCAAGAGCCGATGCTGACAACTGCATAGATTCTGCACTGCTCAACAAATATGTATTCGCTGCTGATGCGGCGGCAGATGCATTTGAGCCAAACACTGCCGGCATGTCTGCCGCCGTAAATCCAGTTGCGCCAGACTGAGCAACTGTTAATGCCGCCATATACAGTTCTTCCTGATGCGCAAGCACTTCATCTACTGTCATTCCGCACGCTTTTGCCGCCGCAAACACTGCTCCGGAATAATCTGTTTCCGTAAATCCTCGTGTAATTGCACTTGCACTGTTTCCTGCCGCTGTCCGAATAAAATCCTCACCAGCTTCAAGCTGATTGATTGTGGAATCAACTGCATCACTTGCTTTCTGAGCAGGAGTAGTCTGCGTATCAACTTCATCAATGCCTTGAATCAACTGTTCGATTGCTTCTGTTCCGACATCACCAAGTGCACCACTATCTTTTAAGTAGGTGGCAAATGTCTTTATGATTTCGTCAGAGGTCATAGAAGAGATGTGTTGAAATTCCGGAACTTTATCTTTCATTCCTTGCATCATCTCACTCATGCTTGAAGCTAATTCTTCTTTTCCCTCTGGACCCAATTTTTCAATATTATTAATTGCATTTGTAATTACATCTTGAAGAGTCTTTGGAATTTCTCCACCAGAGGCTTTAATTTCCTCTGCCGCCATTCTGAAGCCTTGCGACATTTTTGCATAGTCAGTAGATTCAAGTGCTTTTTCTATTGTTTCCTGACTATACTTTACACTTTTTGCTGCTTTATCTGATTCAGTTGGAATCTTTGCATAAGCATCCAAAGCCTTTTGTATACTTTCTGGTGTTCCCTCACCAAGTAAATCCATAACTTTGTCCAGGGAACTGGTTTGAACTTCTGCTTTCTTTGCTTCTTTTGTCGCCTCTGAAAGATTTTTTCTTGTGCTTTCAAGATTTTCGTTTGCCTGTTCAAATGCCTTAGCATCGTTTCCGTTCCACGCTTTTGCATACTCATCTAATGCTTTATTATACTGTTTCTGGGCTTTTGTTAAATCTGCCTGTATTTCAGACTGCTTCTGCAAATTATCGGCATATTGATTTGTTACAGCTTCCTGCACAGCTTTCTTTTTCAAGCTACGCACATATTCATCAATGGACTGTGTTACATCTCCAAGAGACTGCTTCACACCCTCATTATTCTGAATAAATCCATCTGCGGTAATGGAATACTCTGTTCCCATTGCCTCATTTAGCTGATTCAAAATAGAGCCTGCAAGCTGTTCACAGCCTTGTTTCATCTTTCCGGTTTCATCAAAGGCTTCTGACAATTTACCTTTCAGACGTTCCAGAGGAGCCGCGGAACTTTCTGCTGAGTTATTTGTGCTTTCAATCGAACTGGATAACTCGTCTAATTCATTTCGATTCTTCTCAATCGAAGCGGATAAGTTATCAATTTCTTTCTGGAATGCAACCTGTTCTTTGCTTGCCTCATTTGATTTAAGTGCAAGAAAGGCAATTCCACCTGCCAGTGCACCAATTCCGATTGCAATCATTGCCGCTGGATTTGCGCTCATCACCGCATTTAATGCAGCCATTACTCCACCAGCTTCGGAAGATACTCTGCTTAACTTCGTAATTACAGATACAACTGTTGTAACCGGTCCGCTGACTGTTTTAAAAGTCTTAAAAGCAGCTACAAGCGAAACAGTAACAGGTGCTATTTTATCCATATTGTCAGCAAGTTTAATGAATATTTTTCCAAGTCCGCTTACGTTTGGTTCTGCAATCTTTACAATACTTTTTAATCCAGCATCGAACGTCCGTTTTAAAGCGTCCATTCCTTTTTTGGCTGGATCCTGCATTTTCTTTGGCAAAAGTTTAATGAGTCCAGTGCTTAATACATTTACAATCTCTGTTGCTGACTTTTTAAGCTGACTCTTATTGTTTACAACTCCTTTTGCAAACGCTTTGATTAAAGATACCGATGCGTTGACCATCTTTGGAGCAGACTGTGCTACTTTAACGGATAAATCCGCAAGCACTGCACCAGCTTCCTCTACTGCCGCATCCAGTCCACCATTTTGCAAAGCATTTGATATCCTGCCGACTGCACCAATTCCCTCTTCTGCCGCTTCTTTCAAAGAATCTTCGATGTTCTCGTAGATTCCGATGCCTAATCCCTCAAGAGCAGAATTTAATGTTGTCATTTTTCCTTGTAAGTTGTCCTGCATCGTATCAGCCATCTGTCCGGCTGCTCCGTCTGCATCTTCAATATAACCTTTCAGCTGGTCGAAACGTTCTCCTGAGTTCGCCAGTAATGCATTGACGCTCTTCAAGTCGACCTTGTTGAAAATGGTGTTTAAAACCTGTGTTCTCTCGCCCTCATTCATTGAGCCTAAGATTTTGTTCAAATCATTAAATGTATCATTTAGAGGACGCATCTTTCCCTCTGCGTCAAATACATTCAAACCAAGCTCTTCCATTTTCTTTTTCGCCGTATCCGTTGGTGCGGATAGGCTTAAGATAACATTTCTAAGGGCGGTTCCACCTTCCTATTCTTCATTGTCTAGGCTCTTTATCCTAGAACTAAGATTTCTCTTAGAGTTGGACTATATCTTCATCTTCAACTTTACTTGCTAAGATGTTGGGCACTCGTGGATAATTAGGCATACAAAAAGCACTCTTTTAATGAGTGCTTCTGGTTAGCTTCTTATCTAGTCTCTACGCTTTCTAGTGGTTTCCCTCCTAGCTTAGCTCGGTATTGCCTTGTCTATTCTTATTACAATTTTATCATAATTAGGTATAATTGCAATAAACGGCGATTAAATAAATTTAGGTTTCACCGAATTCACCCAATGTTTTTTCAAAGATATTTCTATCTAAGCGACCAAAAGTTTAGCCCCTTTTACACCATTGTCAGCGAAGATTCCCAACACGGTATTGGCTTCTGTCACTCCTCCAGCAAGTGATTTTGCAGTACCACCCACTGTTAAAAGTGCTTCGCCTAACTGCTGGACGCTTGTATTACTCTTTTGAGACGTCTTCGCCATTTTGTCAACAAAGCTTTCGACCGTTCCAGCTTTATCACCAAGGGCTGACATACTGTCTGTTACCATATCAGATGCAGTCGCAAGGTCCATGTTGCCTGCTGCTGCTAAATTAAGCACCGTTGGCAAAGTTTGCACTGATTTGTTTGTATCGTATCCGGCAAGAGCCATGTAATTTAATGCCTCTGCCGCCTGTGTAGCAGAGAACTTTGTTGTCGCTCCGGCATTTTTTGCAGCTTCCTGCAACTTAGAAAACTCTGCACTTCCATTGTGGATTTCTTCCGCAGACATTCCCATCGTTGCAGCCACTTGGCTCATTTCTGCTTCAAAGCTGGAGCCTACTTTTATTGCATATCCACCCATGCCAGACAGGGCGGCAGATGTTGCAGTAATCGTTTTTGTCGCTGTCGCAAGCCCTTTTGATGCCAACGAAGAGATTTTTCCAAGTCCGTTTTCGATTCCCTTGGTATCCAGACCGGTTTCTATTACAATTTTACCGTCTGCCATCTTCTCACCTCCTAAAGATAAGGTGAGGGGTCTCTGCCCTCTTTCAAGGCTTTGATTAACTCTTCATTTTCCTCTACCTGTTGGATTTTATAATATCTCTGCATTGCCTTATAAAAAGCAACCTGCTCCTTTGACAGACTCTTATTTGTCGTATCAATAATCCGATACTGCATAATCCGATGCAATGACACGGTTTCCGGAATATCATCCAGCATCGCAATAAATTCCCACCAGTGCAAATATTGAATGGTATGTAAATCAATGCCATACACATCATTTCTGCGGAAAGCAGAGTAAATTAGCCAGGCATCTTCCTTGAAATTCAGTGCTTCATTACTGTTAATTCCAAGTATTTTCTTTGATGGCTTACCTTTTTTCTCTTTCTTTCCACACTTTACAAACCAAGTTGCCTGTTTTACAGCCTCTGCAATATCATTTCGAGGTGGTGGTATTTTATACAAAATCTGCAAGCATCTTTCTATGTCTGCTAACGTTTCATCCGCATCTTCTACCACTTCCATATAGCGTAAAACAGTACGAAAGTCTGTATTGATTGGATATTTTTCACCATTTACTTCTAAATTTTCTGGCGGTTTTTCTGTCAAAAAACTCATATTTTATTCCGAATACAGTGCTAACAGATGATTCGTTTTCTCATTCATCACCTGCTCCTGTTTTCTTTTTTCTTCGCAAAGTGCAGTGTAAGCATCAATACATTTTAATAAATCATTTTCATATCCGCACACAGCTGTTCCAACACCTTCTCCGAAAATATAGTCAAATGCCGCTTTAATAGCTTCGCACTGGATATTAATCTGTTCTGGTAAACTCTTTCCTTGTGCTCTTTCTGCTTCGTTTGCAACACTTTCATAACTGTCTATTAGTTTCTGTGCCTGATTTGCTTCAAACACATTCAGATTCAATGTAAGCCCATTAATCTCCATTTACCTTTTCCTCCTGTTTTAATTCGGCAGTATTCTTTACTGCCTCTCTTTTTACTGCCTTTGTCAGCTTAGAAGAGAGGGATTTTACTCCCCCGCATCTTCTTTAAAGGTTTTCTTCTCAGGGTCGAAATATCCAAACACCCAGTCACCTTTACCAAGTAAGTTTCCAGAGCCTGTAATTTCTCCATCATTGTCTGTAAATTCAGCTACTTCAATCGCTACACTTCTTTTTCTTGCTGGATATCCATTTGCAGTTTTTGCCCCTGCCAGGTCTACACGGATATATTCCGCTTCTGCATCCGGTCCTGTCTTTTCTTTTCTACCAATGTCTACAATAAATTTCACTGCTTCTTCTGTCTCAATCATGTCCATTTCGAATGGAGCAGACCAGTCATAAGAGCCGATAGACTTTGTTGTAGATTTATTGTTTACATACCGTTTTGAAGTAGTCTGTGCGGATGGGCTATCATCAACCTTTGTAAATCCGGTCCCCATGAGCACGTACTGGTCTGTTCCTGCTCCTACATTTAAGTAATCCGCTTCCTGATATCTCTGTTTTACTGCCATAATTTACTGTCTCCTTTTTTGAAAATAAATAAATTCACACTGGATTGCATACCGAGCGGTCTTTGCTTCGGCATCTATCATGTAACCGTTTGTTGTTGCCCGAATGGAACGAGCTTCTTTTGTGCTGTCAAGTTTGGGAAAAACTCTGTCTCGTGTACAATCTTCCAGCCATTCCTGGAAGTGTTCGTAAAATTCTGAGGTATCAATATTTTCCATATCTCCCCAGAACACCCTGCTGCAAAAATGAAATGCAACACGTCTTATGCTGTCTCCATTTATATACCGCTTTACAATCGGCTCTGCTGGCACCGCTTCAACCATATAATTTGTTGGATTCTCTTCCAAGAAATCAATATCTACCTTTGAAAATGTCTCTTCAAACTCATCCAGGTACGGACACGTTGCAATGAAATCTCGGATAGCACCAATTACACTCATCCTCTTTTACCTCCACAAAACTTTGCTGTAGATTCTACAATTTCGTTTCCTCTGTCTGCCCACATTCGCTTATCCCACTCTTTACCAGCAAGTGGTGCTTTACTTCGGTTCCTTCCGGAATTTTCATAGTACTGACGTCTTGCATAAGGCTGACCGTAAGTAATATGGGTCGTTGATTCTACAGCTGTATTTTCAAGTGGTCCATTTAATTTCGGGACATAAGGCACACACAAACGTCTCACTTCATGAGTGAAGAACTTTTGTCCTGCTCCATTTTTATTTAAAGAACGTTTTAACAGGACTTTCTGTTCGTCGTCCATTTCAACTCGCACTCTTGTCTTTGACATTATGCGCCTCCAATCCGGATATGAGGTTCTAACCCTCTCCGATTGTCTGAGTGGCTTAAGATTCTTCCAAACAGCAAGCCTTTCTTCTCTAAATCGGATTCTTTTGCAATCTCATCTTCTAAGATTCCTTTTACAAACACATCCCCATTTGAAGCAGTGAAAAAGCCTGTCACATCTTCTTTTCTTGCATATTCTTCCGGCTCTAAGAACGTTTCTCTTCTTTCTGCCATCGGAATACGAATCTTTATCGAATCTGCACTATCTAAGCCTTTATCACTCACCGCTACCTTTTGGTCTGTGTACCAATGCACACCACAAAGCACGGTACGTTTATAGATGTACTGTCGTGTTGTCTTATCTAATCTTCGGTTGTAAAGGGTAATATCCGCATTTACAATCATTCCTCATCCACTCCCATGTATAAAATACCACTTGACATTAGATAAGTACTTGCAATCTGATATAAACGACTCTCAAACTCTTCCTCTGTCTGTTCTGTCTGATAGCTGACGGAATATCCATCGTTGTTTTCCGATACAATATTTCCTCTTACCTTTCTCTTTTGCATTGCCTCAGCCATTTCACAGATTGCATACTTTGCATTTTGTTCCCAGTCTTTTTCTGACCAGTCACATGCAATTCTTCCAAAGCTGAAATGTTCCAGACGTTTTTCTGCTTTCAATTCCAAAGAAAGCCAGGCACTTTCTGGCACCTGACTTCCTCCAAACCTTTCAATATAAAAACTATAATCTACTTTCATAATCTCATCAACTAGCGGTTTTTGCTGTATGTACATAAATACCGTCTACTTTGTTGTCATAAGTTTCTGCAATACCGACAGTTCTATAGTTAAACTGCCATGCATCTGCGTTCATGTTCTGTTCCGGTGTGAAAATTTTGGAAACAGTGTGCTTCTGATACTGGATAACTGCCTGTTTGTCAATCACAATAAAGTTCATCGCAAGTGCACCGGTATCTTTTGTAAATCCACCTGCTCCGGAAGCAGTCAGTTTTACTTTATTGAAGAACCTTCCCGATGGTACTTTTACGATTCCTGCAAATCCCTCCAGTGCTTTTTTGGAGGCAGTTGTATCTAAGTCATCAATCATTCCATAAAGTGCCGGATTAATGAACAGGTAACAAGTTGCAAGATTTGCCTCTGCATTTTCAATGTGATTTCTTGCTTCACGAAGTGCTGCAAGTCCTGCCTTTCCATCTGCAATATCTGCACTTACTGTTGCTACATTCTTTGTCTGTGCATAAGCAGACAGACGATAAGCATCCAGCTCCGGGACACCCTGTGTTCTAAGAAATTCACTGGATAATTTACCAAATGCGATACTCGCTGTATCGATATTGTCCATTGCATCTACAACAAACTTTCTACCACGGTCATAAGTACATTTCTTAGTTTCATAGTCTAATGTAATATCTCCTGCCGCATATCCGTTTGTTTTGGAATAATCTGCAAGACCCTGCATAGTCATTTTCGGAATCAAAATTTCGTTTGCATTTGCACCCTCTTTTACCAAGTTATTTGCTCCATCCAGCACAGCTGTTAAAGAGGATAACTTGTAGACCTCGTCCAAAAGGGTTGAGTACTGTTTTCTTAATTCAATTGCGTTTGGCATTCAACTTCTCCTTATTTGTTTTCCGGAAGTCCCATAGCCGCACGAAGTGCAGACACTTCATCTGCTCCGCCGCTGCCACCATTTCCGGTTGAACCTACTGGATTCTTAAACGGTTCATCTGAGCCGAAGAGATAAGCATCAGACTCTTTTACCGCTCCAATCGCAGCCTCAATGTCGGCAGACTGGTTTTTCGATGCTTTGAGTGTTTCCATGTCAAGCATTGCCATAACTGCCTTTTCATTTCTACCTCCGGCTTTCTTAATTGCGGCACTTAATTCTCCGGAAAACTGACGTTCTGCTTCTTTCTGGGCATATTCTGCATCTTTTGCCTGCAAATCATCCTGAAGCTTTGCAATTTGACTCTGCAAGTCTTTTACGTCCACTTCGTCAAATTCTTTCAGCTTTTCATTTACAGTATCAAGAGAAGATTTATACTCATCTCTCTTTGTAACTGCATTATCGTACTCTGCTTTGGTACGATAATTTTCTTTCCATGCTTTTTCAAAGTCTGCTTTTTTCTCTGCCGGAAGTTCAAGTCCAAATTCTTTAAGAATCTCATAGATATTTTTCATGCTACATTCCTCCTGAAATCATTTATTGACCGCTCTTTCAGCGGTATGGGATATATCCGGTTCTTTAATGCCTGCCGAAAAAAGGCATAAAAATAAGACGCCATCAATGCGTCTTTGTTAATCTTTTTTATAAGTCACTTCCATATCTGTTTCTGCTACAAATGTTGTTGTCCCCTTGTACGTTCTTACCGAATATCTTTAAGTTTTTCAGCGGAACTTTGACACTATCTTTACAAACTATTGGATTGCCAGATATCGTTTCAAAACTATACTTTTTCATTTTATATAGCTTTTCTGGTTTCATTCCTATAAAATTTGTATCATCTACCATTTCAGGCATTGTACTTCGACACCTCTTTCATCTGCCTCTTCTGGAATAATTGTCATAATTCCTTTCATCGTCGGAAGATAATTCGTATCTGCTCTGGCAGTAATTACTTGTGCACATTCTGCCGGAATCAATAAACAATCATTTTTATTTGATGTCTCCTCAAGTGCCACATAAATATCGCCTTGAGTAAAATTCTTAACCAAGTATTCAATTCCAGCAACATCAAATTCCAATTTTATCGGAGTATTCGCACTTGTTGCCTGTCTTTTAAAAATACACTTCATTTTTTACTCCTTATAAGGTTCCCATTTTTTTCTTGTTTTTCCCACTGACAACATAACACCTTTAAAAGTCGCCTCGTATTTTCCTGCTAATACACTTCCGGCTGTATTTTCTGTTACAAAAAGTCTAACTTTAACATTCGTAGCCTCTTTCGGAATAGATAAAGTAATTGCTTTTTGTTTTTCTGTAGATATCAACGTCTTATAACGATACTTGCCATTTTGCATATATGCGGCTCCAACGACTGCACTCTCATTTGGTACATTGCTTTTGTAGTCATCATATTGAAGAGTTACTGTTTTTCCAATAACTCTTTTCAATGGTATTGAATATACTACATTTACAAATTTTTTACTAGAAGCTGTTGCATTTGCCCCTATTTCTGCTTTAAGTGTAATGGAATATCCCTGTTTATCTACTTTTTTTTCTTTAATACCAAGTTCTGTTTCGGAACTTTTATATGCATTAAATAACTGTTTGCTTTTCTTTGACATCTGATATAACGTTTCTTTTTTAGTCCCAATAAACCTCATATCACCGCTTATCATATCTCTTTGCACTAAAACACTCCTCTCATGGAGTCAGTGCTTACAAGGTTAAGTTTTACCCCCCCCCGCTCAAAACTATTCTTTCTATTCATCAAATTCTCCTTTAAAAATAGTATAAAAATACCACCAGTCGCTCAACTGATGGTATTAATCAATATTCAATCTTTTTTGCAACTATCGCAATGAAAACTTTTTGTTGTTTTAAAATCTCCAACTGCAATCATTACACCTTTTTTACAACATGGACAGATAACTTTTTCGCCATTTCTTAATTTTTCCATAAATTCATTAAATTCATAAGGATTCATCTTGTCACCTCCATGGTAACTCTGGATATAATTTCTTTACTTTTTAATCAACAATTAGCTGACTGCCACACTTTTCACATTGAAAAGTATTTGTTTTTTTACAATCTCCTATTGCTATCATCTTTCCTTTGCACTTTTTACATAATACACATTTCCCCTCACGCAAAAGTTTCAAGCGTTCATGGGTTGGCATAAGCAAAGTATCATTCATAAAATCACTCCCATTTCAAATATGGATACATGTCATCTATATATTTCATTGTATCCTTAATCGTCTCCTTTGTCAATTTCTCACCTCTATGTCTGCATTCATTCAAAAAACATTCTAATTCTTGGTTTTTAGTATTTGGCTTATTGATTTTAGCATGTGTTGCTTCGTGTATCACAGTAAGAGCTGCATCTTTCACTTTCTTTACATTATCAGCGTATACATTAATTGTCCCTGATTCAAATGTCCCTGCTCGTCCTGGTTCAACATCCACCCCATAATATATATTTACAGGAATATCATTATCTTGTATATATGCTAATAATTCTCGTCCTATTTCAGATTTATTCATTTCTTTCATAATGTTATGAGGCTTTATAATATCCCTCCCCTTTTGCGGACTTCTTCCATCAAAAGTAGTAAAATTCTTTTCATTATCTTTATAACGTCTTGGTGCAATCTGAACAGTTCTTCTACCAGCCATCCTCCCCAGCCCATCCATATACACTCGTTCCATCTGCTCCGGAAGTTTCATTTTCTTTGAAAAGTCTTTATACTGACTTAGTGTATTAAGATATCTCGCCTGAGCTGCTATCACGGTATCCAAGTCTGCATTTCCCTGTTTCAGGTTCTTAATATTTGCTCTCTGTGCCCGCATGGTCGTTTCCATCTGCCGTTGTGCCTGTGATGCCTGGTATGCATTGTAGCTTTTGCCTTTGTACTCATGCTCTTCCTGCTCTTTTGCTTCCAGCTCTTCTAACTGCTCGTCTGTATAAGTCCTTGCAGAAAAACCATCCACAAAAGCATAGTAACTATGCTTACAATTCCATCCACATAAACCTCTTCCCTCTCCAAGTTCGCACACTCTTACAAGGTCATCGTAGCTGTAGACTTTACCGCCCCACCAGTGTTCTGGTCGGTGTCCACCATGCCATGTCACTTCGTATTTATCCGTTTTCAGGTCTTTTGCAACCATTTCGTTTATTTTACTACTCAACTGTGAAACACCTGTCATAATGGCTCGTCTTGCCGCCACAGGTGCACGGTTTTTCCATCCGGATGCATAGTCCACTGTTTGCAGTCCAGAAGCTGTCATTTCTTTTACGACTCGCCTCAAGACAGTATTATAATCAAATGAACCTGTTACAATATCCATACAGGCAGAATCTAAATACTTCTGGTAATACGTTGCCAGTGGTGTGAATACTTTCTTACCACGCATTTGCACGGTAAATCCCATTGACTGCGTAAGATTCTTTATCTCTCCCTGTGTCTGCTTTGAAATTGCATCTGCCCATTTTCTAATTGTCTCATTCTCTTCGAGCGGAATAAAATTACCGTTTATCTGCTCATAAGCATCTTTATTTCTGACATATTCCCAGTCACAGACTTTATCATACAAAGCCCAAATTTCCGGATAGGAAGCATTTAAAAGATTTTTCAATTCCTTTTCTATGAACTCTGTACTATTTCCAAGCAGCAGGAGTTTATTTATCTGATAATCTGCCGTGCTGGTAATTTCACCAGTTTTTTTGATTCTCCTTACAATATCCGCATAAATTCGGTCTTGCAAATCATAAAAAAGTTTTTCCGTCCGAAGTGGCAGTGTTCCTTTTTCGTCTGGTGTCATCATAAATGCTTACTCCTCAATCGGGTCAGGGTCTACACTTTCATCAATAATCTTCTTTGCGGCTTCTTCCTCTGTTTCACCGTACCACTTTGCACGATACTCTACTAAGGTCATCGCACCCATGTTTACATCCTGTCTATCCTGCTGCCGTTCTGTCTCTTCACTAGTTAAAATGGAATCACTGAATTCACAGAAGAACTCATAACCGGAAGTGTACATAGAATTATAAAATGCCAGTCCTGCCGCAAAATCTTCCAGACAGTCCCGAAGCTTTCCCTGTATTGCTTTTACACGATTATACTTTCTCGCCTTTGATGACTTGATTTCTTCCGCTGTCTTTTCAACATTCTGTACGTTTGAGAGGTCACCATAGCTTAAGCCTACAATAAACTCAATTTCTCGCTTATATTCTTCTAAGCCACGTTTAAACGCTTCGTCACGCATTTCCGGAGAGTACTCACGGAACAGTTCTTTGTCTTTTCCATCCTCAAGATTTAAGCCACGATACAATCGTTTGCTTAGTCGTGGCAGATTAAAACGTCCACCTTTTTGCTTTAGTGCTCTCTCATCTACGTGAATGGCACGTTCTCCGGAATTGTATTCCCAGTCAAGTCTTGCCGCTTGAATATCCGCTTTCATAATCCGCTCTTTCGCAGATTCATATACCGATACACCACAATGACTACCATCTACATTATTACGAAGCGGATTCCTGTAATATCCAAAATCCATTTGCTCCATTCCTGGATAACTGACCGGACCAGCTTCTATGTTCTGCCACTCTCCCACTTCTTCAAGAGAACATTCCTGTCCAATGTCAGCCTGTGTCTGCGAATGATAACACCTGTTTGAAATCGTAAGCACTCCATTTGCAATGGTATGCCGTTCTACTCTCGTATAATAATCAATCTCACCGATACGTTTTATCGTAAGAAACGCAACATCAGTTGGTCTGCCATTGTCTCCAAACTGAATCGGTATGAACTTATCCGCAGTAATAAACTCTGCCAATCCTCCCGGCAATGGTTTCAAACAAAAAGAGCCCAGTGCAAGACCATCTTGCAAGTGCTCATTTAAAAGTGTAAGCTGTTTTTTATATATCTTGTCCAATGCCGGTACAGAAATAGATGTTTCCATCTCTGCTAATACGGTATCTGCAAATTCACGACAGATACCTTGCTCTATCTTAAGAGACTGCACATCGCTACTAGTCCAGTCTGCCGCTCCGTCGAGCATTAACTTCCATTCGTTGATGGCATCAATCATTCCTTGCGATAATGCCACATCCGTACCAAGTATACTTTTTAATTGCGTATAGCCAAACATTCTCGCTATCCTCCTCAGAAAATTCTTAATTCCATCAAACATTTTCTATTCCTCATCAATCAGATACTTCATATCTCGTTCAATCGTATATTCAAACGCATCCAAGCTGTCAATGTCTGTACTTCCATCGTCAAGCCGTTCATCTACTAAGGATTCTTTATCATAAACCGCATCACAAAAAGCTGTCTCCAAGCTCTTGCAATCTTCTGTTAAGAAGAACCGTCCTGCTCCCATTAACATCTGTGTACAGCGAATACGGTCAATAATCGCCTTTTTCTTTGCTGGCTTTACAGACATCCAAGGATATCTCGTCTCTACATTATTCCGAATAGATGCGCCCAGAACAGATTCTGCGTTGTCGAAATATACCGTTTCAACATTGCAGTACTGCATGTATTCTCCTCGCCCATCCGTTACCGCATACCTATCAATAACTTCCTGTACAAATTCCAGAAAAAGCTCTGTCAGTTTCTTTGAGTCAATCCCTTCCGGATAATCGTCTACCATGATGCGCCTGCTCATCACACCAATAACTTCTCTGTAATTATCTGTGTATCCTCTTGCTACAAAAGCATGACCGGATTTATTTCCACCAAAGTCCAGACCAATTTCAAGCGACACAATATCTGTTTTCTTAAACTCTCTGCGCTCCGTATTGCCCTCTATTTCGTCTTTTATCTCACAGTAGAACAACTCTGACTTATCTGCAAAACGCTTGTAAATTGCCCCATCTGCACGCTTCCACTTGCCAAGTATGAGCCTTTCATACCACACCGTACCCTCGTACTCTTTGCAGAGCTGTTCTACATACTCAGGCGGTAAAAACGGATTATCAAAGATAGTGTACTTCTGCAAATAGATATCCAGTTCTTCGTTATCAATGAACTTTTTCAGCCAGTGTGTTGGCTGTTCTGGGTTGCACGCTCCATCAAAACACGAATACGGCTTGTCCAGTCGTGATTTAAGCATTTGGAACACATCTTGATTCCACTTTGCAATCTCATCACCATAACAATACTTAATGCTGGAACCCTGTATTTTTGCGACCTGGCTGACTTTCTCCGCTCCAAGACAATACACGTCCTCACCGCAGATTCTTGCGATATTCATACTGTTGATAGTTCCAATCAGTTTATCCGTGTACAGCTCTCTCATTGGCTGTAATACATTTCGTTCGATTGAAGCCTTTGACACTCCAAGAATCGCATTTAATCCTGGCTTTCCTTTTCTTTCTCGGATCCGGAACGGAACGATATAAGCAGTATCTACAAAAGACTTTCCGGAACGAACTGCTCCGGATTTAATGTTCCAGCGATGCGTAGCATGTAAAATATATTCATTCTGCTTCTTGCTTAACTGCATTGTCCCGCATCTCCTTTAGTATCGCATCCAGTCTATCTAACGCTTCATCCGTCTCGTTTTCACCAGTTATCTGTTGTTTCCTTGCCCTCTTTAACTCAATATCTTCGTCTGGTACTTCATACTGTCCTGCAAACCGTGCTACAGCCTCATAAGCCTTTACATCACCCTTTAGTGCTTTCTTTATCATTGCCATATTGATTGCACTTTCAAGAGTGCTGTCTATGCCAAGACTTTCCAGAAATGGAGTTAATTCCTCGTTCTCAATTTTTGCACTAAGCAGCAGGTTTAAAGTTTTTCTAAAATTCGCTCTTTTTCTCCTCGCCTCACCGGATGCTTCGCCAGCTCTTTTCGCTAATTCTCGGCGTTCGTTCGGAGTTCGATTATTATTTGCATCTTTTATGTTTTCATAGTTTGCCATCCACCCACCTTCCTGTCTTGCTAAATTTATGTATAAAAATAGCACCCAGTAAATACTGGATGCTATATGGATAAAATGTAAAGAAAAGAGAAACATGTAAGTTTAGCACTTACCAGCTCTTGTCCATTACCCGAACAAGTGGGCACACCGTCACGTGTGAGCAACAGCGGAAGGAATCGAACCCCCGCCCTCTTGCAAGGCATTTGCAAGCGCTCTACCACTGAGCTACGCTTTGATGCGCCTGTTGGCAATTCAACAGGCTGTGACTACATAATACATAACATTTTAGAGGATACCTATGGAAATCAAAAACCAATGACCGTAACGAGGCTTTATTTGCTCTCTGACAACTTAATTGTTGCATATCTTGCTCATTATTTCAATGTATAATTGTGTTCTATTATGTGCAATTTTATCTATTTGTGTACTTTTATGTATATTGGTGTTAATCATTCTTTTTTAACAGGAAACTAAAAGAAAATCTTCTGCTGGAATTTCAAGATTTTCTAGTGCTTTATTTCTAAGATTATTTAAAGTACCTCTTGATTTTCCGTTTTTATCCATCATTTCTTCAAATGTCATTGAGTAAATATAAATATCACTTAAAACTTCTCTCTGATTTACATCTTTCAATGTCTCAATTGTATCTTTAATTTTCATTTGTTTATAATATTCACTATAAATCTTATGTTCTAATTTCTCCTTGCGCTCGTTTTTCTTTTGAATCAAATCTAATAAATCACCCTGTTTATTTCCCTTTGGCATCCCATCAGACATTCCTCCCAGAAATGTATCATTTTCTAATGCTGAAATTTCTTTTGAGAGATACTCCACTTCTAAAAGTGAAATCTTATATTGTTCAAGGAATTTTTCTTTTTGTTTCATTTCATCACTTTTTGCCATTCAACTACTCCTGTGTTCCTATCTTCTCATCATTTCGAATTCTTGCCACGAAAGCGATTCGCAAAAGCTGTTCCCTGCTATTTTCGTTTTAATTCGCAGCAGGATAAAGTATTCATACACATCAACAACTGTTGCTTTTCTGATTTTCTTTCTTTTTCTACGTCCGTCTTTTTCCTCGCTCACTTCTTCTGTGACAATTTTCACTTTGTCCCCAACTCTGACATTATGCTCTTGTTCAAGTCTCTTTCTTGTTTCAGCGTTTCTTTCTGTCGCTCTTGTTCCCCAGAGCACCGAAGCGCCCTGGGATGTAATATCTCTATAACTCACTTTCATTTACCTCCGCCCAATCAATTCTTTGCCCACAGTTTGGGCAATAATCATATTTATCATAATCAACTTCGTATCTGCTTCCGCAACATGGGCAAATCCACTCGTCCCATACTTCCGTTCCATCTGGAGCATAGCCATCCCCTTCAAAAGTTGGCATTGAGGGAATCTCTTTCTGGCAGTATTCTCTTAACAATGATTTAGTCTCTTCTGAATTGCAATCATTCAAAAAGGCATCTAAATCAACTGGCTCTGCACTTCTTCCTGTTTCAAAGTCATAATTTCCATCCATCATTGCTTTAACATCTTTCAATTCACTTATAAGCACATCAATACTTTCTGTTTTTGTAAATGTTAAAATCACTTCGGCTTCATTTGCGCTCCACGTATCTTCAACAGGAGCTTTTTCACCAATTCGATGTGGCTCTTGAGTAATGCAACACAATGCACCAGTTCCTTCGCTTAGCACTCCTGTCATTCTGATATCGCCAGTACCAAATTCCATTTTTGCTTTTCCTTTAATCATTTTTCTCCCCCTAACGCTTTCTCCACTTCCGGAATCGTACACAGCCCTATATCACCAACGACTTTATTGCATTTGCATGTTTTGCAATCTTTGCAATCCTCACCGCCTGATTCTTCTGCCATTCGTGCACATTCTTTGAAATCTTCCACCATTCCGGTCGAGTCAAATTCTAATACAACTCCATCTTTCAGTGTTACTCTCATTTTATTCTCCTTTCTTCATCACTTCTAACAATGTCTCATCTAAGTCAATACCACTCTCACTGAGTCCATTTTTTAATTCTTTCAAGATTGTTTTTTGTACTACTACAATTTGTCTTTCTTTAGACATTTCAGTGCCTTCCAGCTCTGATATTTCATTATCCAGCGTTTCTAATATGCTATAATCAGCCTCTGCTAAATCTCGTAACTTCATGATTTTAAATAAAATTTCTTCAAACTTTTCTTCTGTATCTGTACTCATTTCTTTCTCTCCTCTATCCATTTTTTCAAATATTCTTCCTGCTCTGCATCGTCCTCTTTCTCCATTCCAGTATCTCTAACGACCATCCAGCAACTTGCGATTGCTAAAAATACGAATACAAGCACAACTGTTGCCAAATCCTCACCCCCCTCTCAATTGCTTTTCAACAACATGCTTTCTAACTCACTCATGTTGTATTTTCTTTGTTCAAAGTTACAGAACTTTGTTTTCTTTGCTTCTGCTTGCTTGCTTTGTACCTTTACACTTTTCTTTCTTACCGGATAGAACGTCTCCCACCCTCTCATCGTTGCTTCTTTTGCCACCGCTATTTTTTCAGTATCTGTCTGTGCTACTTCGGATAGACGTTCTTTGTACAACTCAATCTGGCTCGAATTGATAATTGCTCCTTTTTGCTTCTTGTATGATATAAACAACAAAAAAGCATCTTCTACTTCTTGATTGTCAAAATATCTGATTTTAGTATCGATACTGGAAGTAGCATTAACCGGAGGTTTTTCTTGCGAAGCAATATATATATATTTATTTACTTTCCTTTCCTTTATGGCATTATTCTCGGATTTATTCGAGTTATTCTTGGAAAAACTCTCATTATTCTCGGATTTATTTAAAAAAGGGTTCACTTTAATAAAGGGTTCAGTCTCCTCTTTTTTGAGAAGCCACAAATCCTCTCTTACCTGAACCGGATTTTTCAGTGCTCGTGATTTCACGGCAAGCTGAAACCGTTCCTGTATTCCAGCAGAGGTCAGAACCTTGACCGACTGAAAAAGTGTGTTATCAAACAGTGACCGTTTCAATAAGTAGTTTAAGACCTGCATCACCTTTTGCTCGCTCATCCGCAGTCGTGCTGCCATCACGAGCAGAAAATCTTCATCTACTTCTAAGTAGTAGCCCCTTTTGTATACTCTTGTGAGTAAATACATATAAATTGTAAATCCATCTGCGCCAAACTTGGCATATTCTACTTCTAAATCCTCGAAAATATCCACGTCAATCGGAAAGTAATCCAGACCTTGTTTTTTTGGTCTTGCCATTCGTGGATACTCCTTTCTGCAACTCTGCTGGAACCTTGTCCGACCGGAAAAGTATGCTCTAAAAACAGTGACCGTTCTGGCAAGAAGTTTCCTTTTTGCAGAGCTGCTATGTACTTTTTGTGTGATATATGTGATAAGCAGCATGAACTGCGAATCCCTCTAAGCTGTTTTTTCTTCCTCTTCTTTTTTATCTGGAGACTTTTTCATTAAATTCATCCAGTAAAGGAAGAAACTATATTTCATTTCCTTTACAACTTTTACATTGCTCTTTTTTAATATCTTGTCTAAGTCGCAACCAGTGCGATGTACTTCCTGCATAAAACTAGCAATCTCCTGCTCTGTAATCTTTCTGTCAGTCTGCTTTACCGCTTCCTGCTTTGGTGCTCCCTTTTTATATTCATAAGTATCTTCCTCGGAATCGTGTGATTCGTTCTCTGTCGGAATACAGAAGAGTTGAAAACATGCATATTTGTAAGCAGCTGATAAGGCTTTGTTCAAGCTCTTGTCTCCAGAATCCATCGCTTCGCCCGACATGCTTATCTTAACGGAAGAACAATCTTCCGCAGATGTAAACTCATAGTCTACATCTACAACTGTATATTTCAATGGAGTGCCCTTTGCGGATACTCCATCTTCTCGTTTTACACTTCTTACAGTCGGAACACAAAATACCTTATGCTTAATCAGAGCTGGTTGTAATGCATTGTAAACATCATCAATCCCTCTGAAACTATAGCTTTGCATTTTATTGTATCGGTCTTTTCCGATGCTCTTAATATCGTCCATGATTTCGACAATTGCTGTGTAAATTTTTTTTGTTTCCATATTTTTCCCTCTTACATTTATCTGATTTTCAAACTTTCCGTCTGCTTCGTTTCAGCAATCCCCTTGAACTCTTCCGGATTCGCTTTGACATCTGCTAACAGCATTTTTCTATCCAACTTCGGTTCCTGAATAACCATGTACTTCTCCGGAATCTTTGTTGCATCAAGAATATTCAATGATGGAGCATTTTTTGAAATACTATAAGAATGAATATCTGTCTTGAATTTCTTTTTATCCATCAACAGCATAGTATTTGTGAGATTTCTTTTTAAAAAGTCACTGCGACTCTTCAAGGTCTTTTTCATTATTGTAAGTCTTTCGATTTCTTTATCAATCTTTTCGGTGTCATTGTCTAAATTTGTAAGGATTACAGCATAAGCATCCGCTTTTACTTCCAGTTCTGCTTCAATCCCTGCAAGTGTATCTTCAAACACTTGCGTATCCACATCGGTATCTTCTGCAATTTCGCATAACTGCATGTATTCTTCTGCAATTTCATATAACTTTAACATCTTAGTTCTCCTCTCTCTTTGTAATCAGAATTGTTCTTTCCAACAACTCATGTTCTTTTGCAACTTCTTTTCTGCGTCCGGCAGAGGATGCAGAAGCCGAGCATCCAGCTCCGGTTTTCATTTCCAACAAGTATTCATCCATCATAGTTTCTTTCCTCCTAAATCAACATCTTGCTTCTTTCCTCTTCTGGAACGTTCAACGTATCCAAAATAGTCCACAGTTCGCTAAGTGTGCATGTTTCCGGTTCATTCAGACGTTTTAAGAATGTATGATACTTCATACCTGCATTTTTCGCTAAGTCTTTTTTATAGCTTCCGTTTGCACAAATTGCTCCACCTAAACACCGTCTTACCTGAGCGGCACGCTGTTGCTCTTTACTTAAATATACAGCTGGCATCCTCTCATCCCTCTTTCCATTTCTCTTCAAACAGCTCTACAACTTTATCTACTGTCAACGGTTCTCTCGTTTTTACACCAAGCACTGCACTAAGCACGTCCAGCGCTATTTTCTCCTCTCCGCACTCTCTTGAATTGTCTAACAAGCTGTTTAAGACTCTAACTTTCTCCGAATCTCTAATTAATTCTTCGAGTGCCACAAACTCCATTTTTACCTTGCTCATGATGCCTTATCCTTTTCGATTTTAAATTTTGCCCAGTTCTCAATAAACTTCTCTGCCTGCTTCTTTGCTTTGTTTTTCTTTCTTACCTGCCATAAACCAGCAAGGAAGAAAATTACTGCCGGTCCCGCAATCCAAGCTACAGCAAATAATAATGCTTCTGCATCTTTGCACTCGATAGCATTACACAACCAGCCACCGAAGCAGATGCCTGTCCACAGCCCCAGAGCAGTTTCAAGAATATCCATTTTTTTCTTATTGCTCATTTTTTTCATTGTATTTCTCCTGCATACCTGTTAAGATATAAGTGATTTATTTAGGCTTGTGTCCCACAGGAAACCCCTATTTCCCATGGGACCTTTTTCTTTGCCTAAGCAAATTGTAACTGTGAGTTACATTCTTTGATTGCGATTTGAGTATTTGTACATGGTTGCCAATGCTGTACATACTCAATCGCATCATCAAAACGTTTCTTTGGTACGTTGTTTCTTGAATTTACATGGAAGTATCTCTGTATATCTCTATTACACTCCGAAAATACTTTCTTACTGATTTCTCTATACGCTTCACTGCCTTTTCCACCAAGCGCATCAACTACAATATAGTTTACTGTCTCTTTAAGTGCCTGCTGCTGAGCGTAATCAATCGTCATGCTTTGCTCAAGTTCAGCAATTCGTTCTTCATGGTTATCAATCATTCCAAGCTGGATACGCATCATTTCAACTTGGCTCATCGGTTTTTGATAAGAACCTGTTTTTCTAATTGCTGGAAGCACTTCACTGGTTACCCAATGTTTAAAATCTTTAGCCGTCTCCAATCGGCTGCTAAATACTAATGCATACAATCCAGATTCATTGATTATTGTCATTTTCTGGTATCCGCCAAGGGTGTAGATAGTATCTACTCCCTTATCTTCCTCAAAAACATGTGTCAAAATCGCATCTCTGGAATTTTTAAATCCAAGTGCCTCTGCTACATCTTTCCCTACAAACCACACTTCTCCATTAATATTGATTGTTCTCATCTGTCCAAACTTTTCACTGTTAAAAATCTTTAAATCGCTCAACCTTATCACTCCATTTTTTTAATTTTTTTCAGAAGTCGTTCAACATTCCATTTCAGTCCTCTTAAAAATTTAATATTCTCGACCACATTTGGATACTCCAGTTCGCCTTTCGAATCTTTTCTTAGAGCTAACTGTTCCCAGAAATATAATTGCTTTTTATAATGTTCTTCTGCCCTAATTAAATGTGTTTTAATGTCAGCCAACTCATATTTAGTCAGTGCGACTCTTCGCTCTTTAAATGGTTCTAATGTCATATTTCTAATAATTTGAATACCATATTCGTTGGCACATATATGTTCAATTCTGCACCCTGTATCCATTTCCCATCCGGTGCTGAAAAAAGCTACATCTGCATAAGTAAGTAACTCAAGTGTTTTTCCAACAATATACCAATATGGAGCATCATGCGATGCTTCTTTGAAGAAAGAATCAATAACCTCTACATCCTCTCCAAACATTTCTTTTGCTACTCTAACTGCCTTTTCTCTTTCGGCAAGAATTTCCTCATCTGTTTTGTCTCGCATCGGTTGCGAAATAAATAATTTTTTCATCCTTGTTACTCCTCCTATCTGTTCTTTTTTATTTAAAAGGGGCATCCTTTTTTAGTTTTTGGTCTCGAAGCATCTTATTAACTAATAATGCAATTGCTGTATATGCGTAAATTTCGGAACAAATTCTGCCAGGAAAACTCATGATAAACTCATTATCTTGATACACAGCGCAATGATGTTTACGTACCTCAATTCTTATATTCTCTACAAAGATAACATTTGCATCGGCATTAAATTTGACATCAGCTCCTACAAGAGTTTTATCCAATATTGTAAAAAATTCACTTGCAAATACCTCTCTTTTTACTTTCCATCCTCGTTCATCATTTTTGTGCTCTGTTGTTTCAAAATGCACTTCACAATCCGCATATCCATCTTTAATGTTTTTTACTGTCAAAACTATTTTTAACTCGTTGTTGATGAAATCTGACAGAGCATTGTAGATTTCATCTTTGTATGGATTTACCGGATATCCACATTTAGGGCAATAGCGTTCATCCTCTAAGAGATTAAGTTCATATCCGCATTTATAGCACTTCATACCTCTTCACCTCTCTTTCTAAAAAAGTCTTCAATCTCAACTCCCAACGCATCTGCCAGTTCCGGAAGATGCTCCACACGCAAAAGTTTTCTGTTGTTCAGAATATCGCTGAAACTCTGCGAAGTAAGACCAGCCTGCTCTGCTACAAATGACTGCTTTAAGCCTTTGTTTTTGATGATATCCTTGATATTTGTGATGATATTGTTATACGCAATACTGTCAGACGAGTCGCTTTCACGTCTTATTCTTCTGCTGATTTTTCTCACTCTCCTTTTGATTGACTTTTTTCTCCCACTCTCTTATTCTCTAATTACAAGGCACTGCCATGCCTTAACAATTAACCACATATTAATTTTAGGAGGTACTTTACTTATGGAAAAAAATCTAAACTTATTTCCTCAATTTCTGGTTCGTTATCCTGATAATGGACTAAAAAATGAAGATAACAAACCCATCTTGATTTCAGAGCATGACTTTGAACTTTCACTCTTTGCAATAGATTCTTTATTGCATGTAATGAATATTTCGCTTCCAATTCAGCAAAGTCCGGAAGCTGTTATTGAATTTACAGATGCTAAAACATATCCTGAAACTCTAAGAAGTCAAAAAATTATTTATCTTACTTCTGAACCAGACTATTGGGCTAATACTTGTTATCAACTCGCTCACGAGATGTGTCATTATATGATTCCTGGTGATGTCGTTTCAACACTTCGCTGGCTTGAAGAATCAATCTGTGAACTTGCCTCCTGTTATTTTCTTCTGGAGTTTTCAAAATACTGGAAACGTCTCGGTGTCTCTATAACAAGTTCCAGAACTGGTGCCCCTTATTATCTTGCGCTAGAAGAGTATGTTAAAAATACACTAGAAAAAATTCATTCACTTAATTTGAATTCTTTCTGTTCTCAGTCTCCTGAAATTTTGCAAACTTTAGAAAAGTTCTGTTATTGTCGTGAAACCAACAGATACATAGCCCTCCGACTTCTTCCGATTTTTCAACATTTCCCAGAAGTCTGGCACGCAGTTCCTCTTTTAAGTGAACTTAATGCCAGTCAACCGCTTCTGGATGCTTTAAAACAATGGTTAGCACTCGCTCCCAAGGAGTCATGTATCGCTTTACAAGAGGTTGCTCAACTATTTGGCGCATCAATTTCTCTGGATTAAGGGGCTGTGTATAATCCCAATTATCAAAATAAGGAATTAAAACAGGATACATCCGGCAAATACTTTTTTCGGCAACTTCTTCCAATTTGCCGGATGTGCTAAGTCTTGATAAACGGAAGAGAAACTCTTCTTTTGTCTTTATGGTATATCCTTTTTCTCCTTTTTCCCCTATTGGGCATGGGCTCATTTCTCTCACCCCCCTCCTTGCAAACTAAAGTTCAAATCTGCAAACATCGCCATTGATTACAGTAACTAACCATTTGCCATCCACACGTTTCAAAGAAAATTCACTTACATTTTTGAAATGAATACCTCTTGCTTTCAGTGAATTCTTAACGGTTGAAAATAAAAAATCATATTCTACTATTTCCGGTCCTACACAGCCTCGTTCTCCTTTTAATCCTGGATAACACATTTCACATCTCTCCTTTCAGGTGTTGTAAGTTTAAAGTTTTTTACATTCTGTTTACGGTTTTATCGTAATCTAATGGTAAAAAAATAAGTCTATTATACGGTACTCCATATAATTCTCCAATTTTTCTTAACACTGGAATATCCGGATAACTTTTTCCCCTTTCGTAATTTCCAAGCGTATCTGGACTTACTCCAATTTTTTTTGCAGCTTCCGACTGTGTATATCCACATAACTCACGAGCCTGTTTCAAAGTTGTTTCCATCGTTTCTGGAATCTTGCCTTGCACTATTGTTTCCTTTCTCCCCGTCTTGCCGATAGGTCAGCTTTTTTGTCAGACCAGCAGTAAATAAAGCCCTACTACTGTGCAAATAAGAATTACAATCGCTAAAATCAACTTAATCAATTCATAAATTAATTTTTTCATATTGATTTATCGGTGAATCCATGATAAGGTAAAAGTGGGTTGGGGCTTTCGCCCCTTCCCTCTAAAATAATGACTCTACTATCATTTTTATGACTGAGAGTAGAGTGCCTATTTCCAAGGCGAGCCAGATGAGTGCTGTTATCACTTTTCTGGCTTTTTTTATTTTCTCTATCATTTCATCCACCGTTTCTTCCTCCTTTCTCTGTATTGCGTACTCGTTTGGTACAAGTATAGTATATTACGATTTAATCGTAATGTCAACGGTTTTTTCGTAATTTTTTTAGTTTTTCTTGATTTTTTTACGATTTTATATTACACTTACATTAAAGAGAGGTGATAAAATGAATAATCTTGGCAATAAAAAAATTATGTCAAAAAATATTCTCTATTATATGGATAAACACCAAAAAACTAGAAATGAAATGTGTGAAGCTCTAGGTGTTAAATATACTACTTTCACTGATTGGGTTAAGGGTAATTCTTATCCTAGAATTGACAAAATAGAACTCATGGCAAATTATTTCGGAATTTCAAAAGCTGACCTAGTAGAGGAACATTCACAACTTGAAACTATCTCTATTCAGAAAAACAGCTATGAAAATTCCTTGATCAACGAAGCCTCTAAATTGAATCAAAAAGGTAAAGTAAAACTTTTGAACACCGTTCAAGAAATGACTTGCAGCCCTTTGTATAATGATAATTATTTACAAGCAGTCGCAGCTCACGAACGTACCGACATTGAAGTAACTGACGAAATGAAAAAGCATGATGATGATATCATGGATGATGATGATTTCTGATTTGGCAGGTGATTTTTTGAACTACGAAGAAATGCTGATAGAATCAGATAATGAAAATTTGATTATAAAGGAAAAGCCATTGCTTTCCAGTGATGGGCGAATTAAAGGAAATAAAATAGCCATTCGGCACACAATTAAAACTCAAACAGAAAAATCCTGTGTCCTCGCAGAAGAACTTGGACACTACTACACCACTTCTGGAAACATCTTAGACCAGACAGATATATCGAATAGAAAACAGGAATACCGTGCACGGCTCTATGGATTCAATCTTAAGATTGGACTCATGGGACTCGTCAGAGCATTTGAACACGGATGCCGGTCCGTATCAGACATAGCGGAATATCTGGATGTAACGGAAGAATATTTGAAAGAAGCAGTTGACTGCTACCGGAGCAAGTACGGTGTGTATGCGACTGTGGATAATTATGCGGTATATTTCACTCCTGCTCTGGGAGTGTTGAAGATAGATTGAGTTAAAAGGAGGAAAAGACGTATTCGTAAAAGATTCTTTTACAAATACATATACAAAAGATGATTTATTAAGATATAAACGTAGAAACGAGGTACTGTAAAATGGGATTATTAGATATTTTTCGTGTTTCCTCAATTAAAAAGGAAAACGAAGAATTAAAAGAACAGGTTCGCTCTTTGAACTCAAGAATAGATACTCTTGGAGTAACTGAATACGAACAAACAAAGGCACTTATTGATAAGGTGAATGAACAGATTGCTTCCGGAAACTCTACAATTCGGACATTATCCGAAGAAATATCCCAGTTGAAAGAAAAGAG
>ERZ827126.975-NODE-975-length-31925-cov-7.847129_pt1 | contig 31925 bp, 28 predicted proteins | sample MGYA00519780_ERZ827126 | MGnify/ENA primary metagenome ERZ827126 (study PRJEB31778, sample SAMEA3449262) | human gut metagenome | biome: human gut; feature: human-associated habitat; material: faeces | place: United Kingdom | collected 2010/2012 ...
CAAACCGCTTGTTCTCCGCATCGTACATTCTCGCCTTTGCGTAGAACTGGTTCAGCACATCATCATACTCATGGGTGGCGTAGGTGATCTCCGGCAGCAATCTGCGGAAACCACCGTCCACGGTGATGTCCGTGTACCGGCGCACCTCGCCCCAATCGGTGTAGTCTGCCCGTGCGGTCACACGGCCATACTGATCGGAGAGATTCACCACGCTGCCAAGGCGGTCGGTGTGGACGTAGGCCATATTGACGCATTTCTTGATGCTCTGACCCCACCAGTTGCTGCCTTCGCCAATCGTCATGACCTGCAGCTTGTCCAAACCGTAGGTGTAGAAGAAGTCATAGCCGTCCTGCTCGGACTTCATCAGCACCCGCTGGTCGATGTTCAGTCTGGTATAGTCAATGACATAATCCGTCTTGACCACTTCCGGCTTTTCAATGCCCGTCTCCACGCTGGGCGTCTGGCAGTGGAAGTCCGTGTAGCCGTGGGTATTGTCCTTCAGGATCAGCTCCGTGCCGACACGGACGCCGAGGCCGTTGAAGGTGTACGCGCTGACCTCGCCGGCCTTGTTGGTGCCCTGCACCATGCGGTTCGTCTCGTCATAGAGATAAGTTGCAATGGTGATGTTCCTGGGCCCGGTGGTGGTAGGCGAACAGATCTCTTCTTCCTTCACCAGATTGCCGCGCTTATCGTAGGTATAGCCGTAGTCATAGATGCGGGTGAGCTTCTGCTCGTAGCCGCACACATGCTTGCTCACCATCTGGTTGAGGTCGTTATACTGGTAGGTATCCTCTTCACCCTTAGTTGGACCGCTCTGCTTCAGCAGATTGCCCAGCGTATCGTAGGTGTAGGCATAGGCGAGGGTATCGTAGGGATAGACCTCCAGCTTGCGGGTGCTGCCGGTGAGCCGGTTTAATGCATCATAGGTAAAGGCTGTGCGGCTCTTGAGGTTTTCCGTGGCGTCGCTGTCCCGCTGGAACTCCCTTCCCTAGTTAGAAGTTCATTTTTTCATTTGTCTCATGCAAAACTCTTTCGCACTTTTCATAAATTCTCGATCAGCAATCACATAATATCCTGTTTGCCCATTTTGAATACTATTTTCAATTATAGATAAGGCTGAAGAGAAGTCATGCTTTCCTATGTTGTATAGAATATTTCTAATCAGGCCATATGATTTATTCTTATCTTTAATATATATATCATCAAATACCTGAAAAGAAGTTTCCGCAATCACAGATTCGATGTATTTATATATCTGACCTATAATTTTCTCTACATTCTCCGTGGATACTATAAATTCTATTTTTTCGAAAACACTTACTGACGGAGCAACAAAGGCTCCGTTACTATGAATCGAAAATGGTTGTCTGCTCATTTCATCATCTACCCCCATTACTGCCCATAATGCATAATCACAATAGAGCGGTTTATAATGAAGGGAACAACGCATTTGAACCCCATCTTTACTGGTAGATGTTTGTAGTATAATGTCAAAAAGAGCTCCATTTATCTCCTTATATGGAATTCCGCTGATCACCTTGTAGCCATAGCTTTTTGCACTATTCTTAAACATTTTTTCTAAAAAATTTTTAATTTCTTTTGTGTTACTCATCAAGAACATCCTTTGCTTCTATATTGCTTAGTACCTCAATTTTCATATTCAGTTTTTTCATGTAGTTTCGTGCGGTTTTGAGGAATTTATAAAAATTGGGGCTAGGATCATATTTCTCATGCAGCTCAATTTTTGCTGACGCAAACGAGCAGCCATGATAAATTTTTTTGTATTGCATAGTTTCCCAAAAAGCAATATATGCATTTATCTTATCTTGCAACGCAAGGAGATGTTCTCCTTCATTACTCCAGTCAAGGTGATCAGAAATAAGCATTACAAGTTCACCATTATTGTGAGCAACACCATCCAATACATCACTATTCAAGACAGACATTGTTGTATCCCCCCTGTAGTAGCTTGCCGTATGTGAGAGGGTGGGAGGCTATCCCCCCACCCTTCTGACGCTGTACGGAGATGTCAGCAAAGTGGTTTACGAAATCAATTCGACGGGCGAATAATGTTTACCCGTGTACCTGCCGGTATCACAAATCCGTTTTTAAAGATTCCCTTTCCTTTTCCAACAACCACTGCATCTTGCGTTTGCAACTCTCTAAAGATTACTGCCTGGTTATGCGTCAAGCGTGCCGAAGGAGAGGACTTGTATTCCTCAATGACAATTGCTCCATCTTGATCCATCGCAATTGCGTCAAGCCGACTCTTCGTATCCCCAATTTTGATAGTAATCTGCTTTTCAGCGTTGCTGTATTTCGCCTTAAACTTGCTGAACTGAGCTTGTTCATAAAGGTCTCCCTGAATTATGTTGCGCTGGATATTTGTAGTTTCAGCAGTCTGAGATGCAGTATTATTTTTGCACTGGAACTTCTCCAAATAATAGCTGATATGTTGTTTGACACTTACCGGAGCATTCTTAACCGCAAGTGCCGCAGATCCAATCGTGCCAGCTGCGCTCAAAGCAGCATCAAAAACAGCAGCAGCCTTTTCCTGCGTGGTGGCGTTCTTATCCCGAATCGTCTTTGCAGCAGTCTGCGTTGTCTTTACAGTTGCAGCAGTACCCGCAGCAATTCCGGCAACGCCCGCCACAAACTTCACCGTTGCAGATGCCGCAGAGAGGGCCTTGCCGCCAACTGCCGCTCCTGCGCTGGCTTTGCCCATAGAGAACGCTATATCAGCCGCATTCCCGCCGTGCAGCGCCGTTCTAGTTCCGGCAATTGCACCAGCCGCCATTACGCCAACGCCCAACGCTGTACCGCCGGTTGCAACGGCAATACCTACGCTGACTGCGGCTGCTGCGCCGCCGACAGCAGCCTTTCCGACTTGCTTCCAGTTTACCTTGCCGTCTGTCTTGTAGGACTGATAAGCTGCAGTGGCACCGGAAATAACAGCCGAAGCTGCGGTAGCGATGATCGTACCTGCCAGCAAGCCAAATTCACCGTCAGGGTCGATATAGCTGACAGGATTATCGAATACATAGACATACTGCACCAGACTGACCGGCTGAGTCACAAGCCCCTTCACCGGATCAACCGCATCAAACCGCTTGTTCACCGCATCGTACATTCTGGCCTTTGCGTAGAACTGGTTCAGGACATCGTCATACTCGTGGGTGGCGTAGGTGATCTCCGGCAGCAATCTGCGGAAACCACCGTCCACGGTGATGTCCGTGTACCGGCGCACCTCGCCCCAATCGGTGTAGTCTGCCCGTGCGGTCACACGGCCATACTGATCGGAGAGATTCACCACGCTGCCAAGGCGGTCGGTGTGGACGTAGGCCATATTGACGCATTTCTTGATGCTCTGACCCCACCAGTTGCTGCCTTCGCCAATCGTCATGACCTGCAGCTTGTCCAAACCGTAGGTGTAGAAGAAGTCATAGCCGTCCTGCTCGGACTTCATCAGCACCCGCTGGTCGATGTTCAGTCTGGTATAGTCAATGACATAATCCGTCTTGACCACTTCCGGCTTTTCAATGCCCGTCTCCACGCTGGGCGTCTGGCAGTGGAAGTCCGTGTAGCCGTGGGTATTGTCCTTCAGGATCAGCTCCGTGCCGACACGGACGCCGAGGCCGTTGAAGGTGTACGCGCTGACCTCGCCGGCCTTGTTGGTGCCCTGCACCATGCGGTTCGTCTCGTCATAGAGATAAGTTGCAATGGTGATGTTCCTGGGCCCGGTGGTGGTAGGCGAACAGATCTCTTCTTCCTTCACCAGATTGCCGCGCTTATCGTAGGTATAGCCGTAGTCATAGATGCGGGTGAGCTTCTGCTCGTAGCCGCACACATGCTTGCTCACCATCTGGTTGAGGTCGTTATACTGGTAGGTATCCTCTTCACCCTTAGTTGGACCGCTCTGCTTCAGCAGATTGCCCAGCGTATCGTAGGTGTAGGCATAGGCGAGGGTATCGTAGGGATAGACCTCCAGCCTGCGGGTGCTGCCGGTGAGCCGGTTCAATGCATCATAGGTAAAGGCCGTGCGGCTCTTGAGGTTTTCCGTGGCGTCGCTGTCCCGCTGGAACTCCGTCAGCACATTGCCCTCGGCGTCGTAGGTGTACTCATACTTGACCTTGGGCGTCTTGTTGTAGAGCTGGAAGGGATCGGTGTCTACCGTCTTGAGGAGATTGCCCTCCGCGTCATAGGTATACTGCTCGATCCAGCCGTTGGGATAGGTCAGCTTGACAGGGCGGTTGGCAGCATCGTAGACATAGGCATAGGTGCCGTCATCCGCGTCAATGACGCTGGTAAGGTTATACACCGCATCGTAGAAGCTGCGGGTCTTGCTGCCGTCCGGATAGGTAATGCCGGTCTGATTGCCCACGGCGTCATAGGTGTAGGAAACCGTGTTGCCTTTGTGGTCGGTCATCTTCTGGAGGCGGCCCAGCAGGTCCAACTCGAAGGTGTTGGTGCCAGTCCAGTCATCCATCTGCACCAGTTCGCCGACCTTGTTATACTGGTAGGAGACCTCCTTTGCCCCATTGTAATTGATTTTCTTCACCAAATCAAGGGCGGTGTAGGAATACTGCGTCACATAACCGTCCGCGTCGGTCTTGGAGACCAGATTGCCGTTGCCGTCGTAGACATAAACGGTACTGTCGCCAAGCGCGTTGATCTCCTTCGTGACCAGATTCCGACCATCGTACTCATACAGCGTGATCTCGTGGGAGTCCACGCCATTGAGGGCATCCACACGGTGGAGGTCGGTGGAAATGAGCTGGTCATTCTTATTGTAGGTAAATACGGACTCCGTGCCCAGCGCATCGATGGTCTTTACAATGTTTCCATTGCCATCATAGACATACCGGGTGGCATTGCCGTTGCGGTCCTTGACCTGCACGATGCGGTCTGTGGCATCATAGGTGAAGAACTGCGTATTGCCACGGCGGTCTTTCACGCTGGTAACCCGATTCAGGGCATCATAGGTATAGGTCACGGTGCCGGCAGCATCCGTCATGGAGGTGAGGTTGCCATTGGCATCGTAGGCATAGCTGGTCACAACGCCCTTGGCATTGGTCTCGCTCTTGACATTGCCTGCCAGATCATAGGTGAATGTGGTCGCATTGCCCTTGGCATCGGTGACCTTGATGACCCGATCCCTGCTGTCGTACTCAAAGCCGGTAACATTACCCAGGGCATCCGTCATGGAGATCAGGCGACCATCCGCATCATAGGCATAGGCGGTTTCCGCACCCTCTTCATTCACGGACTTTACCATACGGCCATCTGCGTCATAGGTGTTGTATGCGGTATTGCCTTCGGCATTGGTGCTGGAGATTGCTCGGTTCAGTCCATCGTAGGTATAGCGGGTGGTATTGCCGTTACCGTCAGTAGAGGCAACCGTATTTCCCTCGTTATCATACCGGAAGGAGAAGGTATAGCCCTCCGCGTTGGTATAACTGGCAAGACGATCCAGCGCATCATAGACATAAGTAGTGGCATTTCCTTCGGCATCGACAGCCTTGACAATGTTCCCGTTATGATCGTACTCCGCGCGGGTCACGCCGCCATTGGCGTCCGTAACGGCAACAGCGCGGCCAAGGGCATCATAGGTGTAGCCGGTCGTATTGCCGTTGGCGTCTGTAACCGAGGTCATATTTCCCGTTTCGTCGTAGCGATAGGTTGTGCTCCCGCCCAGAGCATCGGTCACAGAGGTCACATTGCCGACAGCGTCATAGGCGTATGCCGTTTTGCCGCCCATGGCGTCCGTCATCTCGATCAGTCTGCCGTTGGCATCGTAGGCATAGGAGATCACACCGCCCAGTTCATCGGTGGCAGTCAAAACCTGACCGTTGGCATCATAGGTGTAGGCAACAAAGCCGCCATCCGCGTAGGTGATCTTTGTGGCGCGACCCAGCACATCATATTCGTAGCCGGTCACGTGGCCCAGTGCATCTGCCGAGGATATCTGACGCCCCAGCGCGTCATAAGTGCTGGAAGTCTCCGCGCCCATGGCAGAGGTGGTCTTGGTCATCTGACCGTTAGCGTCATAGGTGTAGGAGGTCGTGCTGCCCTCAGCATCTTCCATGCGGATCAAACGGTTCTCCGCGTCGTAAGCATAGCGGGTGGTGTGGCCGTTGCGATCCGTAGCGGCGGTCAGGTTGCCGTTGACATCGTATTCGCTGACGGTGCTCTTGCCGAGTGCATCGGTGATCTTTGTAAGGTTGCCGACGCCGTCATAGGTATATTGGGTGGTATTGCCGTTGGCATCCTTGACGGAGGCAGTACGCCCAACGCTGTTGTACTCGGTAGAACTGACGCCGCCGACAGGATCGGTGGTGGAAACCAGTTGACCGTTCCGATCATAAGCATAGCGCCAGGTATTGCCGCGGGCATCGGTCATGGAAACAATGCGGCCATCGGCATCGTAGGTATAGCGGGTGACCGCTCCGTTGGCATCTGTTGCTGTGGTCAGATTTCCGCTGTCATCATAGGTATAGCGGGTCACATTGCCCAGCGGATCGGTGATAGAGGTCACGTTGTTCTGCGCGTCACGGGTAAAGGTGGTGACATGGCCCATGCGGTCGCTTTCGCTGATGTTGAAGCCGTTGCCATCCACCGTGTAGGTCTGCTCGCTGCCATCGGCGCCGATGACCTTCACCAGTTTGCCGGCCTCGGTATACTCATAGGAAGTGACTGCGCCCATGGCATCAGTCACACTGATGAGGCGGCCCTGCTCATCATAAGCATAGGCGGTCACATTGCCCAGCGGGTCTGTCATGGACGTGCAGTTACCCTGAGCGTCATAGGTGTAGGTCGTCTGCGCGCCAAGCGCATCCGCTGCGGAAGTGAGATTGCCGTCGGCATCATAGACATAGGAGCGGGTCATACCACGGCCATCGGTAGCGGAAGTCATATTGCCCTGATGGTCGTAGGTATAGTAGCTCGTATTCCCGTTGCGGTCACGGATCATGGTCGGCATCCGATTGCTGTCGTACTCGAACCGCTCATAAGTGCCGTCTGCGTAAGTGATTTTGGTTTTGTTGCCCGCGGCATCATAGGCATAGGATGTGCGGTTGCCTTCACGATCCGTCCGGCTCGTGACTTGATTGAGGTCGTTATAGGTCACCGTCTGGCTGCCGCTGGCATCTGTAGACTTGGTGATCCGGCCCTGCTCATCAAACCAGATCTCATGGAAATAGCCGTCCTCGCCGGTGCAGGTGTTGTGCCGCCCATCGAAATCGTAGGTAAAATCAAAGGTGCCGAAGTTTACGGCATACTGATGGACTACACGGCCCTGTGCGTCATATTCATTCTCTACATAGATCTCACCCTTGAGATTCTGAACAGAACTGAGATACCCGTTGCCGTCATACGCATAGCGCAGGCTGTCTCCATCAGGGTTTTCCACTTCAGTCAGGAGGCCGCCGTCATAGGACAGATGGATGCTGCGCCCTACGCTGTCCGTCACCGCAGCGATATTGTCGCCGCTGTAGGAGAATGTAAAACTGCCGGTGCCGTTAGACACGCTCCGGAGCTTGTCACCGTCATATTGGAAGGACAGCGTATTCCCACTAAGATAGACGATGCTCAGAATACGGCCGCTATTGTCGAAGCGGTAGATCGTCCCCGCCTTATCCGTCATGGCGTAACCGCTGCCTGTCTGCACCAGCGAGTAATCACCGCAGGTGTCAAAGCTGCCGTCAAAGCCGATTGGGAAATAAAGCGTAACGGCTCTCGGCAAATGGGCGATCACGGAACGGCCGTCAAACTCCAGCGCATAGGAGAAGTTGGACGTCCAGCCGCCGCCAAGCCCGTAATTTTCATCCGCGTGGACAGATTCGTAGTAACGTGTAAATTCCAGATCATCCTTGCCGTACAGCGCAAGGTCACGGTAATTCCATGTAAAACTGCCGCTGAGCAGATCCACAGGGTCGCCGCTGCAGGCCAGTTCATCCCGAATTGCGATCAGATCTCCCCAGGAATTGATCGTCTCAAAGGTGTCAATGGCCTCACTTTCCTCCGGCACATCAAAACCGAGGAAGCTGTTATAGATCGCCGTCCGGGGCGTACAGGGCTGCATGACGATGACATAGCGGCCGCCGCTGGAAATACGGGTGAGGCTGCCGCTGTCATCCCTGTAACTGCCGTCCCACAGAACTATATTCTGGATGGTGTTTTCACTTTCTTCGGCAGCATCCGTCAAGCCGAAGAAAGCGTGTGCGCTGGGCAGGACAGAACTTTCCGGCAGATAGTCGATCTCCGCATTGATCTCCGGCTGCTCCTCCGGTTCCACGTCCGAAACAGCTTCAATAGATTCTTCTGCAGAAGGCTCGTCCTCAATCGCTGTCACCGGCACATCTGCCTTATCCGTTTCCACCGCCTCCGAATCCACCGTATCCGCATCGGCAGGTGTCGTGTCCGCATCATCTTCCAATGGTTCCGCATTTGCAGAGGGAGCAAAGGACTCCTCTATCGCCGTTGCAGACTCCGTATCCGTTGTCAGGCTTTCCTCGGAAGCCCCATCCTCCGATGTCTCATTGGCAGGAGACTTTTCCGTATCCATTGCTTCATCGTTGATGTCAGCGGGCAAATTTGCTTCCGGATTTGGAGCATCTAGATTTTCCGAGGGGAGCAGAGCGTCTGTCTCTGCCATATCTTCCGGGGCAGGGAGCTCATCAAGGCTCACCGTTGCAGCCGCATCGTCCAGTCCGGCGAGGCGATTGCCCTCAAAGCCAAAAGCGTAGAAATCCTCAATCACTTCCGGCTGACGCTTCCCGCGGATCGTCTGATAGACGATATTCAGCCACTCATCTTCATCGATAGGCGAATAGCTTACCTGCTCCGCCGTATAAATGTCATCCCCCTCCTGAAGCGGGGCGATATTTTCCTGCACCGGAACGCCCACCAGTACGCCTAGTCGGCGGCCAAGGAACTCCTCGCTCTGGAGTTTTCCGTGGCCATCCGCATCATCCTCCGGCGCATACGGCATGGAAACAATATCTTCATCCATATACGCGGGTTCATCCTTCATCTCATACAGTTCCAGCGTGACCGGCTGTGATCTCTCGATCACATAGATCAGCTTGAACCAGGAGTCGGGATAGGTCATATTGGCTTTTGTCAGGAATGCGTTGTCTCTTGACTCATAAGAGAAGAAGGACACACGCCGCCCGTTATCCCGGAGAGCGTACAGTCCCATGATCTTAAATTCGGCGCTGGCCGGTCGGTCAGCCGCCGTATCCTCGGCAAAGACTGCGGTAGGGAACAGTGTCAAAAGCATTGCCAGCGTAAGCAGCATCGAAATGAATTTGTTTCGGAATCGTTTTAGCTTCATTTGATATTCTCCTCTCTACGATACATGACAGTGGGTCTGCGGCGGATGTTGCCCCAATGACCACCTACTCCAAAAATGTGCCCTCACTATATTCATCTCCTGACAGTGTCGATTTGTGACAAGAAGTTCGATTTTTTCTGCGATTTTTTGTGACGCATGCCATTCATTTCTCTGCACCGTAATGATCATCGGTACAGATGCACTCCTATTGTTTTCGCACGGGGAAAATGCAAAAATATCATGCGCATTATATCTATAAGAGCGATAAACGCCTTGATGGTCGATTTATTGTACGAATGACTCCCTGTATAATATGCGTATAGGCAGAATAGTACCGTGGCGCGTATTACAGGAGACGCTGAAGTATGATTGATTATCAGGAAATCGGAAACAACATTAAAATATGTCGAATCCGCTGCAATCTCAAGCAGGCTGAACTTGCCGAAATGGTCGGTGTTACATCCCAGCACATCAGCCACGTTGAGAGGTGTCAAACGAAGCCGAGCCTGACATTACTGGTGGATATATCGACAGCACTGCGCGTTGATCTTTACACTCTGCTTGGAAGCAACATTCCGGTTCATCCGGACGTCAGCATTTCTGTTGAATTTGCAAGCATGTTGAAAGATGCCGCGCCGGAGCAGGTCAAATTGTGCCTGTCTGTGTGCAAAACGATTATGGAGCATGGCGAGAGCCACCAGTTCAAATAAATCAGCTGCCGGCTGTTGATTGCATGGCAGCTGATTTTTTTGGTGAGATTTTGCGAAGGAAGGGATTGTATGGATAAGCAGCAGCGAGAGTACATCCATCATTTGATGCTTCAATACTCTGATGCTATGATCCGGCTTACATATCGTCGCATAGGGGACTGGCATCTTGCGGAGGACTTGGTACAGGAGACCTTTCTGACAGCGTGCTGCAAGTCGGAACGGGTATGCGGTCACAAGAAACCGGTGGCGTGGCTCTTTGAGACATTGAACAATTTGACCTTGCGCGAAAGCCGCCGCTTTTATCATACAGAGGTTTCGATTCAAGATATCGCTGAGAGCCATGAGCTCACAGAACTTCCAATGACCTGTCATATTCCGATGGGGCTATACTGTGGTTTGCATGTAAATACTAAGTATACTAAAGAAGCAGGAAGCCTCTTCCACGGTAGAGGCTTCCTGCTTGTTAACTTTATGACCGCGTTATCGGACATTCAGCCTTGCTTTTCTCCCTGGGCGCGGACACCGAAGCCGTTGACCTCGATTTCCTCTTCGACGGGGATCGTCAGATAATTGCGCCCATCGATCACACGAGTCTCCAGCAGATAACTCTGCTCGGGCGCAACAAAGATAGTCGCGTTGGCCGTTTTTACCTCAAAACGGCCACTGTCGATCAGATTCAACGGGTTTAAGGTAACGCCAACGCCAAAGCGCTCATTACAACAGCTTTGGAACGCTTCGGCTTTTTCTTCACTGATCGCGGCATCCACCAGAATGGCGGCTATGTCTTATGTTCGCGGGCAGCTCCTTCCAACTGTTTTGCTCGTCTCTTTATCACTATTTTAATTAGAACCGCGCTTCTAAATAAATGCCGTTTCACTTCTAATGATTAGAAAGATAGTATAAATTATCTGCATAATGAGGGTGAAGCAAACCATGAAAAAAGAGGTAAGCAAGCTGGAGGGTCGCTAAGAAGATCCTTGTATTAGAGGAAAAGAACAGATGCCGTCCAAGCAGCCAAAGGAACTCTGGAAGCATAACAGTTTATGCCTTGCGATTTGAAGTTCTTTTCTATTCGCACGAAGGAAACTTCTATTTTCAGGATGATGAATACGTCCCCGATATAGCGGGGCAGATAAGGAAAAAGAGAAACGTACAGCATTGTCTGCTGTGCGCTTCTCTTTTACTTTGTCGGAATTTAGCAAGCGAGCGATATCGCTGTCGCAGTCCCCCGTTTCTGAAATTTTCCCAAAAAATCAGAAACGGAGGAACGAAGATGTATATAAGAAACGATGGAAAAGGGGAAAGCAACATCACACAGAATGGATTTACCGCCTATTTGCTCTCGGCGGTTGCACACAGGAAGGCAGACTATCTTCACGCCAAACAGCGCCGACAGGCGAGAGAGGTACTGACAGATCCGGATGACCTGTCAACTGAGGAGTCTCCCGGCATTTCTGATCCGACCGATTTGCTTTGCTGCATTGAAAATGCCGCGCTTGAGGAGGCTTTGAATCGCATCAGCGAGAGAGACCGCTATATCTTCTTTTCCCGTGCTTTGCATGGACGCAGCTTTCATGAACTCGCTTTAGAGCTTGACCTTGGGTATCAGGGAGTTGCGGCTGCATATCATCGTGTCTGCAAAAAAGTCAAGGAGGCTACAGGGAGGGATGTAAAGTGAACTTCAAGGATCTATTGCTCCGTGCAAAAGACGGTGACCAACAGGCGAAGGAAGAGGTATTTTTGATGTATCGTCCGCTGCTGTTCAAGGAGTCCTGCGTGAACGGCATCTTTGACGAGGATCTCTTCCAGGAACTTAGTGCAACGCTGATTCATTGTATCAGGATGTTCAAGCTCTAAGCTGCCTCAAATGGGGGGCAACCGCAGTTCATTACCTAAAAAAGCTGGGCGGCGAGGAAATTCGCTGCCCAGCTTTTGCACTATAATTACCGTCAAATATTCTCTGGATACGCTCTTTCTTTTACCACAGCCTTATATTTTGCTTTTCACCGCAGTACCCCAAGTTCTCTGTATAGTTGAAGCGGGAGACTGGCATACAGTCTCCCGCTATATCCTTATGCACTTTCTCCGGCCATGCGGAAGAACTCATCTGGCGACAGAATCTTGATTCCAAGCTCCTGTGCCTTTGCCAGCTTGCTTCCGGCGTTCTCGCCGCAGATCAGATAATCTGTCTTGCTGCTTACCGAGCTGCCGGCATGAGCGCCCAGAGATTCAATTTTTTCGTTGATCCCATCCCGGGTGTACGGCTCCACTTTGCCGGTCACTACAAGGGTCTTTCCGACAAAGGGATTGCCCATATCGGTGCCGACCGCAGGCGGCTGATAGGTCTTAATGCACACCAGCAGCCGAAGCTCCGTCCAAACCGTCCAGTTTTCCTCGCTGCGGAACCATTGATGGATATTCCTGTGCAGCGTTTCTCCGAAGTCCGGGAGCTGTGTAAAATCAAAGCTCTGGCACACGGCCGTTTCAAATTCCGCAAGGTTTCCGCGGAACCTTTGGCAGATAGCTTTGCTGGCTGTGCTGCCCACCATGGGGATATCCATAGCGGTCAGATACTGCTCAAAGGTGGTAATACGGCTGTGCTGGATGGCGTCCCAAAGATTTTGCCAGGATCTCACCCCAAAGCCCTCCATCTGAACGATCTCCGACCTGTGTTTGTCCAAAAAGAAGATGTCCATATAGGAGTGGAGCCAACCCTTTCCGATGAACTTTTCCAGGATCGACTCAGAAAGTCCCATAATATTCATCGCCTTCGGGCTTGCAAAGTGGACGAACTTGCGCAGCTTCCGCGTTTCGCACTGCTCATTATCGCAGAACAGGGCCGCCGTGACCTTTTCCTCCCCGTTCACAGTGTTTTTGGTCGTATGGATACGGGTAGGCTGTCCGCAGCACGGGCATCTGGCAGGAACGACCTTCTCTCTGGCGTAGCAGTCCCGATCCAGATTTTCCTCCACATGGGGAATGATCTGGTTCCGCTTGCTCACCTTGATACGGCATCCCGGCATCAGTTCCAAATTCTCAATAAAAGAGAGGTTGTGGAGGCTCGCTCTGGATACCGCGCAGCCGTCGATCTCCACCGTGTCAAAGATGGCTACCGGAGCAATTTCCCCTGTGCGGCTGGGCGTCCATTCAATCGAGCGCAGGACGGTTTCATAGGTGTCGTCCTCAAATTTGAACGCCAATCCGTCCTTATAGTGATGTCCGGTCCGGCCGCAGGATTTTGCGTAGGCGGCATCGTTGTAGGTGACCACGATGCCGTCAATGGGGATGTCGTTTTCCTGCGCGTATTTCCGCAGGTGCCGGATACCGGCGTCCATATCGAACTGCGTCAGCGCCTGCTTGCTTGCCAGATATTTGCAGATGGGAAAGCCGAGCTGTTCGATGGCCCGAAGCCGCTGCGACTTCCAGGGATATTCCTCAAAGCCCTCCAGCACATTGAAAGCCATAAAGGTCACACGGCGATCCTTGCAGGCGCCGCAGTCCAGCAGTCGGACAGAGCCGGCAGCCAGATTACGCCCGTTTTTATAAGGTTCGCCATTTCCGTCCCGCAGCGTGTCCTTTAACGCCTCAAAATCGCTGGGACGGATAAATGCTTCGCCGGTAACAACCAGCCGTTCCTTGTATGGGATCTTATCCGGGATGCCGGAGATCCCCAGCACATTGTGAGTAATGTTCTCACCTGTATCTCCATCGCCGCGGGTAGCGGCCTCCATCAAAAGGCCATTTTCATAGGTCAGCTTTACCGTCAGGCCGTCCAGCTTGAGCATCAGCATGACCATCTGCTCTCCCGCAAAGCGCAGAAGCTCCGCGCTGCTCTTCGTTTTATCCAACGACAGCAGCGGAATCGGATGCACTGTTTTCACCAAGGCGCTGACAGCGGGATAGCAGCCTACCGTCTGCGTGGGCGAGTTCGTCATGCTGAAGCCGGTTTCCTTTTCCAACGTACTCAGTTCATCAAAAAGCGTGTCATATTCGACATCCGTCAGAGACGGCGCGTTGAGATTGTAGTATTCATACCGGCATCGGTTCAGCCGGTCGGTCAATTCCCATATTCTCTGCTGCTTGCTCTGCTCCATTCCTTACACCAACCTTTCCTTGGAAAAGGCTCCAAAATTCAGTTCATAGATCATCTTTTCGATCCGCGTATCATCGTTCCATGCGGCCTCCATCGCCGCACGGTTTTTCGCCTGTACCGAGACCAGACCGTCCCGGAGCTGCATCAGCAGCTCCGGGCGTTGGGCACAAATAACCGCGAGGTTTCCCAACTGTTTCATTTTCACATGACTCCTTTTATACAGCAATATAGGTTTCCCAGTACGATTCCCGCTGTGCCGCAATCGTGAACGGAACAATGGTGCTGCCGATATTGGCCGGCGCCTGCGTCAGTCCATAGACAGCCTGCGTACTCCGGATACGAACCATCTCCCGCTTGAGCTGAGAGAGGATGTACTCCTTCAGATACCCTTTACGGGGATCGTAGCTGTTGACTGCCCGGATCAGGCGTACCGCCAAAGACTGGTACACATCATCGGGGTCTACGGGTTCTGTCTGCATAAACGCGGCGTACTGCGCCATGATCGTGTCAATGCACCAAAGATGCTGCTCCACCACAGCGTTGCGCTGCGTGATCGTAAATCCGTTTTTCATTTTCTGTATAGTTTCCTTTCTTTCGTTCAAATTTATTGTGCTGCGGCTTAGGCCGCAGTTTCCATGAGATCCGACACCAGAACATCCACCAGCCGCTGACCGGCAAGGTCGCCGGTATGGATACGGATGTCATCCTGCCGCAGCTGCTCGAATTCCTGCAGGCGAAGGATCTTGCTCTTTTCCGCTTTTTCCCGGTCGCTCTCTGTCAGACGTTCGGAGACAACTTTCTGCCATTCTTTCAGGAACCGCTCCGCGTCCTTGAGGTCATCGTTCTGTCGGTCAAAGTAGGTTCGTTTCTGCCGTATCGTGCCGTTTGGTTCCACCTCAAGGGTGTAGTACGGCTTGTCGATCTCTGCGGTCTTGCGCAGGAACAGGATATATGCCTCCTGCTGCTCGATGCGCTCCCAATAGCGGTCTGACTTGCCGACACAGTGGGAAAGCGCGTCGCCCTCTCGCATAATATCGCGCACCCCTGACGGGACAACGATGGAATACACTTCGCCGGTGTATTCGTATTTCGGTTTGATCGAGCGGCAGATGCCTGCAATTTTCCGATACTTTCTTGCTGTTGCGGCAGCTTCCATGTCCCGTTCTCTTTTCCGCAGCTGCTCCACCAGTTCATCGTGACGCTGGCGCAGCAGCTTGACGCGGTACACGATCTCATCATTGGTGTTGATTCCCAGCTTGTCCGCCATGGAAAGGTAATCCCGCCATGTGAAAATAATCTGCCGCAGGGAATCCCGTGTGCCGCTTTTCTGACGCTGAAGATAGTTGCAGACCTGCTGCTCCGACATTCGATCCAGAATGAAGTCGATATCGGAAACATGGATCTTCTCCTGCTCCAGCCAGCGCAGCGCATGATCCGGGATGATTCTGCCGCTGCATTTCTCCCGCTGCAGCCAGTCGAGCATAATGGTGCCGCCGTTGAGTGTCCGGAGACGCGAAAGCCGGTGCGTATCAAGTGCCAATGCCTTGACGAGACTGGTTTCAGACTCCTGCCGGATACAGCTTTTTACGGCTCCGAAATCTTCCAAGCACTCCGTGGTCAGCCGCGGAAGATTGGCTTTGCAGATCTGCTCAACGCGTGGAAACCTCCCCCACGCAAACAGGTACCAGTTGGGGCTTACACAGCCCCGGCAAAGTCTTACATACTCCCTCAATCCGGTCCTTACAAGAAATGGGGCAATGCTGGAAAGCGTTTTTCCATAGATGCTCCCCGGCTGATAACAATACTCGTTGTAGGAATAGCCCATACCTGTGTTGATGTACTCATCGATGCCCTGCACCCACCGGACGCGGCGCTGTTTATACCAGCCCCAGTGATACGGGTGAGAGGACAGATCCGCACGGTAGAAAATGCGCTGCTTCTCAAAGCTGGAGGTTTTCGATGTGATGGTGTTCTCTTCTTTCCGGTACTGCCTGTTCACGTGAAACTGGCGAACCACAAACCCGTCTCCGCACTTCTGGGCCAGATATGCACATTCGGTCGGTGAGCGCAGGTACTCCGTTATTTTCCCTTTCGCCTTGAACGTGATCTTATGACGGCATCTCGGGCACTTTCCCACCGCGTTATGATAGGGCCGCTGTTTCAGTGCGACTTCCTTTTCACAATAGGTGCAGTAGCCGTACCTTGCCCCGCCCTTGCGGTAATCGTAGAAGATGTAGTTTTCCTGAATACCCACCTTATTGACCCAACGCTCCCAGTCCTTCGGCAGCGGCGGTGTCTGAGAGAGCTCCGCATCCCACGGATCGGTTTCCTTTCTGTGCCGGCGTTCCAGTTCAGCATCACGAACGGCACGCTGAAATTTCAGAATAGCCCGATATACGCTTTTTTCATCCGACGCCAGATATTGCCGGATCTGTGCATCATCCACGGCGCTGATCCACACGTTATTGGATCCCTTCGCCTGCCATTCCAAGTAGTCGATCTTTGCCGTCCGCCACTCGTTACGGGTACGGTCATAGGTGAGAAACTGCTGCTTTTCTTTCTCCATGAAAATCTCATAGACCGGCAGCGTTCCTCCAAGGCGCATTGCATCCGGGTCATACAGGGTGACTTTCAAAATGCCGCCCTCTACCGCGCTTCGTACAAAACCGCTGTATCGGCATCGATAGAAAGTGTTCCAGCCCGAACCGACCTTGACCGGCACATCCTCGCGGGCAACCGCAAGCATTTCTTCAGTCGCAGGCAAATTCTTCATTTTCAGCAAACTGCTTTTTTTCATTTCTGCACCGCCTCTCTTTTTACAAAATCAATGTCATACCATACATCAGGCAGAATTTTTTCTCCATCGACCTCAACGACCGCAATCTGACAGATTACTTCGGTTTCACGCCGCTCTCTGGCAAATGCGAGAATATCGCCCAGTTTTCCACACGCAGCGGGTGTCTTGCCTCGAACGATGGCATAGCCGTTGCGGCTGGTGCTGTGCTCACGCTGTACCTTGTCGCTCACCTTTCGGCCTGGGTGATCCACCATGTAGGCAAGTGCATGAAGAAAGAATTCTTTCCTCGTCAGCCGCCGCAGGATTGTCAGTTCCGTGCAGGCAATTTTGGAGTCACGATCGTCCTCGTCAATATCCCCGCCGGGCTGCACCAAGCAGTAAATGGAGCGATTCATGTCGCCATAGTAGGAAAGACAATCCAGCGGGTTCTCCGCACAATGAAAGCCGTTGCTGGCGCAGTTTGCCTCCGGGGTGACATTCTTTCCCATGACGAACCGATAGCCACGGCAGGAGAGATCCGGCTCAAAGCCTTTATAAGCGTACATCAGGCTGCCTCCCCAAAGGAGGAGAGGTCTCCCAGCGAGATCTGCCCATCGTCGGCTTCCGCTTTTTTCGGCGGTTCCTTCTTCTCCGGCTCTTTCTTCTTTTCTTCCTTTTTCTTCTTGGAAACGGACTTGGAAGATGTTTTCCCACGATAGGGCTGCGGGACAAACTCCTCTTCATCCCCCTGATCCTCCTTGGCATCGGGGTCACGGAAATAATCCTCCGCCCACTGATAGCAGAGATCGTCGGGAATATCGCAGCCGTATGCCTGCTGACCGGGTCCCGGCTGAACGCCGTTTGCTTTCAGCTCGTCCTGCACATAATCCCATGCCTTCCGGCTGATATACTGGAAACAGTGGATCATGCTTTTGCGCGGGTGCATGGTGAGCCGGGCAAAGCCGAGGTCATCAATACACTTGGTCTGGATAAACTCGGCAACGCTCTCTTTCATGTTGCGCCGCGTCAGCTTCTCCGTATCTGCGGACACACGCTTTGCGGCAGCCTTGAGCAGTTCCGCCGGGCCCATGGCATCCAACCTTTCCAGCGCGGCCTGTTCCGCCTGCCGCTTTTCCGCCTGCTTGGCGTCCCACTCTGCTTTGCGCTTGGCTTCAGCCGCTTCGTGCGCACGGCGGGCCTCATCCTCACTTTGGGTATTGGGGGCGGTTGCCGGTTCGCTGGCCGCCGCTGCCGGAGTAGGAGCTGCAGTCGGAGAACTTGCTGTCACCGGTTCCACAGGAGCCGTCTGCGGCATATCCATAGCATCATCTTCCGTAAAGGCGTCGGAAACGGCAGCCTCGCTGTTTTGAAGCTCATAATCCATATTTGAAAAAGCGCCCATTCGTACATTCCTCCTAAATAAAAAATGAGAAAAGGACGCTCCTGTGCCAATGGCACAAGGCGTCCCTTCTTACATACTGCGCTCAAACCGTATAGACCAGTGTGCTGAATGGGTCGAAGCAATAGCACACGACGGCCGGATACTGAGCGGCTGTTCTTTGAATTTTCTGTTGGACAGAAAGGGCCTCACCCATTCCACAGGGAGTATCCCATCCAGTCCAGACCATAGCTGTGAAATAACGGTGTTCCGGATGATACCGTGTCTCCGCCCCAAGTCTTTGACAGATTCCCAGCATGGCTTTCAGCTGCTTTGTCTTCTGCTCGTCCATTTCTAAATGGATCGTCTGCGGTAAAGCCTGCATTCAAGCCTTCTTTGCCAGCGCGGGAGAGAATTTCACCTGCGGAAAACCGGCCATATCGCAGTAGAAGTATCTGCGCTCGCTTTCATCATAAAGCTCCAGCACATCGGATGGGGCAATGCTGCGGCCGCGATAGTCCGGGGGGAACGCCTGATTATAGCGTGCAAAAATGCGCTCCAGAATATCACGGTCATCTTGCCCGGCGGGGCAGATCAGCTCACCGTCATAAACGAGTGTGTATTCCGCCGCCGGGGGCTGCTGAAAGCCGGCCTTGTGCAGCGCGTCAATGCCGCCAAAGGCGAATGCGCGCGTCTTGCCATGCTCCAGATCCAGCTGGTAAACACGAAACCGCTGCATTTTGCGCTGACTGTCCAACAGCTCCCGAAAAGAAACGCCGGGGGCGGTCTGTAAGTACGCATCGTATTCCTGCTCCGTCAGCCCCAGATAGTCCCGTAGGGAAATACTGTCCACCTTCATCGCATGCCATTTTTCCGTACAGGCTTCCAGCATTTCCAGCCCGCATAGGCCATTAAGATATTGCTCCTTAAATGTCATTCCTGGATCCTCCTTCATTTTCTGTTCTTTGCGGCGCAGCGCAAGCTGCCAGTCATCAATGCCCTTATAATTGGGATTCCATGTGAGCCTGCGGCAGCGCATTCCGTGCCTGGCCGCCAGCGCATAGATCTTCGATGCGCCTTTTCCCACCATTTCATTACTGTACTTATCCATGTCCTCCGCCTCGATGATCTCCTCCGTCCCGTTTCGGTGCAGGAACGCAAACAGTTCATCCAGCTTGGCGGTGTTGTTGGCGCCCAGCGTGGCAACGAATGTCCTGTGCATCAGCGCGTGAGCGACATCCGCCTTGAGGCAGCCTTCCGTCACATATACCACGCGGGAGCAGGGATCGCCCACAAAATGAATGGGGCTCCCCGAGGTCGTTCCCATGCGCTTTCCCGTGGAGGACAGCGTCAGGTATTTCACGCCCGTTTTCTCCGGCGGATCGTCTTTATCCTTGAGCGGGTGATCCAACCGGATCTGCGCGCCGTGGATCAAACCGTCTACACCGAAGATGGGAATGATGATGCCTGATGTCCGCTGATGGAATTTGACCGTCCAGCAGCCGTTATCATCCACATAGAAGCCGGGAACACCCTGCACCCTGCAGCCCGCCTTGACCAACCGATTGGTCAGGGAGCGGCACAGGAAAGGGGGCGGCGTACTCTTGAAGCCAAAGCGTGTGATCTCATCGTCGGACAGCCCCCGCACAGACTGAAGGTGTGTGCGGTGCGCCGGAATGAGGGTCAGCATGGACAGCAGCATGGAGAGGGTCTGATGCACTTCCTGGACAGAAGCTGCGTCAGACTGCTCGGCCTCCGCAGGCGCCGCTTTCTCCGGAACGGTATAGTCCGGCGAAAAACCGTTTACCGCCAAAGCGTCGCAGATCTCCCGGTAAGCGTCTGAATTGCTGACGCCATACACCTTTGCGTAAAGGGACAGCATTCCGCCGCCTTCACCGCAGTAGTTACAGCGCCACAGGTCTTTTTCTGTGTTCAAATTCATTTTCCCCCGGCGGTCACCGCAGATGGGACAATCCACATACACCTGACCGGGAGCCCACCGCCTGATATTCAGGCGGAGGAGTCCGGCCACATCCATAATGCCAAAGGGGAGATCATGCTTTTTCCCGTAATTCAAACCAGCATCCCTCCCAAGACGCAAAATTTACGGATGGAAAGCGGTCAGCTTGCCTTTAACTGCTGCGAACCGCCCATCAGAAGCATGGCGGCAGCCTTCATAATATTGCCGCAATCCTCACAGAGATAGGCGTAATATTTCAGGCTGGAGGGACGCTGCTCAGAAACCTGTGCCATCGTCCAGCCCTTATTGACGCCGGTGGTTACGACCAGCTCCGCAGCTTCCTCTTCTGTCATCAGCGAAAGGATCTCGTCCACCGTCATATTGTCCGAATATTTCGGTGCAGCCGCTGTCGATGTCGCTGCCGGCATATCGACCACAACAGGCTTTACCGTCTGCGCTGTTTCGGCCCGCTCCGTGACCGCAGGCTCCGCCGTTTCCGAAGGAACCTCCTGCGCCTTTTGGGGCATAACCGGATCAGGCTCAGAAGCCGCAGTTCCGCCGCTTAACGCCTGCAGCAGACTCATGGCGTCTGAAACACTTTCCGTCTGCTGGGTGGTGTGAACCTCTTGCTGAGTTACGTTGGGCGTCTTTGCCGCCTCCTGCGGTTGAACCTCTTGCGGTGTAGGCACTGCCTGTACCGGATGACTTTCGCCGATAGGATCTTCTCGCTGCGGCGCTGCGGCTCCATTTACCGCCGGAGCAGTCTCCTGACGATTTACAGTACTCGTTGCGACTTCCTGTTTTCCATCGGCCTGTGCATCTACCGCCGCAGAGGGGTTGATCTCACAGAGCTGGATGCCGAAGCCTGCATTATCCAGCGCCGTTTTCAGCGCCTCGTCCTGCGCGGCCTGCACATAGCGTCCGGCAGGAGCCTGAGCCTTTTCCACCGCCGCGGTAAAATTGGTAATGGGCTGGTTGTCCTCTCTGGACAGAAATACCTGCGCCTCATAAACGGCGATCTGGTCGGTGACCCGCAGCCGGTTCAGCAGCATTTTTCCATCGGGGCAGGCCAATCGGAACCAGAGCCGCTGATAGCGCGGCTCCAGCTCGATTCCGCCGTTGGCGTTTCTTTTCAGAAAGCGCAGCGGGTCAAAGCCCTGCACCTTGCGAAGCTGCTGTACGGCGGGGATCGCTTGGGTCAGCATAATTCTTTCTCTGGACATGGTTTGATACTCCCTTCATAAAATAAATAAGAGATGACTGTGCGTTTTTTTGCACATTCATCTCACATTAACTGGCACGCTGCCATTCTTCGCCCTCTTCGTTACGGAGGGCCTTGCGCGTGACTGCCTTATAGTAGAGGGCAATGCGTTCGCCCAGCATGGTGTTGCGTTTTCCTTTTCGGCTCCGATGGATCGCCATATACAGCGCCCGTTTCTCACCCACCAGCAGCACACGGCGCTTGGCACGGGTGATTGCCGTGTAGAGAAGATTCCGCGTCAGGAGCACATTATGGGCAGCCAGCAGTGGAATAATGACCGTATCATACTCGGAGCCCATGGATTTGTGGATCGTAATGGCATAGGACAGCTCCAAATCATCCAGAAGTACCTGCGGGCAATCCATATAGCGGCCGTCAAACTCGATCACGACATCGGTACCGCTGATTTTGCGGATCGTGCCGATGTCACCGTTGAAAACACCCTCGCCGACCTGCTTGCCGGAGCGGTCATACAGCTTGATGTCGTAATTATTCCGCATCTGCATCACGCGGTCGTTGAGGCGGAATATCTTTCCGGCGTACACGATCTCCGGTGTCTGCGGCGCTGCGGGATTGATCTCCTCGCGGATGGCTACATTCAGACTGTTGACCGATGCCTCACCCTCAGAGCGAAACGGCGATAAAATCTCCACCTGCTCGATTCCTTGTGCGGCGATCTGCTCCCGGTAAAGCTCACGGATGATGCCGGCAGTCTCCTCCTGGCTCTCTGCCTTATGAAAGGCAAAGTCCTCACCATAGTAGAGCGTCGTTTTGCCCTCGTTGATAAAACGGGCATTGTGGGCGATCAGGCTGTCCTGTGCCTGACGGAAGATCTCGTCCAGCACCGTGACCGGCACGACACCGGAGCCGATCAGCTCGTGAAATACATCACCGGCGCCCACACTCTCCAACTGGTCTGCATCACCGACCAAAAGGACTTTGGTGCCGGGGCGCAAGCGTGAAAAGAGCTGGTGGATCAGCCACATATCGACCATGGAAGTCTCGTCCACGATCAGGAGCCCTGCTTCCAGCGGTTTCCGTTCCCGGTCTTTCTTCGATTCCGAATCACCGTGAAGTCCCAGAATGCTGTGGAGTGTCTGCGCTTCATCGATCCCCGTTGCCTCCGCCATACGCCGACTCGCCTTACCTGTGGGCGCTCCGAGTACGATCTTCTGCCGCGGATAGAGCTGACGGTACACCTCGATCACCGTTTTCAGAACCGTGGTCTTGCCGGTGCCGGGGCCGCCTGTGATGATGGACAGGTTATGCCGGAACACCATCTCCACGCCTTCTGACTGGCGTTTGGACAGGTTGAGCCCTAAGCTATTCTTTACTCGCTCCAACGGCTGCGTAATGTCCACCACCGTCGGCTTTGCCAGAAACAGCTCTACCGCTTTCTGTGCGGTTTCGCTCTCCTGCAGGAATTGCTTGGGCAGATACACATTGCCGTGGTTCGATACCACCTCATCCTGCCGGATCATGGCAGACAGCTCCTGTTCGACCTGGCTCATGGGGACGCGCATCTGCGGGAGGGGTATCCGCTCATTGAGCAGCTGCATAGCCGCTTTGAGCAAAGACTCTGCCTCCAGATAGAGATGCCCGTCCTTTGTCCGTGCGTCCTCCAGCGCATAGAACAGCGCACCGTGGACGCGCTTCGGATCACGCAGGTCTCCACCGGATTTTTGCACGATGGCGTCAATACGCTTGAATCCGAATCCCGGCACCTGACAGAGATTGAAGGGACTTTGTCTCACAATGTCTGCACAGGCAGGACCGAAATGCTGATAGATCTTCTGCGCGGTCGTCGGAGTGACCTTGAATGGAGCCAGCAGGGTCATCAGGACACGCATCCGGCTGGTTTCCGCATAGGCGTCCTTGATCTCTGCAAGCCGCTCCTTTGTAATACCGCGGATCTCAAGAAGCCGGTCTGGCTGATGTTCCAGAATCTCCAGAGCATTGATGCCAAACTTTTCAATGATCGCGTCGGCGGTCTTTTCTCCGATGCCCTTCAGCAGACCGGAGGCAAGATAATTGCGGACGCCCTCCAATGTGGGCGGCACGATTTCCTGCCAATGATCAACCTGAAGCTGAAGCCCGTATTTCCCGTCCTTCCATTCGCCATCCATCTCGATCCTCACCGTATCCGTCTGCGGCAATTCGATGCCGACGGCGGTAAAGCGGATCAGGTGGTCGTGATAGCGATAGGGGCTCCGGGCTTCTGTGGGTACGCTGCTGTCCTCCGTTTTCATCCGAAGAACAGAATATTTGCTGGACGCATTGAAAAACAGTACCTTGTCCAGTGCTGCAACAATGCTCACAGCACATCACCTCCGTTTCCTTTCACGCTGCCTGCAAAGCAGCTTTTTTCACATGGAATCTTCGCCATTCAGACACCGTGACATACTGATCGTAAATATCAGGGTGTTCGTCCTTCAAACGCTCTAAGGCGTCCTTCGATATGCCTGCGGAGCGTACCGGATTGTAGGTTATGGTGTAGCTCTCCGCAAGACCGTTATACACGGCGGTGCAGCTTGTGCCCATTCTCTCGATGAGCATACCCTTCAACCGCTTGATGTCCTTCTCCAGTTTGTTCACATCAGCCGACAGCGTCTTTTTCTGCTCTTGCAGGGAAAGAAGCATGGACAGCTGCCCAAACTGCGTCTGTCCCAGCAGTACGGGAGGCGCGTCCTTGTCCGCAGGCCCCAGCTTTCGCCGCAGGCTTTCGAGGATCAGGTCGCCATCCGCTTCCACATAGGGAGGCGGCGTTTTTGTGAGAACATGATTCTCCCAGAAGTCCCGTTCCAAAGCGATCAGTTCTTCTTCATAGGCCATGTCACGGTCAATGCGGCGAATGATCGCCTCGTCTTCCGAATTTCCGTAAAGGCAGCAGAAGTAGACACGGTCAATGTTCATGACCGCCATGTAGTGCCGCCCCTGCGATTCATAGTAGATAGGAACGATTTCCTCGCCGTTGTACCACCAGTTATCCTTGGCGTTATAGTTCGTGGTCTTGATTTCAAGGATGGCTGTCGTGCCGTCCGGCAGTTCCACCATATAATCCAGATCCGCCAGCATCCAGGGATACAGCGGGTGCTGGAACATGAATGGCCGGCGGTAGATCTTATAGCCCGTCTTATGGGCGAAGATCTTAGCAACCAACGGCTCCAGCAGAGTTCCAACCTCCAACTGGACCCAGTTTTCGGCATCGTCTGCCGTGACGATATTCAGCTTGTCATAGTAGAGATCCCGCCCGGTACGGAATGGTGAAATTCCGAGAACGGCAGCGGCGTCACTTCCTCCGATGCCCTTGCGCCGGTATTCCAGCCATTGCTCACGCGGCAGATATTCTGTGCTGACAAGAATTTGCGGAGCGTAGCACGTTGCGTTTTCCATAGATACATTCCTCCTCGGTTTCATATTTGATGCGCGGCTTATTCAAAAGCTGCTTCTCTCTGTACCTGTGGTACGGTCGGAAGGAACGTCTGGGATGCCCTCCGGGTTTCCATTTTCGCCTGAATTTCATTTCTTGTTTCCACCTTTCTTGATGATATATCCTCAAAGCCTTTCGGCATTTGGACGCAAAAAAGCGGGAACAACGATCCTGGTAAAATCCAGTATGTTTGCCTGACAGCAAACTCTCGTCATTCCCGCAGCATGGGACGGTGCCCCGTAAAACAAAAAAGCCAGCAGCAGCCGGCTTTCATGGCACAGCAATACTACTGACAAAAACGTACAAACCTGACAACGTGCGCAGGTGGATCACTCCACACACAGATCATTGACCTATGCCCAAAGGGAAATTGCGCAAAACTCATTTACGGGCAAAGTGTAACACAATATATTGTATAAGTCAATACAAAAATACTATATTTAGTTTTTCCAGCGTGCGTGCAAAAAATACGGACATGGCCCCGTATTTATTTTGTGAACGGTAAAAACCACCTATTGAACCTTGAAAACGCCGCCCCCAAATGCGGCTGCATCGATTTGTCCGGGAGTTATACAGGATCGGCTGACAGTATGCGTTTGCGTACCTGCCGGGGAAGTGCCGCACAGCGGCAGCCTGCAAATACGCGGCCTGAAGCGAGGGCGCAGGAAATGGCCCGGATATAGTTTCAAGTGAATACAAATTCCAGCTTATGGTTAAAATTTTTACATCATTTTTTACAAAGGAGGTCTGCACTTGAATAATAACCTGAAAGAATCTGCTTTACACTACCTCTCGTCTCCTGCTTTCAATAAGAACACTTTGGTTGATATTACAGAGATTCATGTACGGTCAGAATCCGATGGCGATAAGATGAAAGCATTTGTAGATGCTGTCAAAAATCCGTATCTATTCCGTGTCGGTAGTATTGGCGTTCATGTGACTTATTCAGGAAATACAGGGGATACTTTACAGCGCCGTATCCATAACTTGCTCATTTCGGAGAATTGATTTTGCTGTTTCGTATGATATAATTAGTGCGTGTAGTATAGCCATATCATACGGCCTTATAGTAGGAGGTTTATATGGCATACAGAAACCGATATGATGAATATTTGCGGAAACGCCAGGGAGTTTTGCCTGATGCAAAACAGTGGAAAGCTGCGGATTACGCACGTATTTCAAGAGAGGACGGTGATAAAGAGGAAAGCGATAGCATCGGGACGCAATTTGACATCATTGATGATTATATTGCCCATAACGATGATATCACCTTTATTGATCGCTACTCTGATGATGGTTGGAGCGGAACTAATTTTGATCGTCCGGATTTCATGCGTCTGATGGAAGACATCAAAAAGGGAAAAATCAACTGTGTCATTGTCAAAGATTTATCCCGGTTAGGCCGAAACTATATTTTAGTGGGTCAGTATCTTGAGATGATTTTTCCTATGCTGAACATTCGCTTTATATCCGTCAATGACCGAATCGATAGTATAAAAGATCCTGCCTCCATTAACAACGCGCTGGTTTCCTTCAAAAATGTGATGAATGACGAATACTGTCGTGATATTTCAAACAAAGTTCGTTCATCGCTGGATCGTAAACGCAGCAAAGGAGAGTTCATTGGTTCTTTTGCATCATATGGCTATATGAAAGATCCTGATGACCACCATCATCTTATCGTTGACCCTGTTGCTGCTGAAGTCGTCAAAAACATCTTTGACTGGTTCTTGCAGGGAATGAGCATCATTGGCATTGCAAAAAGGCTAAACCATATGGGAATCCCTAATCCCAGCGCCTATAAACGCCAATGCGGCCTAAATTATAAGCATCCTGCCGGACAGTTGGACAGCGCATGGCCTGATTCCTCAGTAAAGCGAGTTTTGAAAAACAGACTTTATGTTGGAGATATGGTTCAGAATAAAAACCGAACCAAAAGCTATAAGGTGCAGGTTAGCGTTGCTGTTCCCGAGGAAAACTGGGTGATTGTTCCGAACATGCATGAAGCTATCATTGACCGCGAAAAATTTGAAACGGTACAACAGCTTTTAATGCGAGACACACGGACTTCACCCGGTATCAATCATGTCAGCATATTTGCAGGGTATATCCGCTGTGCGGATTGCTTGAGAGCAATGGGGAAAAAGAGTGTAGCACAGTCGTATGGAAAGTACCACTACTATGTTTGTCAGACTTTCCGTAAAGCGGGGCGCAATTTATGCACCAAGCATACCATTCGGGAAAAACAGCTTTATGACGCCGTTCTTGCTACCATCCAGTCTCAAATAGATCTCGCGGTTTCAATGGATCAGCTTGTGAATGACCTGAAAAGTCAAAATGTACGAGCTGCGAAGTCTTCTCGCCTTGAAAAGATGCTTCAATTAAAAGAAGAGGAATACGAGAAGGTTTCCCGCTGTCGAATCGACCTTTACCCCGATTGGAAAGCAGGGATACTGTCCAAGGACGAGTATCTTTCACTAAAAGCCAAGATTGGTGAGCAGCTAGAGCAAATCGAAATTGCAATTGCCAACATCAAAGAAGAGATCAGCAAGTACCAATCCGCCCCCGTTTCAGAGAACAAGTTTATTTCCAGTTTCCTTCGTTATCGCAATATTCAAGTTCTAACTCGTGAGGTAATTGTAGAACTGATTGAAATGATCTACGTTCACGAAGGCGGCACTATAACAATACAATTCAAATACCAGGACGAATATCAGCGACTCCTTGATTTGATTGATGAACAGGGCCTTGCCAGTGCTGCTGGCTGATATTTATGGGTCTATTGGAACATCATCCCCCGCCGCCTATGACACGCTGTGTGCGCTCTTTCGCGACACGAGGACAAAACCCGAAGACTATGACCTCATCGTGACGGGCGACCTCGGCAGGCTCGGGCATCAGATCGTCTCGGACTTTTTCGCGCGCGATGGGCTCCCTCTCGGTGAGCGCTACACCGACTGCGGGCTTCTGCTCTACGACATCGAATCGCAGGACATGCACTGCGGCGGCAGCGGTTGCGGCTGCTCGGCAAGCGTTTTGTGCGGGTATCTGCTGCGCGGGATGCGCGAGGGCAAATGGAACCGCATCATCTTCGCGCCGACGGGCGCGCTGCTCTCCCCCACGACGACATTTCAGGGCGAGAGCATCCCCGGCATCTGCCACGCGGTCGTATTCTCGAATCACAAGGAGGAATAAGCGGTGGATTATCTGAACGTCTTTCTCTGCGGCGGCATCCTCTGCGCCATCGGACAGATCCTCATCGACAAAACGCCCCTCACGCCCGCGCGTATCCTGACGGGCTATGTCGTCTGCGGCGTTTTACTGACGGCCATCGGCGTCTACGAGCCCATCGTCAAATGGGGCGGCGCGGGCGCGACCGTGCCGCTGCTCGGCTTTGGCTACTCGCTCGCCAAGGGCGTGGAAAAAGCCGTTCAAAAGCAGGGGTGGCTCGGCGTGATGACCGGCGGTCTCAGCGCCACGGCGGGCGGCATCGCCGCAGCGGTCGTCTTTGCTGTGCTGATGGCGCTCATTTTTAAGCCCGGCGACAAGCGGTAATAATAAAAAACGAGGAGAGGGTTTTCACCCTCTCCCCTTTTATGGAAAATTGCTTTTTACGATGCGCGCAGGCCGGGCTCTTCGATCTGCTCAAGCGTCATCACTCTGGTGTGGCAGATCGGCTTCCACTCGACCTTCGTAAAGAGCGACGCAATGCAGATCGGCACGTAGGTGAGCATGAAGAGCGGGAACGTGAAGGCGTAGAGCACCTTTTTCCACGCCGCGCAGCGGATATTCTTCCACTCCGTCACGGTCGTGATCGCGCCGAGCACAAAGAGCGTTAAGTACAGGCTCATCAGCGTTTGCAGCACGGAGACCGCCAGCACCGCCATCGAACCGCCTGACGTCGCGTTCGCGATCGCCGCGCCGATGTTCACGACCACGCTCAAACCCGTGAGCACCGCCGCGGGCATGATGTTCATCGTCATGTCATAGCAGGAAAAGCTGCCGCGCGCAATGCCGGAGAAGAGCTCGGAGGCGTACTTGCGGAACACCTGCAGGTAGCCCTTCGACCAGCGCATGCGCTGGCGCCAGGACTGGGCAAAGCTCGTGGGCTGCTCGTCATAGAGCACCGCGCCCGCCGCGTAGCCGACCTTTTCCCCGCGCACGACGTTGTCAATGGTAAACTCGATGTCCTCGGTCAGCAGGAAGAAGTTCCAGCCGCCGCACGCTTCCAGCACACCGTCGGAAAACAGAAAGCCTGTGCCGGACACGGCGCAGCTGCTTCCAAGGCGCATGCGCGCGTTATTGAGATACTGCGCCTCGCGCAGGAACCACAGCGCATAGCCCGCGGAGATCCAGTTGTCGCCGTAGTTTTTGGAGTTGCGGTAGCACGTCACGATCTCATAGCCGCTGGAGTAGACCTTCTCGATCTCGGAGATAAAGTTCGGGGCGAGGATATTGTCGGCGTCCAGCACGAGATAGGCATCGTAGTGCTTGCGGCCCGGGCGCTTGATGCGCTTGAGCATTTCATTGAGCACATAGCCCTTGCCGACATGCACCGTATCGTGGCGCTCAAAGACGATCGCGCCGCGCTCGCACGCCACGCGGGCCGTGTCATCCGTGCAGTTGTCCGCGCCGACGTAGATGTCCACGTGGTCCATCGGATAGTTTCTCTGCGCGTGGATGCTGTCGAGCAGCTGGCCGATGACGTTTTCCTCGTTGCGCGCGGCGATGAGGACGGCAATGCGGTGGTTTTCATTGCGGCAGGTGAATTTTTTCCGCTTCAGCAGCGCCACCGCCACATAGAAGAATTGATAGGAATAGCATACGAAAAATAGCGCCATGATGACGGCGTTGATCGTGATGACAGTCTGCATAATATGTTCCTCCATTGCCGGAAGCTCCGGCCCATTTTGGTTTCTTTCCCGCCTGTGGGAAAAGTTATATCATGCAAACCTTGTGATTCCACTGTGAAAATTCTTAACAAATTCCGAACATCCACGGTAGAAATTATTAAGCCCTGAAATGAGTAACAGGCAGCGCCGCTGGCGCTGCCTGTTCACTCTTTTATAATGTAATCGCGCCCGGTTTGACATCGAAATCGTGGTTGGCGATGCACGCAACGCAGTTCCGCTCCCGACTCTGTGCCCTGATCCACGCGAGCGACTTTTTCTGCGCCGCGCGGTCGTCGGCGATGCCGGAGAGCAGCATCTGCTCCCACGATTTTTTCGCGTAGCCGCCCGTCGGCGCAACCTCCCGTCCTCCCCGTGATCCTGAGCGCGCACAGGCCCTTGGAATGGCCCGGAATGTTGACCATCACGAGCATCCCGTCGCCGAACACGTCGTAAGACCGGCCTGCGGAGCCCATAAGGCCATTCCAGTCGAAGGTCTGCATCTTCGTGCCGCGCCACCAGTCCGCATTGTAGCGGATGCGGTTGACGGGTGAGCCGTTCTCCGCGAAGCGCAGTTCGTCCTTCGAAACGAGAATTTTCTTCGCGTCCGCGACCAGCTTGAGACCGTTCGCGTGGTCGCAGTCAAGATGCGAGAGCAGCACCGCGTCCCAATCGACAGGCGCGACGCCCCGCGCCGCGAGCTGCTCGTCGATGGCCGCACTGCTTTCGACAACAACCTGATTCGTAAAATACAGCGGCAGCGAGCCGAGCGAGCGGATCTGCGCCCTGCGCTCAAAGACGCCGTGCGGGCTCATATCGCGGTGCCAGCCGCGGTCGAACAGAACGTTCCCGTGCGCGCACTCGATGAGATAGGCCGAAACCGGCAGCCAGAGCCGTTTCGACTTTCTATCCAGCACGCCAGACGCCTTGAGCTCGCTGTAATGCTCGCCGCCGAACGGCAGCTCCGGCGCGACGCACACCTTGCCGATGTGGAAAATATGAATCTTGATCTCGCTCATCGTCTGCCTCCCGTCTTGAAATGCCATCAAATCCCGCTTTTTTCGATCTCTGCCAAAAGGCACTTGCAGCCCTCTGAGACATCCCGCCACGTCGCTTCAAAATCGCCTGTATACCACGGGTCGGCGACGTCGCCCGGGCGGTCGGTGTAGTCGAGCAGCCGGTGCATCTTCCCCGCCGGATCACCGCCGCAGATGCGCTGCATGTTTTTGAGGTTCGCGCCCTCCATGCCGATGAGCAGATCGTACTCCTCGTAGTCCTGCGCCGTGAGCTGGCACGCAGCGTGTCTCTCGCAGGAAATACCGTGCTCGGCGAGCTTGCGCCGCGCGGGCGGATAGACGGGATTGTCGATCTCATCGCGGCACGTCGCCGCGGAGTCGATCTGAAATTCGTCGGCAAGTCCTGCCTTTTCGACCAGGTCCTTCATCACAAATTCCGCCATCGGGCTGCGGCAGATATTGCCCAAGCAGATAAATAAGATTTTCGTCATAGTCTTTCTCCGTAAGTTTTGATAACCGTAATGTAACAGAAAAATGGAAAATCGTCGAGAAGAAATGCTGTCTTTTCGTTCAGAACTTGTTTGTAAATTCGATACTGCCTTTCCAGTCCATAGAAGGCGCGCTATGATTTTATGGGAGCGCAGAACACACTAAAGAAATACGGAGGTGTCACATGACTGCAGATCAAGGACAATATGAGAAATTTATGGCAAAACTTTCTAAATCAGGATTGGAACTCCAAAAGGACTTTAGCCGCCTCTCGCCGGAAAATCAAAAGCGTTTTATGCAAGAGGTCAACCAAAGGCTAAAGTGTTTTGGACATGCAGTAACCATTACCGATATTCTACAGAGTCTATTTCGTAGGACGAGCTGCTATCTTCTGCCCAGGATAAAATTATAAACAATAGTGTCAACTGTAGAACAAAATCGGTGAAGTAAACTACTATGTCGCCCACAATATAGCCCACGGAAGGAACTATTCCAAACCGAAGCAAAAACGTTTTTACCAAAAACAAGAAAAACCTTGAAACCGTTATGGCTTCAAGGTTTTTACTTGGCGCGGAAGAGAGGATTTGAA